>Ga0308421_1000968_pt1 | contig 16188 bp, 11 predicted proteins | sample HotsprSampleMS60_FD_203673 | JGI IMG/M metagenome (GOLD analysis project Ga0308421, IMG submission 203673) | Hot spring phototrophic mat microbial communities from Mushroom Spring, Yellowstone National Park, Wyoming, United States - 20090730_MS60 ...
TTCGTAGCCGTCGGCGGGGACGCCCATCGCCTGCATCGCCGCGTCGCACTCGGCGCGCAACTCCAGTAGCACAGCGTCCAGCCGCACGGCGCGTGTGTCGGGCAGGGGCGTCAGCACCGTGCGCCGCGCCTCATGCACGGCGTCCATCCACAGCAGCCCATACGCCGACAGCACGCCCGGATACGGCGGCGCAATCCACTGGCGCACGCCCAGCATCCGCGCCAGCGCACATAGGTGCAGCCCGCCCGCCCCGCCGAACGCCAGCAGCGTGCAGGTCTCTGGGCTAATCCCGCGTGCGGCAGAGACGCTGCGCAGCCCGCGCGCCATCTTCGCCTGCGCCTGCGCCACAATCGCGTCGGCAGCCGCGTGCAGGCTCAAGCCCAGCGCGTGCGCCAGCGGTTCAATCGCCTGCGCCGCGCGGTCGGGGTCTACCGCCACGCGCCCGAAGCCGAACGCCTGCGGCAGCAAGTGCCCCAGCACGAGATGCGCGTCGGTCAGCGTCGGCAACTCGCCCTTGCCGTAGGCGGCGGGTCCAGGGTCTGCGCCCGCGCTTTCGGGACCGACGCGCAACCCGCCCGCCGCGTCCAAACGCGCGATTGACCCCCCACCTGCGCCAATCGTATGCACATCCACGCGCGGCAGGCGCAACGGCATGCCCTCGATCTCGCCCAAGTTCGTGCGCAGCGGCTCGCGGTCAATCAGCGCCATGTCGGTGGAGGTGCCGCCGATGTCCAGCGTCAGCAGGCGGTGCGCTCCTATGCCCCGCCCGACTGCCCACGCGCCCATCACGCCCGCCGCAGGGCCCGACAAAATCGTGCCCACAGGCAGCGCGCAGGCGCTCCCTGTGTCCATCAAGCCGCCCGCCGAGTGGCTAATCAGCGTTCGTATCGCGCCCAACCCGCGCGCCTCCTGCTCCAGCGACCGCAGATAGCGCGTCATCGGCGGCGTCAGGTAGGCGTTCAGGAAGGTGGTGCTGGCGCGCTCGTACTCGCGGAACTCAGGCGCGACCTCGCTCGAAAGCGACACCGCAAAGTGCGGCGACAGCATCTCCTTCAACGCACGCTCGTGCGCGGGATTCGCGTAGGCAAACAGCAGACACACCGCAACCGCCTCCACACCCTCGCGCTTCCAGCGGCGGATGAGGCGACTCAACCCTTCGGTCTCCAGCGGGCGCAGCACCGTGCCGTCGTGCGCGAGGCGTTCAGGCACTTCGGCGCACAGGGCGCGCTCGGCAAGGCACGGGCGCGGTTCGGGCTTGAGTGAGTAGAGTTGACGCCTGTCCTGACGCGCCAGAAACAGCAGATCGCGGAAGCCCTCCGTCGTGAGAAACGCCGTGCGCGCGCCTTTGCGCTCCAGTATCCGATTCGTGCCGACCGTCGTGCCGTGTAGCAGGGTGAAACCGTGCGGGGGTGGGTCGGGCAGCAGATGGCGCAGCCCGTCCACAATCGCCCGCTCAGGCATATGCGGCGTGGAGGGCAGTTTCAGCAGCCGCAGTCGCCCCTCCCGCCACAACACAAAATCGGTGAAAGTGCCGCCCGTATCGACGCCAACAACGATGAGGTTCACCGAGCGTAGATTTTACCTGTTAAGTGTCCCTCCAAAACTGGGTCGGCTCGCTACTGCGCGACGCTTTGGACACGCCGAACACTTTGCGTCCAGGTTCAAGCAATAATAGCGCACGGCTAATGTAGCGGAGTGGTTGGCGTGGCTATTGGGGTCGTTTGTCGTTGTTTGCCTTCTCTTTTGTGTCGAGTAGGGAGATTCATGCACCCAAGCCCAATCGGTATAAAACCTACGCGATTGCGTTCCCCGTCTCAGTATCGAACAGGTGCAGGTACTCCAAGTGCAGGCGGATGGGCAGCGGCTCACCCTCGCTAACCTTCACGCGCGCGCTCAGTTGCGCAATCGCCGTCGCGCAGTCAATCAGCAGATGCACATCGTTGCGGTTGCCGTGCGGCTCCACGACATCCACGACGGCTTGGATCGGCTCCGACAGAATCGCGTCGGGCGGCGCGGTACGGTCGGTGTAAATATCCTGCGGACGGATGCCCATCAGCACGGGCTTGCCCACCCACTGGGCAAGCGCATGCGCCTGCGCCTCCAGCACGGGAATCGTGTTCCCGCCGAGTTGCAGGACGGGCTTGCCGTCGCGTTCAATCACCTGTGCCTGCAGCAGGTTCATCGGCGGCGTGCCGATAAAGGTCGCCACGAAGGTGTTCGCAGGGCGGAAGTAGACCTCTTCGGGTGTACCCACCTGCTGCAGAATGCCGTCTTTCATCACCGCGATGCGCGTGCCCAGCGTCATCGCTTCCTTCTGGTCGTGCGTCACATAGATGGTCGTCACGCCCAGCCGCTCTTGGAGTTTTTTGAGTTCGGCACGGGTCTGGTCGCGCAGTTTGGCGTCCAAGTTCGACAGCGGCTCGTCCATCAGGAACACCTTCGGCTGGCGCACGATGGCTCGCGCAAGCGCGACTCGCTGCCGCTGCCCGCCCGACAGCTCTTTGGGCAGGCGGTGCAGCAGGTTCTCGATTTCCAGCATCTGGGCGACTTGGCGCACGCGGGCGTCGATACGCTGTTTGATGGTGCGCGCCTCGCTGAGGTGCGTCAGCTGCCACAGCGCGCCCTTCAGCTCGCGCAGGCGCAGCCCGAAGGCGATGTTGTCGTACACGCGCATGTGCGGGTACAGCGCGTAGTTCTGGAACACCATCGCGATGTCGCGGTCGCGCGGCGAGACATCGTTCACGCACCGCTCGCCGATGTAAATCTCGCCTGCGGTGGGGTCTTCCAGCCCCGCCAGCATGCGCAGCGCGGTCGTCTTGCCGCAGCCCGACGGTCCCACCAGCACCATAAACTCGCCTGGCTGGATGTGCAGCGTCAGGTTGTCCACCGCCGTCACCGCGCCGAAGCGCTTGGTCACCTGCTCGAAGCGTACACTCTCCGCGGTCATTGCAGTCCCAGTTTTTTGCGCCAGTAGCGGGCGTAGCCCAGCGCGATGAGTTCGTAGCCTGCGCCGAGGTCGTAGCTACTGGGATCTGCCCCTTGCGCTTGCATCTCAGCGTTGCCGTACTCGCGAAGTTGCTGAATCAGCTCCGCGTCCGAGACGCCCTGTTCGACGAGGGCGCGGGTGAATCCTGCCCAGTCGAGCAGGCGCGCCTCCAGCTCGTCCAAGTGGCGGGCAACATCGTCGTACAGCCCGAAGTGGGTCAGCGCGAGTTGGCGAATTGGCAGCGCACGCAGTTTCGCGAGGCTCGTCTGCCACGCTTCGATGTCCAGCTCAGGCGGCGGGGTCGGCGGGCGCACATAGGTCGTGCCAGGCATGCGCACGCCCGCGATATCGCCTGCGAACAGCACGCCTGTCGCCTCGTCGAGGTAGGCGTGGTGGTGGCGGGCGTGTCCAGGCGTGTCGATGGTCAGCAGGGTGCGCCCTGCGGCTTCGATGCGCTCGCCGTCGCGCACGACGCGCAGCCGCGCTTCGGGCACAGGCACAACCTCGCCCCATAGCCGCTCCATCATCTCGCCGTACAGGCGCGACGCACTGGCAAGCAGGCGGCTGGGGTCTACCATGTGCGGGACGCCGATGGGATGCACATAGGCGACGGCGTTCGGCAGCCGCTGCAGCAGCCAGCCCAGCGCGCCCGCGTGGTCTAAGTGGATGTGCGTCACGATGAGGTGTCGGATGCGCTCCAGCGGCACACCGCGCGCCTGCAGCTCGCTAAGCAGCGTCTGCGCCGTGCTGGTCGGACCGACCTCCACCAGCGCAGCGTCCGCACCGTCGTCCAGCAGGTACGCCGCAATCGCCAGCGGATAACCCAAAAACTGCAGGTCTATCAGCTCCACAGGAGGGTATGCCATCGCCGTTCGGATTCTGAACATCGGCTTAATTTCCTACCGAAACTGGGTACATTACGGGCAGGTTGCGGAACATGGATGTTCCCGTTGCAGTCTGATACTGTGCTTGTGGATTCGCCCCCACAAGTGGAACAATCGAGAGGAGGAGTGCGCTCGATGCGAAAACATATGACAATTTTGATTATACTTGGGGCAGGCATGGTGGTTCATGCATGGTCGACAGTTGGTGTCCCACGCAATAGCTATCTGATTCGTCCTGTTGCAAGCGCGCGCGAGCTGGCAAACCAGATTCGCACGGAGCCTGTAGTGGCGCAGCGATACGCTCGCCACTTCAAGCGGAGCGCCTGGGAGTTTGCGGACTATGTGGAGAAGCACTTGCGCCTGACGCGCTTGGAGCGGGCGCAGACCTTCAATGTGTACTACGCGCCGCCTGATAATCGCTTACTGGTAGTGCGCCGCACGCTTCCAAAGGGAACACCCGTCTTTGCGGAGAAGCGTTCGGGCAAGCCTATACTGAAGGCGGACTGTGGCAACCCGCTAACGCCAGCAGTGCGGCTGTCCATCCAGAAGCCGACGCTTCCTGTGGAGTTTGTTAGCACTGCCACGCCGATGCCTGCACTTGCTGAGATGGTCGATGCACCGCAAGTGCCCGATATCGAGTTGGTGGAGGTCGTCGACGCGCCGATAGAGGAAGTGGTAGCAGCCGATGTGCTGCCAACAGAGATGCTGGTGGAGACACTGCCTGAATCTGCGCCCGAACCCGAAGCGCCGCCTGCGCTGCCGCCTGTTGCCTCAGCGCCAACGCCTCAGCTGCCGCCTGCAATACGGGGCGGACCGAACTGGCTGCCGTTCCTGCCACTTGTAGCACTGTTTGCACCGCCGAGCGGCGGAGGCAACCCCACACCCATTCCAGAACCTGCCAGCGCGCTGATTCTGGTCACAGGGCTAGGTTTACTCTACCCGTTTTCACGCAGGGCGCTCAGACGCTCCCAGAACTCTAGCCAGTGCAGAGGCGACTCCAGCGCGTCTTCGGCGTAGCGCAGCCCTGCGCGCAGCAGCATCCGCGCCTCATCAGGGCGAGCCTCCAGCGGCTCGCCCTGCAAGGATTCCCGTAAGCGGGCAACTGCCTCGCTGCTGAGCCGTATGCCGTTCGCGCGCGGGGCGCACTGCGCGCACCATAACTGCCCTCCCAAGAGGACGCACCCATCGCCGCCTGCTGCGCCGCACTGTGCGCACTGGCTCAAATCGGGTGCGTAGCCCAGCATCGCCAGCCACCGCCAGATTGCCTGCGCCGCAGCCGACTCTGGACCCCCCCCGCACTCCAGCAATGTCAGGGCATCTGTCAACTCGGTGTAGACCCGTGGCTCGGGGTGCTCTTCAGGGAGCCATCGATCAAGTGTCTCCCCCAACGCGAGTGCAATCGTGAGCCGTTCGAGGTCTAAACGGACATTCACATAGCTGCGCACAAGTTGCGGTTGTACGAGTAATCGCTGCTTGCGTCCTTCGATCACCCGCGCTTTGATTCGGCTGAGCGGTTCGGTAAGCATGCCCATCTTGCTGTTGGGCTTGCGTCCGCTACGCACACGCAGCCGCAGTTTGCCGCAATCTGGGGTCATTAGGCTCACCCACTTGTCGTACTCGCCCGCGTACCAGCGACGCAACACAATACCTTCCACCTGAACTTCACGCGCCATTAGCAACCAATTCTACCGCACGCGATACTACGGAACACCCTCAGCACAGGGTGTTGACCCACTGTGTGGGAACCCTTGCGTAATCGAGTGCAGTGAAGCGGTCTCTTGCTAACAGCAAAAGACCGATTGGAGGGCTAAGATGCGCTGGCTCTGCCAGCAACTCGAACGCTTTGGTGAACAGTGCATTACCCACGAGTAGCCGCGCCTGCCAGTCCGTAGCCGGAAGATACCCAACGGGTACAATAAAACCTCCGCTGGCATGAGGCTCTTTTTGTGCGCATCGTATCGCGAGGGGACACAGGCTGCCAAATCCATGGTGGGCAACGGAGCCGCGATGGTTTTGCCTGCAGGCGCGGCGCGATTGATGACGGGCGCGGGCGAGACCTACGACTGGTACGCCTTTCTGCGCGGGCTGACAGGTATCGCGCCGATTGTGCAGCCCTCCCCAGAGATGGTCGCCCTGCTTGGCGAAGTGTGCGAGCGCACGCTGACCCCAGGCAGCTACTTCGGCAAGGTGCGCCTCTCGCCGCGATTCCACAGCGCGCTGGCGCACGGCTTCTGTCGCTGGAGTATGGACGGCTTGACCCCAGACCGCTTGGAGCAGGGTGCGCAGGTGGTGCTGGAGCAGCATGCCGCGCTTGCCGAACTGGACGACAACACGCTTCGCGAGGAGTGGACGCGCAAGACCCGCGAGCTGGCGCAGCTCTGGCACGAATGGCAAGCCGCCCTGACAGAGGCGGGGCTGATGGAGCCGATTCGGGGCTGGCAGATCCTGCTGGACGCGCTGCCAGCACACGCCGCGCCGCCGTTGGTGATGGCGGGCTTTACGGAGCAGAGCGTGTTGGACATCGCCGCGCTGCGCATCTTGGACGCCCGCACGCCGATTGCGCTGGTCGCCTTGCACAACGACGCGCACCCCAATGCCTACCGCCCTACCGAACGGCTGATTCGCATGCTTCGCGCGGCAGGTATCCCGCTGGAGGAAGTTCCCCTGCTCTCGGCGACTGCCGCGCCGCCTCAGATAACGATTTTGGACACGCCGAACCCGCTGTACGAGGTGGAGACCGTCGCCCGCGAGATTCTGAAGCTGCAGCGTGCGGGCGTTGCGCTCGACGAGATTGCGCTGCTGGTGCGCCAGCCCGACGCGCTCGCCGAGACGCTGGCAGTCGTCTTTGCTCGCTACGACATCCCGCTGCAGGGCGAAGTGGGGCTGCCGCTGGAGCGTTCGTGGCGCATCCGCTGGCTGATGGACGGCATACGCCTGCTGATGGGCGTCGGCGTCGGCGCGGACTGGCTGCACTGGCTGGAGCATCCTGCGCATCGGCTGGACTACGCGACGCTGCGCCCGTTGCACAGGCTGCGGCGACACCAGCCCGCTCGTTCGTGGCTGGACGCCGCACTGACGCGCGCGGTAGACCCCGACCTGAACCGCTTGCTCCGGCAACTGCGCGAGATGCGGCAGGGGCTGCCTGCCAGTTTGCCCCAAGTCGCGCGACGGCTCATCGTGCTGTTGGGCGCGCCTACGCAGGAAACTGACCTCGCTGAGTGGCTGCAACTCATCGACGCCTACGCACGCCAGTGGCGACAGCTGAACCTCGCAGACGCCGTCAACCTACTGGAACGGCTGGTGAGCGGGGCGCGCTATACTTATTGGCTGGGTAACTCGGGTGTGCGCCTGTTGCCGATGGAGCATGCCGACTTGGCGGGCGCACAGGTCGCTTTCGCGCTGCAGGTGCTGGAGGGCACGCTCCCGCGCCGCTGCCCTGATGACCCGTTCCTGCGCGAAGTGGAACGCCACGCGCTCAACGAGGCACTCATGACGGAGGGTGTCTACCTGCCCACTCGCGCCGACGCGCAAGCCGCCGAGCCGATGCTGTTTCAGCGCGTGCTGCACACTGCGCGTGAGCAGCTCTACTTCAGCTACCCACGCACGCAAGGTGGCGACAGCGACGCGCTGCCCTCGTTTTACTTGGAGACGCTCAAGGCACGATACCGCAACGCTGTTCACACGCGCTTCTATCGGCTCGAAGATATCACACCCACGCCCGACGACGCCCTGCATCCCTACGACCAGTCGCTGTGCGAGCCGACGCCGTATGCCGAGCCGCCGCCGATTCTGCGCCATCCCGACCACCGTGCCCGCCTTGCCGACCTTAGTCGCCCCTTCAGCGTCACAGAGCTGGAGACGCTGCTGCGCTGCCCGTTCGAGCATTTCGCGCGTTATGGGCTGCGGTTGCGCCCGCTCGTGCGCGAGTTGAGCCTGCGCGAGGTGGGCAACCTCACGCATGCGACGCTGTGCCGCGCCGTGCGCCAACGCCCGCACAGCTACGACCCACACGAGTGGGTGCAACGGCTCGTGGAGCATCTGCAGGAGCTGTTAGCCGAGCGCGCGCCCGACCTACCCGACTGGCAGGTGGCAGTGCTGCGTGCGCTGGCGCAGCGACTGGCGCGACGATTCGGCTGGCGCGAGCCACGCTACCTGCAGCAGTTCGGGCTGGAGCCGCGCGCCTGCGAATGGGCGTTCGGCAGCGCAACTGACGACGAAGACGAACGCGCGATTGCCGAGCCACTGCACAATCAGCACCAGCCGCGCCGTGTGGTCTACCCCCTCGCCAACGGACAGCAGATTGCGCTGTGCGGCGTGATTGACCGCATCGATCTTAGCCCGCAACGCGATGTCGCACTCGTGCTGGACTACAAGTTGGGCAGCGCGCCCTCCAGCACGGACATCAGGGAGGGGCGCGCCGTGCAGGGGCTGCTGTACCTGCATGCCGTGCGCACGATGTTGCCCAACGCGCAGGTCGTACTGGCGTATGACCGCCTCAAGGCGGGCAAGCGGGTGCGCTTCGTGCCCAACACTACGCAACTCGTGCAGCGGTTCTCCAGAAGCAACTGGGAAGATAGCAGCACAGTCGTCTTGCTGTCGCCTCACCAGTGGCGGCAAGCCGAAGAAAGCCTTCGTCGCCTGCTGACCCAGGCAATTGAGGGGCTACGCCACGCGCAGATTGCCCCCACGCCTGGCGACCACTGCCGCCGCTGTGCCTTCGCCGACCTGTGTCGCACGGCGCAGCGGTGAGAAATACCCTCAGCGCAAGGTAAGGATTTCCACCGTGCGGTCGGGCAGCGTAATCACGGCGCAGGTGGGGTTATCCGTGAGCCAGCCGCACACCTCGCCAGGGTTCAGCACGAGGCACGCGCCGACCGTGCGTAGCTCCTGCTGGTGCGTGTGTCCGTAGATTACGAGGTCGTACAGCCCGCTGCGGGCGAACGCCTCCACAGGCTCTGGCTCATGCACCATCGCGATACGGCAGCCCTCCAACTCCAGAAACAGCGGCTGCACCTGCACCTGCCCGATTTCGCTCAGTCGGCGCGTGAGTCCGACGCGCTCGCCGTCGTTGTTGCCGAAAATCCCCAGCACCCGACACGGCAGCCGCTGCAGTTCGTTCACCACGAACGGCGCGACATAGTCCCCCGCGTGCAGCGCCAGCTCCACCTGCAGGTCGCAGAGCGCGTCCACCGCGCGGCGCAGATAGCCCAGATGGTCGTGCGTGTCCGACAAGACGCCGATGCGCATATCATTTGAATTCTTCGCCGTTCCCGCGCTTCCTGCCATTCAAGACTTTGGTTGCGAACACCCTGAAGATGGGTATAATCCCGTTGCGCCCGAAGCGCACGGGGACAACACGATGGCGTTGCAGATTAGCGTACCACGCGAGGCAATAGAGGCGTTCTGCACGCGCTGGCGCATACGCGAGCTGGCGATATTCGGCTCCGCCCTGCGCGACGACTTCCGCCCCGACAGCGACATCGATGTGCTGGTGGACTTCGAGCCTGACGCCCACTGGGGCTTTATGCACCTGCTGGAGATGACCCGCGAGCTGGAGCGCATCTTCGGACGCCCTGTAGACCTCGTCGACAAGCGCGTGCTGGAGCAGGACAGAAACTACATCCGTCGCAACCACATCCTGCGTCATCGGGAGCGCGTGTATGGAGCGTGACCAAGCCCTGCTGCTTGACATGCTGTTGTCTGCTAAAGACGCCCTCCAGTTTAGCGCAGGGTGAGGGTGTTCGAAAATGCGGATTTTGCCCCCCTCCTGCAGGTTCCCCCCGCTTCGCGAGGGGAACCAGGCAGGGCGCGTGTTCGGTTCCCCCTGCGTGCAGGGGGAACCTGAAGGAGGGGGTCTTCACTCCCACTTATCTTTGCGAACTATGGCGCGGCGATTGGTCTAAACAAGTGGCAGGTATACTCCCGTTGCGATGCGAAAACCTGATTTTCAGGGGCGGGCGCGCGTGCTGGTTGTCGGCGGCGGGCTGGGCGGGTGCGCCGCGGCGATGGCGTGCGCGTCGCTGGGCGTGCCCACCCTGCTGGCAGCTGACCCCGACGAGTGGCTCGGCGGGCAACTCACCGCGCAAGCCGTGCCCCCCGACGAACACCGCTGGATCGAACAGCAAGGCTGCACGCGCCGCTACCGACTCCTGCGCGACTCCATCCGCGACTTCTACCGCCGCTACTACCCCCTCACCGACGCCGCCCGCGCCGAGCCGTACCTGAACCCCGGCGGGGGCTGGGTCAGCGGGCTGTGCTGCGAGCCGCGCGTCGCCCTCCATGTGCTGGAAGGCATGCTGGCGTACCCCCAGATGCGCGGCAACCTGGGCATCTGGCGCATGTTCCCTCTCGAAGCCGATACCGACGGCGACCGCATCCGCGGCGTGCTGTTCCAACTGCCTGAACAGCCTGCGAACTACTTCGTGGAGGCGGACTACATCTTGGACGCCACCGAAACAGGCGAGCTGCTGCCGATAGCGGGCGTGGAGTTCGTCACGGGCGCGGAATCGCAACGCGACACGGGCGAGCCACACGCCAAACCCGAAGCCGAGCCGCACAACATGCAGGCGTTCACTTGGTGCTTCGCGATGGGCTACGACCCCGACGGCGACTATGTGGGCAGCAAGCCGCGTGGCTACGACTTCTGGAGAGCGTACCAGCCCCCGTTTTGGCACGCGCCGTTTTTCAGCTGGACGGATGTGAACCCCATTACGCTGGAGCCGCGCCGCCTGAGCCTGTTCGGCGAGGACGGCACGCCCGCCATGTTCCGCTACCGCCAGATTGTGAACCCCGACCTGTACCCGCCCGATCGCGCCCCGCGACCCGTGACCATCGTGAACTGGCCCCAAAACGACTACTTCCTCGGCAACCTCTACCCGCCCGCAGGCGCGGAGAAGCACGAGATTGACTGGGAGCAGGCGTTCAAGGCGCGGGAACTGTCCGAGTGCCTGCTGTATTGGCTGCAGACGGAGGCGCCCCGTCCCGACGGCGGCGTTGGCTACAAGGGGCTGTACCTATGCCCTGAAATCGTCGGCACGACGGGGCTGCACGCCGGCTTTGCGCAGGCGGTCTATGTGCGCGAGTCGCGGCGCATCAAGGCGCGCTTCACGATTCTGGAACAGCATGTCAGCGCGGAATGTCGTACCGGCGAGACACTGGCAGAGCCGTTCCCCGACAGCGTCGGCGTCGGGCACTATCGGATTGACCTGCACCCCAGCACAGGCGGCGACAACTACATCGACATCGCGACGCTGCCGTTCCAAATCCCGCTGGGCGCGCTGATTCCCGTGCGGGTGCGCAACCTGCTGCCCGCGTGCAAGAACATCGGCACGACGCACATCACCAACGGCTGCTACCGCCTGCACCCTGTGGAGTGGAACATCGGCGAGTCGGCGGGGCTGCTGGCGGCGTTTTGTGTGTTGCGCGGCGTCGAACCGCACCAAGTGTACGAAACGCCTGCCCTGCTGGAGGAGTACCAGAACTTGCTGCGCGACCAAGGGGTACCGTTGGCGTGGGCACTGTAAGGTGAAGCCTCTCCTCAGAGCGCACGCTTCGGCTGAACAGGGGGAACCTCAAGGAGGGGGGAACTGTGAACTTTGCCTGCGCAGTTGGTGTAAACTGCCTCCCCATACAGGACTCCTGCCCCGCCTGCCGAAAATTCCCATGCTATGTACGCAACGCAGCCGCAACCTGAAAGGCAAAGCGCGTCACTAATCGAGACCGCCTTCCCTTTGCAGAAGGTCTCGGCAGAATCGGTGCGCGAGAAGAACATCCGCCACGGGCACATCAGCACGCTACACATCTACTGGGCGCGTCGCCCGCTGGCAGCGTCGCGGGCGTCTATCCTGGCAGCCCTGCTGCCCGACGACCCCGCCACACGCCACGAACACCTGAAACTGATCGAGCAGCTTGCCCCGTGGGAGGCGGTAGCGAACGGCGGTTTGCCCTCGCTTCTGCAACGGGCGCGCGCCCTGATTCGCGAGGCGTTCGGCGGGCGCGCCCCGCGCGTGCTGGATCCCTTCGCAGGCGGCGGCAGCATCCCGCTGGAGGCGATGCGACTGGGCTGCGAGACCTACGCGCTGGACTACAACCCCGTCGCCGTGCTGCTCAACCGCTGCGTGCTGGAGTACCCCGCGCGCTTCGGCGCGCCCGACTCGGCGCCCAGCGTGCCCCTGCCGCCGCGCGACGATTCGACCCCCAGCCCCCTTCTCGAAGACGCGCTGACACGCTCGCCCCTGCTGCTGGCGGTGCAGGCGTGGGGCGACTGGGTGCTACAGGAGGCGCGCCAGAGACTGCAACGCTTCTACCCGCCTGACCCCGACGGCTCTATCCCCGTCGGCTACATCTGGGCGCGCACCGTGCCATGCCAGAACCCCACCTGCGGCGCGGAGATCCCCCTGATGCGCCAAACTTGGCTGGCGAAAAAAGACAACAAAAAGGTCGCGCTGAAAATCGTGCCCGACCACGCGCACAAACGGGTGGAGTTCGAGATTGTGGGGCAAAACGGCGAGCCGATCCCCTTTGACCCCGAGCGCGGCACGGTGGCGCGGGCGAATGTGGAGTGCCCGCTGTGCGGGAGCGTCATCGACGACCAGACCACCCGCCGCCTGTTCCAGGAGGGCAAGGCGGGACAGCGCATGGTCGCCGTGGTGCTGCACCACCCACAGCAAGCGGGCAAACGCTACCGACTGGCAACCACGGCGGACCTGAACGCCTACCGCGCCGCCGAACAGGAACTGTTGCGCGTCTGTGCCCGCCTGCGCGAAGAGTGGGGGATGGAACCTGTGCCCGATGAGAAAATACCAACCCGATGCCACGAGGTAGACCGTATGCCGATGTATGGTATCTATACTTGGGGTGAGGTTTTCAACGCGCGGCAGCAGTTGGCGTTGGTGACTTTTGCCGATTTGGTGCGGCGGGCGCACGCGGAGATGCTCGCGCAGGGCGCAGACCCCGAATTCGCCAAAGCGGTGGCGACCTACTTGGCACTTACAGTGAACCGTCTGGCTGCATCTTGTAACACGCTTTGCCGATGGCAACCTGTGGGTGAGAAGATTGCCAGTGTTTTCTCACGGCAAGCTCTGCCAATGGTTTGGGACTATGTAGAAGCGAATATCTTCGGCGACGCAACGAGGAGCTGGAACGAATTGTTTCAGGATGCAAGTAGTGTTTTGAAGCACCTGTGTAGTCTCCCAATCAGAGATGTTTCACATCAGGCACAGCACGGTTCCGCGACCGACCTGCCGTGGGGGGACGACTTCTTCGACGCCGTCATCACTGACCCGCCCTATTACGATAATGTGAACTACTCGAATCTAAGCGACTTCTTCTATGTGTGGTTGAAGCGCACGGTGGGGCATCTGCATCCCGACCTGTTCGCCACGCCGCTCACGCCCAAATCGCAAGAGATGGTGGCGGATGCCTACCGCTTCGACGGGCGCGAGGGCGCGAAACAGCACTTCGAAGCGATGCTGTTGCAATCGTTTCGGGAGATTCGGCGCGTGCTGAAGCCCGACGGCATCGCGGTGATTGTGTTCGCGCACAAGACCACTGAGGCGTGGGAGACGGTGCTGGGCGCGCTGACGGAGGCGGGGCTGCGCACCACGATGGCATGGCCCATCCACACCGAGATGCAGGCGCGATTGCTGGCGCAGGAGTCCGCCGCGCTGGCGAGCAGTATCTACATCGTCTGTCGCAAGCGTCAAGGCGCGGCGACGGGCTACTGGAGCGAGGTGCGCCGCGAGACGCGCGAGCTTGTCGAACGCCGCCTGCAGCAGTTCTGGGACGCGGGCATCCGCGGCGCGGATATGTTCATCAGCGCGATCGGCGCGGGGATGGAGGTCTTCACCCGCTACGCCCGCGTGGAGAAGGTGTCGGGCGACCCCGTGTCGATGGGCGAGTTTTTGCAGGAGGTGCGTCAGGTGGTCGCCGAGTTCGCGCTGCGGCGCGTGCTGCACGAGCCAGCCGTCGCCAGCGAGCTGGACGCGCTCACCCGATTCTACCTGCTCTATCGTTGGGCGTATGGGCGCGCGGAGGTGCCCTTTGACGAGGCGCGCAAGCTGGCGACCAGCGTCGGGCTGGAGCTGACGCAGGCGTGGGGCGCGGGCGAGGTCATCGAGCAGGACAAGGAGCGCGTGCGCGTGCTGGCGCACTACGAGCGGGCGTGGGGCGTGCGCCCTGGTGCGAAAGGGGGACGCGGACGCCCACCCCGTTCACGGAGAGGCGTGCCCTCCGAGCAGCTCTCGCTGGAGGCGATGCTGCCCCCCAGCGAGGCGAAAGAGGAAGCCATCGCGGCGTGGGACGCGCTGCGCGCCCGCGGGCGCAGGTCGCTGATAGAGGCGATTCAGCTCGCCGCCGCGCTGTGGGAGGCGAACCAAATCAGCCGTCTGCACGAGTGGCTTGGCGAGGGCTATGCGGATCGTCCCGCCTTCTGGCTCACAGCACAGGCGATTTCGGAGATGCTGCCCGACGGCGACCGCGAACGGCGCGTGCTGCATGGGCTGTTGATGCATCGAGCCAAGCAATACTAAAATAAGGTAGAATTCGAAGAGGTGGGATCCACATGCCTATGCTGGAGCTATCCGACGAGCAGGTCATCGAGTTGGTCACGCAGCTGTCGCCCGAGAAGCAAGAGGAGTTGGTGCGACGCTTGCTGCTGCGACGCTGGTCGAACTGGGAAGCGTTATCTAATTACGGGCAGGCGCGTGTGCGCGAGTTGGCGTCTCAGCGCGGATTGAATTGGGACACGATGAGCGAGGCGGAACGCGAGGCATTTATCGACGACCTTGTCCACGAGGATCGAGGGTGCGCCCAGTAGCGGTATTCGATACAAATATCCTTCTGTCAGCGTTGCTGTCACTGACAGGAGCGCCCTTCCGCTGCGTTGCGTTGGCTAAGGTAGGCGTCGTCAGGTCGGTTACCTGCGAAGCGATTCTGGACGAGTTTCGCAGCAAGCTGGAGACCAAGTTCGGTTATGACTCATCGCGTGCGCAAGCTGCAGTGGAGGAGATTAAAAGTTTCTCGCGCTTGGTCAGCGTTCCGAACACTCTGACAGGCGTTGTACCTGATCCCGATGACCATAAGGTATTGGAGTGTGCAATCGTCGGGGGCGCAACCCATATCGTCACGGGCGATCGTCGCCATCTGTTGCCACTGGGGAGCTATCAAGGCGTTGCGATTGTGAGCGCGGCCGAATTCTTAATGTTAGTTTCGGCTTCGTATAGGTAAAATAACAGGTGGAGGCAACCATGCGGGCATGGTACGAGGTGATTAAGCCGCGCGAGGACATCCTGCGCGGCGAGCTGAACGAAGCGATCTTCGCGGCGAACTTGGCAGATGTGCTGCACGAGCGCGCCCCGCTGGAGTATCACGACCCCGCACACTTCTTCCAGCAGACCTACCCCACGCAGGGGCTGGTGAACCTGCTGGCGACGGTCGCGAAGCGGCTGGCAAGCGGCGTGGGCGACTCGGTGATTCAGCTCCAGACGCCGTTTGGCGGGGGCAAGACGCACGCGCTGATTAGTCTGTACCACCTGTTTCGGCACGGGATGCAGTATCGGGACGCCGCGCTGGTGTGCCAGTCGCTGCAGCGTGCGGGGCTGGACGCGCTGCCCGAGGTGCGCATCGCATGCTTCGTGGGCGAGGATGCCGACCCGCTGAAGGGCAAGACGCCGTGGGGCGCGCTCGCCGAGCAACTCGGCGTCTACCCGCTGGTGCAGGAGCATGACCTTCGCCGCCGCGCGCCCGGACGCGACCTCGTGCTGCAAATGCTCGGCGAGCAACCGACGCTGATTCTGCTGGACGAGCTGGTGCCCTACCTTGTGGGCGCAAAAGATTTTCAGGACCAGGTGGCGGTGTTCTGTCAGCAGTTGACGGAAGCGGTGGGCGTTGCGCCGCGCGCCGCGCTGGTGGCGACCCTGCCCAGCAGCGCGCCCTACGGCGACGAGGGCGAACGCGCCCTGCACCAACTGGAGCAAATCTTCGGGCGCGTGCAGGCACTCTACACCCCCGTGGAGGGCGATGAGTTCTTCCGCGTGCTGCGCCAGCGATTGATGCAGGAGGTGATTGACCCCACCGAATTGAACCGCACGGTGGACGCCTTCTTCGAACTCTACAGGCATTCTGATGTGCCCGAAGAGGCGCGTCAACACGCCTACCGCGAGCGCATGCGCCTGGCGTACCCGTTCCACCCGCTGGTCATCGACACGCTCGATCGGCGATGGAGCACCTACTCCACCTTTCAGCGCACGCGCGGCGTGCTGAAGTTTCTGGCGTCGGTGCTGCGCGATATGTACGAGCGTCAGGTGAACACGCCGCTAA
>Ga0308421_1000969_pt1 | contig 16188 bp, 17 predicted proteins | sample HotsprSampleMS60_FD_203673 | JGI IMG/M metagenome (GOLD analysis project Ga0308421, IMG submission 203673) | Hot spring phototrophic mat microbial communities from Mushroom Spring, Yellowstone National Park, Wyoming, United States - 20090730_MS60 ...
GGATTACTGGTTTAGTGCCCTTGCTAATCCTATTAATGTAAACAAGGCTTCCATTGATGAACTCTACTCCATTTATGGAGTCTCACTTATTGATGCAGTTCAGACCTATAAGAGGGCAAAGATGGTTGGTTTTTTAAGACCTTCTCATCTCAGAAGGACTCCGGGGCTTTCCTACTATGGATACCGGAATATGCTCCCCTACGTTACTTTTAGAGACCCCAAACCAGTTCCCTTTACAGGCTGGATTACTTTAAATGTTAGTCATTATTCGGAACTTTTCCAGGAAGAGAGTAGCGACATTGAGGCCCGTCTTGAACAGTTAACTTCCTCAATATCTGATACAACTACAACTTTATGGTCAAACCTAAAAGCAGCAGGATGGACTGCCCAGGATAGCCTCTGGCTTGCCAATCAGCTTAAAAAGGAAAAAGAGGAGGCATCTCTTTTAAAACCAGAGCCTTACCTAAGGTTCAAATTTAACGGTCTTGCCTGGGGTAAATTTAGGATCGGGCTTTCTCTTTATGATAATCCTTATTTAACTAAGCCTTTGCCAAAGTATTACGCATCGGTGGAAAAGTTAAAGATGCCTTTAGGATTGGTTTTGAACAGGGGAGTTCTCGGATACTACCGCATTACCCTCGATCAGGGACTTCTCATTGACAATAGCGATGAGGGGAGATCCAGGTTGATGGATAGGGTTTTTGGAATTTTTGGTGACCTTTCAAGGTACGATGCTTTTTCACTTTATGGAGGGGCAATTGAGGCGGTTAAAGGGCCATTTAAAGTCTCTTTTTGGCATTCTTACACATTAAAAAACGGTGTTGAGGATAAAAGCGGGAACTTGATCTTTTACTATGATGGGGATTTTATACCCTCCACTTTCCGGGACAAGTTTTATGAAAAGGTTCAGGGATTCAACGTGAAGCTCGATGTGCTGGAGAGGGTGCCGGGCACACAAATCGGATTTTCGGGCATCAGGATCTGGTATTCTCGCCCAATGGTTTGCAACTTTTCCTTTATGGATATTCCATTGGATAGGGAGGACTTTTCTGACCCTGTTTTTAACTGGATAGGTGGACAGGAAAAGAAATTTGTCCAGTTTTCAGGTAGAACGGTCCTTTATCCCTTTTCTCTTGAGATGGAGTATGCAAAGGAGATACGGGGAGGCGATGCCTTTTTAGTAAAGGGAAGGATCCAGCAGAGCGTCTTTAATCTCACGATCCTTTATAGAGATTACGATGTTGACTATACGAATCCTTATGCAAGGCCTTTCTATGAAGATACCCGTTTCAGGTACACCATTTTAACTCGGAGTTACAGGCTCATCGATCCTTTATATGCCAGTCTCGGTAATCTCCCCTTTCCCAAACCTGAGCAGGGTCTTTATGTTGAAGCAAGGTATCAACCCTTTGCCAGACTACTTTTCCCAAGATTATACCTGGATTTGTGGCGGGATAAATCGGATTTACAAAATAATTACAGGGCACAATTCCAGGTGGAATACCGGGTCATTAACCAGTTTAGAGTCCGATACACCAATAGGATGCAGATGAAATCAAACATTAGATATCTCGGGATTTCAACCAGCCGGCTTAACGAAAATTCCTTGCAATTTATGATCCCCTTTGGTGGCACCTTTTTTACCGCAGAATATAGGAATTCTATAATGAAATTAACCGAAAGGGGCATCGATTTCAGAACCTCAATTTATGGCTCTTTCTTGTCTTTCTACGTTGACCGAGATGTCACCTTGGGCCTCTCAGTCAAGGCAGGCGCCGTGGTATGGGCAACCAATGGTTATTCACTCTGGCACTTTGAAGATACGGGAATCGATTTTCTTTACGGGGATGGTAGCAAGTGGTTTGTATCAATTGTTGAGAGGCTTAAACCAAACCTTGGTCTGCGTTTTAAAATAAAAGATAAGTTGACAACTTACCCGCATACGGGGTTGTTAGGAAGGAAAATTGTTGACGCAGACGGTAATGAGGTTTATTTGCCTTTTGTAGATCAAAGGAGGGTGGTTAACCTCCAGCTGAGTTTAGATTACTCATTTTAAGATGATTTTCGTGGGAGTTGATATTGTGAGTGTAAGAAGAATTTCTTTTTTAATTGAAAAGTATGGGAATCGATTCCTTGAAAGGGTTTATTCGAAAAGTGAAAGGAATTATTGCAACGGCAAAAAAGCCCCTCCTATCTGTTTTGCAGGGAAATTTGCGGCCAAGGAGGCCGTGATAAAAGCTTTGTCCCTTAAAAATGTAAGTTTGAAAAATATTGAAATTTTGAATTCAGACGGAGCTCCCTTTGTTGTAGTAAACGGAGAAGTTATTAAAGGCGTTTCAATAAGTGTATCCCATGAAAGGGACTTTGCGGTAGCAGTGTGTGCCTTTTTTAAGGAGGTTTAAGATGGAGAGGATCATCATAGCCCTTGGCGGAAACGCACTCAGAAGAAAAGGGGAACCTTTTACTATAGAACATCAATATATGAACGCATCAAAGGTAATCAAGCCCGTTGTTGCTCTTGCTGAAGAGGGCTACAAGATCTGTATAACCCATGGAAATGGTCCACAGGTTGGGGTGGAGTTTTTCAGAAATATTTATTCGAGGCATAAGTTTCCCCCTTATCCTCTCGATGCTCTAAACGCTGAAACCCAGGGCTGGATTGGATATGTAATTTCAAGGGCTGTTAGAAAGCAGTTAAGGGAAGACAAAATCGATAAGGAAGTTGTTGCCCTTGTTACGCAGGTAGTCGTTGATAAGGATGATCCTGCTTTTAAAAACCCAACAAAACCAATCGGTGATTTCTTTACAAAAGAAGAGGCTGAAGAATTGATGAAAAATTTTGGCTGGATTATGAAGGAGGATGCAGGGAGGGGTTATAGAGTGGTTGTGCCGTCTCCCAAACCCCTAAGGACAGTAGAAGCTCCTATCATCTCTAAGCTTGTGGATGAGGGAGTTATCGTTATTGCCTCAGGTGGAGGCGGCATCCCTGTCGTTGAAGAGGATGGGGTGTTGAAGGGAGTTGAGGCAGTAATAGACAAAGACCGGGCCTCTGCCCTACTTGGTAGAGAAATAAAGGCTGATCTTTTTATGATTTTAACAGAAGTGGATTACGTTTATGTAAACTTTGGAAAACCAGATGCAAGGCCATTGAAAGAGGTGAGTGTGAGTGAATTGAAAAAATATTACGAAGAAGGACAGTTCCCTGAAGGTTCAATGGGTCCTAAGATCGAGGCAGCCTTTGATTTTCTTGAGAACGGGGGCAGTAAGGTAATCATAACCTCCATAGAAAGGGCCCACGACGCCCTTTACAATGGGTTTGGAACGCATATTTATAAGTAAGGGATAAACGGGCGACTTTAAAGCCTTTTTAAAGTCAAAGTATTTTAGTGACTGCTTTTAACTAAAATTGAGAACAATTTTTCTCTGTTTGTTTTGGCCAAATTGAATCTAAATACTTACTCGTTTAAAATTATGCCTGCTATGGCTGAGTTGAAGTTTTTATCTCTAAAATTTAGGGAAAAAGCCCTCGAGCGAAAGTTTCTGGAAGAATATTCTACAAAATCCTTGCCAATTTTCAGATTTGCGCTTCTTTTCGGAATTTTTTTGTATGCGATCTTTGCCTTGCTCGATTCAGTCATAGTCGGGCCCTTAAAGGGTATAATCTGGAGAATCAGGTTTGAATTCGTTATTCCAATCGCAATTCTCATTGTACTGTTAAGTCTTTTAAAGCCTCTCAAGGTGCATTTTGATCTCCTTGCTTCAATTGCTGTTTTAATTGGAGGATTTGGCATTCTCGCAATGCTCGCAGTGATAAAACCCCCTTCAATGTACTTGTATTCTCAGGGGTTGACCCTCGTTTTGTTTTTCAACTTTACTCTTTTTAGATTACGGTTTGGTTACGCAGCGATAAATGGTCTTATTCTCTTGGCAGGCTTTCAGATTGTTAGTTTAAGATTGAATCCATTACCAAAGGAAGTTTTTATCAATAACAACTTCTTTCTTGTTTCCACCTATGTCGGTGGGCTTTTTGTGGCATATGTTTTAGAGAGATTGGAAAGGGAGAATTTCTTGAATACTTTGCTTCTTAAGAAAATAGCTGAAACCGATGGCTTGACTGGTGTTATGAATCGGAATTCCCTTGTCAGCGCACTCAAAATAGAATTACTGAAATCGGCTAACCGAGATAATAGTTTGGTCTTTTGTATGATTGACCTTGATAACTTTAAAGAGATTAACGATTATTTTGGCCACTTAAAAGGTGATGAACATTTAAAGAGTTTTGGCAAGGTATTGGCCAAAAGGTTCCGCGCAACGGATTACGTAGGCCGTGTCGGGGGAGACGAATTTGGTGTGATTCTTGTTGGAATGTCTGATACTGGTAGAATAGATAATGCCTTCAGAGAAATAAAAGAAGAGTATGTGAATTCTCAAATGGACTTACAAAGCAAATCAACTTTTTCCGTAGGTTGTGTTCTTGTGAGCAGCCTGGAAACAGATCAGGATGAGTTCTTCTTTTATGCTTTAGCAGATTTTGCCCTTTTAAAGGCGAAGGAGGAAAAGGATTCTATTTGTATCGTGGATAAAGGTAATAATTGCCTGTATCTCGGGAGAATTTAAATGTTGTTGAGATAATCAGTTTTTGAAGAGGAGGTGGATAGCTAATGTCGCGTAAATTTCTTTTAGCATTGCTTACTTTTCTTATAAGTTGTTCCAGGTTGCCTCAATTACCTGAACATACTGCAATGCCTGTAATACCCGTTTTTGAAGTCTTTGGCTACGCAAGGTGCTCCAATTGTCCTGTCGTTGAGAAATCTCTTGATTCTTTGAAGCAGGAGTTTGGTGATTCTGTTGTTGTTTTGCAATATCACATGAGAATCCTCGGCGATACCCTATCTCCCGCTTCTATTTCTGAAAGGCAAGCCTTATACAACATAGGTTTTTCGGCACCGGTAACCATTGTCCACGGTGAGGAAAGAATTGAAGGTGCTTCCGGGGTTAGTTTGAGTATGTTTGAAAATTACTACAGGGCACTGAGAAATCGAGAAGACTCGGTAGTTTTGAAACTTACATACATAGATCAAGGTGACACCGCAAAGCTCATCGTAGGCGTAGAAAATCCCATTGATTTTCAAGGCAAAAAGCTGTTTTTGTTTGTTACAAGGGATAGCATATTTTTCAAGCAATCAGGAGCACCGGATTCTATTTTCAACAATGTGGTAAGGTTTTATCTTTCAGCAAAACCGCAATTCCCTTTCGAATTAAAAATTGCTGAAAATATTTTAACGGGAGGGAATTTTGTGGCCCTCTTACAAGATACAATGAATTTAAGAATATTAAGTGTCGTACAAAGGAGGTTTTGATGGGTAACTTTGTTTTTGCAATTATGGTTTCCATGTTTGCCCTTAGACCACTCGGTTCAACCTTTGTCTATCTCGACTTAAATCAATCGTCAAATTTAAGAATAGAACTGGTAAATGACAATTTGCCACGGAGTTTGGTGTTCCACTTTGTAAGATTATCCGTGCCGTCAGATTTCCAGTTTATGCAATGCGTACGGGGGATGTGCTATCCTCTTGATAGCGTGCGAGTTTCCGTTCCTGCAGAGGTTACCGATACCATACAACTTGACTTTTATGCTGGTTCCGAAGCAGGTCCATTGAATGCCATCTACAGGGTTTACGACGCCAATAGGCCGCAGGATAGGGATTCTATTTTTATAACAGGGCAGGTGCCCGTGAAGGATTTTCCCAGAAAGGTTTACTATAAATCAGGAAAACTTTATGGCACAGCAATCAAGAAAGTTGAGGTCTACGATGTAAAAGGGGCGCTCCTTTTTACAAGGGATTTTGGCTCAGCTGGATTTGTAACACTTAAACTGGAAAAAGGTGTTTATTTTCTGAAGGTCTATACGGTTTATGGAATTGAGAACTTAAAAATAGTGGAGGTCGAGTAATGTTGAACATTCTGGTTTTATTGACTTTTACTTTACTCAATGCGAAAGAGGTGAGGACCCTCAATTACGGCGTTGTGAATATGGATACGGTCTGGGGTAGAAGACCCGTATACATCAGCTTCTGGGCAATCTGGTGTACTAATTGCATAAAGGAGCTTGATGAAATTAACAGGATTAAAGACTCCCTGGGTATCTTTGTTATTGCAGTAAATGAGGATGGCTTAAGGAAAGAGAGTCGGGTAGCATCCTTTGTAAAGGCCAAAAAATGGGATTTCCCCATTGTAATGGACGCGGATCAGTCCCTGATGAAGTCTTATGGTGTAAGTGCCCTTCCTACCTCTTTTTTGTTTTCACCTAAAAGGGAACTCCTAAAGAGATTCACGGGATTTGCACCGAAGGATAAAGAGCTTTTAAAATCAATGGTAGAAGGGGAATAGACTATGAAATTCCTCTTAACCCTTTTGATTCAGTTTAACTTTAGTCTCAACGGTGATTACCTGCTGGATAGGAACTCTCTTGAAGAGTATGCTTTAGCCTTTGGTCAGTTGCAGCATTCTTTTCTTGATTTTAAAATTTCGGCCGATTTTTTAGTGCAGCAGCCTTCTCAATGGGATAAGAGGCTTTTAATGTTGAGTCCTCAATTCTCCTTCAAAAATGCTTTTATAGAACTTGCACTTCTCGATTTTCAAGCACAATTTCAGAAAGGCCTTGTTTTTTCTCAGTTGAGTGATTTTCAGTTCAGGAAGTTGAGATATGTCAGGGGAATTGAACTTACCGGGAAACTCAATGGTTTGAGCCTTACACTTTTAAGTGGTCAATTAGCCTCCTATGATTACGAGAATTTTCTTTTCCTTTTAAACAATGACACATCCGATGTTGTGAGGGCTTTAAACCTGAATTATGAAAGGGGGATTACGGGTTTTGAAGCCACTTATGTTAGGCTTAATAGAAGGAATATGCCGGAAAGTTTCTCTTTTCAAGAGATCTACGGTCTCCGCAATAAGCTTTCAATGGATTGGGGAAGGTTTGAAATTAACTTAGCAAGAAAATGGGGAGTTGATCCTATTACCTATTCCAGGATTAAAGGGCTTGGGTTAAACGTTGACCTTGCAGGTAGTTTTGATGGTTTAGACCTTGGCCTGTCTGGTATTTACTACGATTCGATAAATTTCTGGAATTACAACTTGCCACCTGTCATTACAGAAAAGGAGCTTTTACCTAATGCAGGGAATGCTGATAAGGGGCTCAGTTTTCTGGGTGCATACGGTTTTGGAGACTACTATTTTGAACTCCAGCTTGCCAGTATCGTTAATTTAAGGGATGACAATTTGTTAAATCCTTCCCTTGGTAAGGCTTATCAAGAGGGATATTTCAAATTTGAAGGTGACTTTGGGAAATTTCACATTGATTTAAAAGGCGCCCGGGAAAAATATTTGAGGGTGGAGCCTGAATACCAAAAATTGCTCTCCTATTATTTTGAGACCCATTCAAAGGTGGACGCGAAATTGCCAACGGAGTTCTCTGTGAAAGTTACTCGAAATTATGAGGACAGTTTAAAATACTGGATGACCGAATTTACAGGAGGGGTAGATTTACTTAAAGACCTCACTGCCTCTTTCCAGATTGAATACGCTTCTATGAAGATTCCACGCTTCAACAACGACAATTTCTGGGCAAATTTCGAGCTTTTATACCGGTTTGGAAATGGCAGCTTGTCCTTAGCATATGGTAAAAAACGCGAAGGACTTGTCTGCTCTGGAGGAATGTGCAGAATCCTGCCTTCCTTCGATGGATTAAAATTGGGTTTAAATCTTGGTTACTAAAAGCCCTTGGTGAGTTTGAATCCACCGTAAATTGCGCAGTTTAATTTCCCTTTGTTGATGCTTGATGTAAAGCCTGTTTCCAGTAAAAGGTTATTGCCTATTACGTATCTGTAATCAAGAAGGAGAGTCAAAGTTTTGTTGTCTGAGTCGTAGAAGACTAAAAAATAGGGGATTTCAAAGATCTTCTCGGGAAATTTGATTTCTAAGACAAGCAGGTTTCTCGTTAAAAGGTAGGCTATAGGGATTACTGTAAATTCAGGTTGGCTACGGTGAGAGTACCAGAGGGAAATTAGGGTACTTCTTACTGGGAATTCTATATTGGCCGACAATTTCAATAGGGAATTCTCTAAAAAGCCCTGTATTTTTACTACCCGGCTCCCAAAATACCCTACAAAGGCGCCAAGATTTACTTGTTTTGAAAATTCTGAGTATATCCCTATTTCGTATTTTGAGAGACTTCTGCAAAGTTGTGCCTTTAAGTTGTAGTTTAGACTATCAAAAGTGGCAAAGAGAGTCGGTGTTGCTACTCTGCTTGTAAATCTCAAAAAGACGCCCTTTTCACCTTCAAGGTCTGTTTCAATGGTTTCAAAGGCTGGTTTGTTAAAGAAGGGATTAAAAAGCCCGGCAAAACCCGGGATGAAGAGGATTTTTCCGCCCTTGATTTCCAGGTTGTTTTTCTGATACTTCAAATAGCACTGGTAGAGTTTCCACTCCGAGTTTAAAGAATCTTCAGTTTTTATAACCTTTAGACCCAGATCTGAGTAAAATCGGAAATCCTGGAAGGTGAGATTTAAGTTAGCCGAAGGTTTCAACATGCCTGTGAGCCTATGGTCCCTAAAGTCATAAAGGCCAAAGGTAGATAAGCCGATCCTTATGGAGGAGAATAATAAGATAACAAAAAATTTCATTTTTTGAGTTCGTTCAGCGAGAAGTACTTATCCGGGATGGGGATATCAAAGTCGACTTCTTTAAAAACAAATTTGGTATAGGAGTCTTTTAGTCTCAGGTCACGCATCGCTATCGAGGTCGGATAATATTTCCCTTTAATGTTCTTGAACTCAAGGGCTTCAACCTCTTTGATTTTCCTTCCGCTTTTTGTAATTAGTTCCTCTTTAAGCCATATGTTTCTATCTAAGTCAACGACCATTCGAACCCTGTAATAAGGGGCATTTCCCGTGGTATCTTCAAGCTCCAGTATAAAATAAATTCTCCCTTCTATGGTGGTATCTCTCATGGCGACTGGTTTATAATATTTCAAAGGGTCTTCCTGCATTAAGTCTTCGTAAGATAAGTCGCTTCCCATAAAGGATTGTTTGAGCATGTCTCCCGATAGCCTCACAACATCGTCAATGTCAGGCAAATAGATGTATAAGTCGCCTTTAAGTTTTAGGTATTTTACACCTTTGTCTTCCGGATTTGTGAATTCAAGATAGAAGTTTTCACCTTTGCTGTAACCCTTGAAGGACTTGTTGAGAACCCTTTTGCCTTTTCTGATTTCAAGCTGGGCAGAAAAGGAAGAGGTGTTATACTTTAGATTCTTTCTGAGGCTTAATAAAACCTCAGAGGGGGAAATTTGTTGAAACAATAGCGTAATGATCAAAGCGATATTCATAATATCCTCCTATAAGGTTCTCAGGGCTTCTTGTGGTAATAGTTTCTTAGCCTGCAGAGCAGGAAGTGTTGAAGCTAAAAAAGACATTGACGTTACAATTACAAAGGCGATTAGCAGAATCCATGGGTTCACGGAGGGCCTTATTACGTAAGGGAAGGGAAACTCAATCCCCTTGATCATGGATTCAAAGTTCATACCTTTAATATGCAAAATAGCATTGGTAAAGAGGCCTGCTAAACCACCTGCCAGGCCTCCAGCAGTCCCTATTATCGTCCCCTCTAATCCAAAGAGGAGAAAGATCTCGTTGTCGGTCATTCCCAGGGCTTTTAGGGTCCCTATCTCCCTCATCCTTTCAAAGACAGCGACGGTCATCGTATTGACGATAGCAAAGGCGGCAAGAAGGGTGATCAGAATATAAATCGCCATATAAAAGATGTCTGCGAATTTATAAAAGAAGGCAAAACCTCCAAGTACGAAGGTATAGGGGTTAGCCACTAAATTTTCGGGCAACTTTAAGGACCTTATGAATTTATTAATGTCTCCCTCTTTTTTCAAAAAGACTAAGATTTCATGAGTTCCGTTAGCCATTTTCAAGAGTTTTCTGGCGTTTTCGAAGGATAGTATCACAAGGGAACGGTCAAAGGCAGCATAGCCGATGGCGGCAATTCCTGATATTGGAATTTTAATGGCGGATAGCCCTCCATAGACACTACGAGAGAGGATTATAATGGTATCTCCAGGCTTCACCCTTAGAGGCCTCGCTAAGTCGATAGCCAAAACACCTCCCTTTGTAAGGTCATTTTCTCCTTCTACAATCTTCCTACTTAAGTCAAAGGTTTTTTTCTCTTTTTGTGGGTCTATAGCAAAAATGTAGGCAGGTTTTGTAGCACCATTCTTAGTGAAGATCATAGAACCCGCTTTAATCCGAAGGGCGTAAAAATCGACATATTTTGAGTTATCAAGAATTTTTTGGACCTCATCAAGATCTTGAATGTATTCTTCCTGTGGTAAAAATATTCTCCTTTCAAAATACTCCTTTGTCGTTATAAGGACATGCCCGGTGTCCAGTTTTATTATCATTTCCTTTGATGCATCGAGGGCGCCTCTTAAATAGCCATGTAAGGCCACAATCACAAAGCCTGATACGAAGAGGGATAGTGCAGTCAAAAGGGTCCTTCGTTTGTTCCTTAATAAATTTCTAAAGGCAAGCTTTTTTATATCCATCTTAAACACTCCGCCGGCAATAGCTTCTTTGCCCTTTTTGCCGGAAAATAACTGGCGACCAAAGTGGAAACAGGCCCCAGAATTAAAGAAATCCATATACTTTTAAGATCCCAGGTATTTTTAATTATTCCGGAAACCCTGTAACCAAAATTCATGTTTTTGGGAAGGAGGGGCGACCAGTCGATTCCGTACTTCACAAGGAGATAGTTAATTATTACACCGAGTATAACTCCACCCATGGAGCCAGCAATACCTATAAGTGTGCCCTCGATTATAAATAGTTTCATCACCTCGTTGTCTCTCATTCCAATTGCTTTTAACGTCCCAATTTCCCTAACCCTTTCATACACTGCAATCATCAGTGTATTAGTGGTTCCTATTATACCAATCAGGATGATAAAGAAAAGCAAGATGTTCTGTGAAAATTTCTTCGCCTCACTTATTGAAAGGAAGTCTTTCCCTTCTTCCTGCCAGGTCTTTATGGAAAATTCCGGAAGGGCTTTTTCAATTTCTGCCTTATACTGTTGGACTTTGTTAAAATTGGCTGTTTTTATTGAAATTTCTGATATTTCTCCGTCAAATTCGCCGATTTTGTTAATTGTCCTGAGGTCGGCAAAGACCTGTAAATTGTTGATAACAAAACTGGGGGCATCTATAATGCCTGCTATTTCGAACTCCTTTGAAACGATTGAACCCTTCTTTCCTTTGAAGGTTAAGTAGAGAATATCGCCCACCTTGACTTTAAATCGGTCTGCGATCACCGTGCCAATCCAAATCGATTCGGGTCCAGGTGGTTTCTGAACGTATTTTCGAAGATCAAAAACTGTTGCATCTTTGTCGGGATCTATACCGACAATGATTACAGGGTATTCATCTACGCCGTTGTCGAGGAATCCTGAAATTTTGAGCCTCGGAGCTATTCCAACAACATAGGGAAAGGATTTGAGTTTGTTTTCAACTTCATTATAATTTGGTATTCTTCCCTCAAAGGTCTCAGGATTGTATTCTTTTGATGTGATCTTAACATGCCCGGTTTCTAAGCTCAAGAAATTTTTTATGGATTCGATTTCAAACCCATCCAGCATTCCCTGAATAACAATGTAATACATTATGGCAACGCTGAGAATTGAAAAGGTTAAAAGCGTTCTTCTTTTATGCCTTAACAAGTTTCTGAAGGCGTTTTTTATCATACTATACCTCGATTTTTCCGTCTCTAAGTTTAATTATCCTCTTTGCGTATTGCATTATTAGTGGATCGTGAGTGGAAAAGATAAAGGTCACACCTCTTTTTTCGTTTAGTTCTTTCATAAGGTGGACTATATTCTTTCCTGTTTCTGAATCTAAGTTGGCAGTGGGTTCGTCGGCCAGGACAAATTCGGGGTCTTTAACCAATGCCCTTGCGATGGAAACCCTTTGTTGTTCACCACCAGAAAGTTCAAGGGGTTTCGCATCCTTTTTGTCCTTTAAACCGACAAGTTCCAAGATCTCAAAGATTTTGCGCTCCTTTTCCCTTTTTGAGAGTTTGGGATACTTAAGGTTTAAAGCTATTTCAACATTTTGGTAAACATTAAGAACTGGTATGAGGTTGAAACTTTGAAATATGAATCCGAAGTAGTATCTTCTGAGGTTTGCAAGCTCATCGGGGCTCTTCTCGTTTAAAAGGATGTCTTCCATTATGACTTTTCCACTGGTTGGTTTATCGATGCATCCGATGATGTTAAGAAGGGTTGTCTTTCCGGAGCCTGAAGGGCCCACAAGGGCGATAATCTCACCTTTTTCCACCTCGAGGTCAACTCCTTTCAGAGCATGAACCTGTACTTTGCCTGCAATATAAATTTTTTCAACCTTCTCCAGCTTTAAAAGAGGCATCGTACCTCCCATCGTAAATAATAATGTTGTAACAGGTGTGTTGTTTCAAGTTCTTGAATGCCAGAATACAGAGTTTTGTAATCAAATATCTACCATAGTTAACGAAGGTTGTACAGTTAAAACCGATACCGTATTCGTTCATGATACCGCAAATATAAGCGCCACTTTTGTATGCTTTATTAAATCTCACGAACAAAAAGCTTTTCTTTTCTCAGATCCAATTGCGGACTTAACAGTATCAAAGGTCAAGGTCGAATGGGATACAAATTCTTTTGATATGGTTAAGGACTGGAAGATACCTTTAGGGTGGGATATGATATCCTTACGGTGTGGAGAAAGGTCCAAAACGCATCTTTTTACTATTTGTATTTCTGGATTTGTCCTTTTGACGCCAATGGCTTTCAGCTCGGTACAATTAGGGCAGATACCTTTGTCGTAGATACCACCTTTACATTACCTGCAAGTTTCTTTAGCGATTCTAATGCAGCCTATTATGATGTAGGCTTATATGTATTTACTCTTACTGGACCCGTGATTAGGGCTGGAGCTACGTCTAATATGCAAGGTTTTGTTAAAGAATTTTTATATGGGGGTAACACTTTTTCATATACATATTTTTACGTTGGCACCCCGCTGATTAATAGAGTTACCTTCGGCTCTGAACCTGATGTTGAGAATGCCATCTTGAAACGGCTGGGGGTGAAGTAGGGGAAATAGAGGCTGAGAGCTAACTAAGTGAAGCATTTAGCTGTGCTTTGTCTAAAGTTTTAGAGAAAAAGGCGTGGTGTTTTTTACCTGAAAGTTCAAATGGGTACTGGCTTTTAAGTCCCCGGATCCTATTAGTTTTTGTAACGCGCAGAAATTTTCAAACTTCTTCGACCTTTTATTAGTATTGACTATTTAATTCTTTTCCATTATCCTTTATCTAAACACAGGAGGTGTGTATGAAAAGGTTGTTAGTAGTCATTGGGATAGCACTGGCAGTGCCCCTTTGGGCAGAGGGGTATAATCTGCTATTAAATCCGGGCTTTGAGCGGTGGGATACATCATCAACTGGACAGGATTCTATGCCTAAATACTGGCATCTATACATAAGAGGTACCGGTGGCGGTGTCTCAGGGTCTGTAGCCAAGGTTCCTGGTTATGAAGGTTTTGGAGTAAAAATAGCTGTGGTAGGAGATACATCCGGCTATGATGCGAGTTTTTATCACTACGTTAACAGGATAGATACCTTACCTTTTGCAAATGATACTTTTCTTGTAAGCATATGGGTTAAAGAGAACTCAACAAATATTAGTGGGAGGTTTTATTGCTACTGGCAAGATTCTGCTGGAAATAATGTGGGTAGTGCAGTCTACAGTAGTTATAGCGCTAACTCTTCAGAGTGGCAAGAGATTAGTGTTAAGACTGTAAGGCCTGGTAGTAATGCCGTTACCTTTAAGTACGAATTCAGGATCTATAAGTATGCTACCACGGAGGATTCAATATATCTCGACAATGCCTATTTTGGGCCATTGGTAGTCTCGGTCCCTGAAAGGGTGAATTTTGACCTTAGAGTACCTGAGATTGTGTTTAACAACCTTCCTGTGGAATTTTCAGTAAATAGAGCTTTAAATATCAACATTTCTCTCTACGGTGCTGACGGAAGAAAAATTAGGGATCTTTACAGCGGCATGGTAAACGGCACTTATAAAAATGCATTCTCTGTGAAAGAACTGAAAAGTGGCGTCTATTTCATTGATGTAAGGGGAGAAGGGGTTAATAGGCAGTATAAGGTGATTAAGTTCTAATTGAAGAAACACTGCTAACCACCCCTGGCTTCCTTAAGGAAGCCAGGGGTGGTTTTAAATTTTATGATTTTCTCTTTTGGATCTTTCTTGCTTTGAGGTTCTTATGAATTATCTCCAAGATCGGAATAAAAATATGCTTTCTTTGCATTAAAATTTTTTGGGAGGATGATTTGCAGGACTTTAAAGAACTCATAAGCAAACTCGTTAAAGAATTTAACGAAACCCGAAGCCCTGAGTGTGAGGCGAGTGTGGTTTCGGTGGAGCGAGATTCTCTACTTGTGGAATTCACAGGGACTGCTGCTGCCTGTAGTTGTTGTTTCGACGAGCATGCCCAGGATTTTATTTACTACCTTAAGGATTTTACAGGGATGGACTTTGAGATCACGGAGATGAAAAGGCCTACCTTTGGGAAGTTTTTAGTGAGGTTTGAAAAGCTGGAAACCTAAAACTTATCTCGGTATTCCCCTTGGCGGGATTACGCTGTGGGAAATCTTTAACCCAGCAAGGCGGGCACGTTTGACGGTAAAATCACCATAGGTATCGTTTATTGTATCGAGGGAAAACTCCAGTCTTATTTCTCTTTCTTTGTTTTCAAAAAGGGAGAGTTGCAATTTCAAGGGTTCGAGGTCAAAGACGGAAACCCCTATGAGCCTTATGGGCTTTATCTCAAGGATTCTGTTGAGAAGGAAGAGTGCGTTTTGGTAAATTTCGGTGCTGGTGATGACGGGTTTTGAGAATTTCTTTGAAATTCCGTTGCCGGTGAAGTCCGAATATCTAATGTACACCGATACCCCATAACCCATAAGGTTGTGTTTCCTCATCCGCCTGCCCGTTTTTTCACACAGGTATAGTAGATAGGCCCGGATTTCATCGGGATTTATTACATCTCTCGGAAAGGTCTCAGAATGGCCTATGCTTTTCATCTGAAGGCCATTTTCTAAAAGGGTGAAGTATCCTGCATCCTTTCCCATTGCCATGTCTTTAAACCATTTCCCCCTGGTGCCAAATTTTCTCACTAAGACCTCTTCATCGGTTATCCAAAGGTCCCTTACCGTTCTTATGCCGATAGACCTCAGGGCTTCTGCACTCCTCTCACCTATACCCGGTATTTCTTCAACGTCCAAGTCCCCCAACTTTTCGAGAATTTCATTTTCCTTTATCTCCATTAATCCATCGGGTTTTGCGAGTTCACAAGCCATCTTGGCTATGACCCTCGAGGGACCAATGCCAACGGTTAAAGGAACGTGAAAATGCTCCTTTATGTATTTCTTTATCTCTTTACCCGTTTCTACAGGGTCCGGGATGTCGCTCACATCGATAAAGGCCTCATCCACGGAAAAGACCTCCACCTTATTAAAGTTTTCCCTGAGGTAATCCATTATAGACTCGGAGATGTAGGCATATTTCACGATATCGGCAGGGATTAATACTATGGAAGGGCATAGATCCTTCGCCTTGTAAGTGGGCATTCCCGCCTTGACCCCGTATTTTCTTGCTTCATAGGATACTGATGCGACAACGCCGTGCCTCTGGGCCCCTGTTACCACTCCCACTGGTTTGCCTTTTAACTCCGGACGCGCTGCGACCTCACAGGATACGAAAAAGGCATCCATGTCTACGAGGAGGAACTTTCTACTCATAGATTATCCCCTCCAATTTCCATTCAAGGGTCTCATGGTTAAAGGCGAGGATATACCTGTTTGCACCATCGGAGGAGGAGAACCGGGTGATGAGATTCCTTCCGACCCTCTCTTTCCAGACAGCATCGGGCTTTTTGAGCTTAACGAGAGAACCAGAAAATTCAATATAGATGGGATATACCTCCCCTGTTCCGTTGAACCGAGCTATCACATTGACCTTCCGGTTAAGGTTCTCCATATATACAATTGTATACTATATGCTCCGTTTTGTCAAGAG
>Ga0308421_1000972_pt1 | contig 16174 bp, 12 predicted proteins | sample HotsprSampleMS60_FD_203673 | JGI IMG/M metagenome (GOLD analysis project Ga0308421, IMG submission 203673) | Hot spring phototrophic mat microbial communities from Mushroom Spring, Yellowstone National Park, Wyoming, United States - 20090730_MS60 ...
GCGGTGGAGGGTGCGTTGGAAGGGTTGCGTGATGGGATGGTGCGTTTAGTGGGTTGGGATTGGATACGGGAGGCGTTGGAGGGCTTGCCGTGCGATTAACGAACTTTGGCTGCGCGATTGGTATAACACGAATTGCGGTACCATAGTAGAGTTTCCCCCCGCTTCGCGAGGGGAACCGCGTGGGGCACGTGGGTTCGGTTCCCCCTGCTTGCACTTGCAGGGGGAACCTTACGGAGGGGGTTCACAGTGTCTGCCCGTCTACACGCCGACCATCTCGCGTGCTGCACTGGTCGCCGTCCAAGCGCGCTCGTACTGCAACACATATTCGGCGACCTGACGGCGCAGCGCCATCGTGTTCGGCTCCGCCGTGCGCCGCATGTAGCGCTTGAGCGCAGTGAGCAGAATCTGCGCCATGTCGCCCTCGGCGAAGCTGTGAATCGCGCGGCGGGCATGCGCCTCAATCGCGTCCATTGCGTCGTAGGCGAACACGCGCGTCATCGCCAGCGGCAGCGTGATGTCGTACCCGCGCTGCTGCAACTTGCGCGTGCGCAGATACGCGCTCTCCATCGCGTAGAGCTGAATCAGGCAGTCCGCCAAGTGCCCGACAATCTCCTGCTTCTCCTCCAGCTCCGTGCCGACCTGCTCGGCTGCCATCCCCGCGACTGCCAGCACCGCCTTCTTGGCGTTGGCGATGTAGCGCTCGATGGCGTCCAGCGGGTCTACAGGGTCGGGCGTGGGCATCTGCGGGGTGTTCAGCTCCGCGCGAATCGCGCCGATGGCTTCCATCAGCCCCGGCAGCTTGCCCTTGAGCGCACGGCGCATCAGCTGATCGAGCATCAGCAGGCGGTTGATCTCGTTCGTGCCCTCGAAGATGCGGTTGATGCGGCTATCGCGGTAAATCTGCGCGGCGGGGAACTCTTCGGTGTAGCCGAAGCCGCCGTGAATCTGCATCGTCTCGTCCGCCACATAGTCCAGCACTTCGGAGCCGAACACCTTCAGGATGGCGCACTCGACGGGGTACTCCTCGTCCGCCTCGCGGTACTGCGCGTTCGCGTCGGGCGCAAGCGGGTCAATCCCGTGCGTGACCTCCTCCAGCATGCCCGCTGTGCGGTAGACCGTACTTTCCAGCGCGTAGAGCTGAATCGCCATCTCCGCGAGTTTGTGCTTGATCATGCCGAAGTTGGCGATGGGCTGCCCGAACTGCTGGCGGTCTTTGGCGTAGCGGGTCGCGATGGTGAGCGCCTCTTTCGCGCCGCCCAGCGCGGCAGCCGCCAACTTGAACCGCCCGATGTTCAGCACCCCGAACGCCACATGGTGCCCCTTGCCAATCTCGTGCAGCACATTCTCGACGGGAACCTGCGCGTTGTCCAGAATCACGCGCCGTGTGCTGGAGCCTTTGATGCCCAGTTTATGCTCCTCGCGCCCGACCGACACGCCAGGAAAGGTGCGCTCCACGATAAACGCGGTGAACTTCTCGCCGTCGATTTTGGCGAACACGATGAACAGGTCTGCCCAGCCCGCGTTGGTCGTCCACATCTTCTCGCCGTTGAGCAGGTAATACTTGCCGTCGGGCGAGAGGGTCGCTTTCGTGCGGGCGGAGAGCGGGTCGGAGCCGCAGTTCGCCTCGCTGAGCGAGAACGCGGCAATCATCTCTCCTGTCGCCAGTTTGGGCAGGTACTTCTGTTTTTGTTCGGGCGTGCCGAAAAACAGAATCGGCAGCGTGCCGATGCCCACATGCGCGCCCCACGAGACGGCGAACGACGCCTGCAGGCTCATCCGCTCGGCAATCAGCGTGCTGGTCGTCTTGGGCAGGTTCAGCCCGCCGAACGCTTCGGGCAAGTCCGCGCCCAACAAGCCGAGTTGCCCCGCCTTTTTGAGCAGGCTGACCGTAAGTCCCTCCTCTTGGTGTTCAATCGCGTCGTTGCGGGACTGTACCTCGCCGCGCACAAACTCTTCCGCCGCGTGCGCCAACGCCAGATCTTCGGAAGTGAAGTCTTCGGGGGTGAACACCTGCGACGGCGCCACCGCTTTCAGCAGAAACTCGCCTCCACGCAAAGTGATGTCTCTCATGGCTGGTCTCCTTACACCCGTATTATACCCCGAATTTGACTCGTTGTTCGAAAACGCGCCCTACAGCACGAAGTGCCAGAACACTGCGCCGTAGGTGCGTTTGGGGGTGATTTCCACGCCTGCCGAGAAGCCAAGCCTTAAACGCACGCCCGCAAAAAGCGACCCGCCGCGCGGGGTCAGCACGCCCGACACGAACAGCGTGCCGCGCGCGTCGGAGCGCCAGAAGTCCGTGCCGAGCGCGAGCCGAAAGTCGCGTCCCGCGCTGTAAATCGCGCCGATGCGCACCGTGGGCGCAAGCACGCTGAGGTTGCCGTCGGGGTTGCGCCCCTCAAACCGCGCCTGCAGGTGCTGGCGCACCAGCCGAAACAGCGGTCGCTGCACCAGCCCGCCGCCGAAGTGCCCCGTGTTGAGCCACAGCACCTTCGGGTTGCCCAGCGCGCGGATGAGTTTCTCGGTGTCCTCGGTCGGCACGACGATGTCGAAGCGTGCGCCAATCACGAAGGTCTTCTCGCCGTGTTCGGGCGTGAGCAGGTTCAGCGGCTCAATCGGTGCAAGTTCCTCGCGCAGGCGTTGTAGCGTGTACCCTTCGCGGCGCAGGCGCGCCCGCGCGCGGATCGCCAGTATCGAGTCCCACAGCACATGCGCCAAGTCCGCCCCGCCCAGAATCAGCACCGCGCTGTGCAGGCGCGGCTCGGACGCCAGCGCGGTCGCGCCCAGAATCGCGCCGAGACTGATACCCACCAGCGCGATGCGGTCGGGGTCAACTTCGGGCTGGCGTTGCAGCCAGTCCACCGCGCGGCGCACATCCCAAGTCGCTTGGATGCCCGCCTCGCGTAGCAGCGCAATATCGCCCGCCAAGATTAGGTCGCCGCTGCCGTAGCCTGGCGGCGTGCGCTGCATATGGTACGGCAGGGTCATCAGGAACACGGCGATGCCGTTCCGCGCCAGTTCGCGTGCCAGCCCCATCTCCAGTTCGGGGCGGCGGATGCCCAGACTGTGCAGCAGCACGACGGTCGGCACGCGCCCCACACGCTCGGCAGGCACGAGCCACCACGCATACACCGTGTTGTTCGCGGGATACGGGCTGCGATACGCGCTGGGGAACTCCACGCGATACTCCACATACCCCTCCTGCCGCACGCTGGAGACGAAACGAGACGGGAACACGGGGTCTAAGGGCGCGCGTAGGTCTTGGGCAAAACACAGGGCAGGTAGGAGTATTCCAATCGCCACACCAAACCTAACGAAAACGCGGGCGAACGAAACCCCCTCCTTATGGTTCCGCATGCCCGCAGGGGGAGCTGAACGGACGCATGGCTTGGTTCCCCTCGCGAAGCGAAGGAACCCACCCCAGCCAACGGTTCCCCTCGCGAAGCGGGGGGAACCTAAAGGAGGGGGGCAGTTCGTAGGCTCTGCCCAAGCAGTTGGTATAACGCACGATATGACAATAGACAGGACATACTGCACAAGGGCAAGGATAATGGTCAACCCCCTCCTTAAGGTTCCCCCTGCAAGCAGGGGGAACCGCGCGGGCGCACGACTCGGTTCCCCTCGCACAGCAAACGAACCTGACCCAGCCAACGGTTCCCCTCGCAGAGCAAACGAACCTGACCCAGCCAACGGTTCCCCTCGCGAAGCGGGGGGAACCTTAAGGAGGGGGGCACTCATAAGCCCTCGCGTCACCGCTTGCCCTCCTGCGGGGCGCGGTTCAGCCACGCGCGTGCGACGACCACGAGCGTGAGCGTCAGCGTCAGCGCGTAGAGCGCCATCCCGACACGCGAGAGCCCGTTCGCCGTCGCCGCATCTGCCCAGTATGCCAAGTAGAATGCCAGCAGCGCGCACACCAGCCAGCCCGCTGCTACGAAGTCGCGCATCGCGTCAGAGCCTCCCGTATCGCCTCCGTCGGGATATTCGGCACAAGGCGAGCGTTCCCTATCGCCTCCAGCAATACAATGCTCAGCGAGTCGCCCGCTCGCTTTTTGTCGTGGCGCATGTGCATTAGGAGCGTGTCGGCGTCCACGCCTGCAGGCAACTGTGTCGGCAAGCCTGCTTGGGCAATCGTTTCGCGCAGTTCGTCGGCGACTTCGGGCGGGGTGACGCCCAGCGTGCGCCCGATTTCCGCTTCGGCGACCATGCCTGCGGCGATGGCTTCGCCGTGCAGCCAGCCCCGATAGCCCAGCGCGGCTTCGATTGCGTGCCCGACGGTGTGCCCGAAGTTCAGCAGCGCGCGCCTGCCCGACAGGTCGCGCTCGTCCTCCGAGACAATCTGCGCCTTGAGTGATACGCAGCGGGCAATCGGCAGCGTCCATAGGGTTGGGGCTTTGCGCACCCTGCGCGGGGTGATGAGTTCCGCCTCGATCATCGTCTGCAGGCGACGCCATAGCCCGACCTGCAGCGCCGCGCCATACTTGAGCATCTCGGCGAAGCCGTTGCGCCAGTGGCGGAGCGGCAGCGTGCGCAGCGTTTCGGGATCAACCAGCGTCGTTCGTGGCTGGTGGAACGCCCCCACGAGATTCTTGCCCTGCGGCAGGTCTACGGCGACCTTGCCGCCAACGCTGGAGTCGACCTGCGCCAGCAGCGTGGTGGGGATTTGCACATAGGGGATGCCGCGCATGTAGGTCGCCGCGACGAACCCGCCCAAGTCGCCCAGCACGCCTCCGCCGATAATCACGAGCAGGCTGCCGCGATCGCACCCCACCTTCAGCAGTTGCGCATACAGCCGTTCCGCCACGCGCAGCGACTTTATGCGCTCGCCCGACGGGAGCGTTATCAGATGTGCAGGCACGCCATTTTGGGTGAACCCCGCAAGCAGCGGGTCGGCATAGCCCCGCAACTTGGGGTGTGTTAGGATTGCGACGCGGGTCGGCTGAATGCGCTGCAGGATGGCTTGCACGGCGCTTGTCATCACGCCAGGCGCAACCAGCACGGGGTACTCGTTTGGCTGGCTGGGCAGCACGGGGATGACAAGTGGCGCGTTTGGAGTCGGCTTGAACGCCCGCACAATCGCGTCGGCGACCTCCTCTGGACAAAGCGCGTCGGTGTCAATCACCCAATCCGCCTCTTGGTACAGCGGCTCCCGCGCCTGTGCAATCACCTGCAGCGTTTCGTAGGGCGACTCCGTGCGCAGCAGGGGTCGGTCGGTCGTGTGCTGGAGGCGTTGCCACAGCGTTTCGGGCGACGCGCGTAGGTAGATGACCCAGCCTTTCCTGCGCATCAGCGCGCGGTTCTCCTCGCGCAGCACCACGCCGCCGCCTGTGGCAACCACTCCGACGGGCAGGCAGGCGATTTCCGATAGAACCTCGCGCTCGATCACACGAAACGCCGCTTCGCCTTGTTGTGCGAACAGCTCGACAATTGACAGCCCCGTCACCTGCCTAATCCGCTGGTCAAGGTCGTAAAAAGGCAGCCTCAACCGATGGGCGACCAGTTCGCCAACGGTGGTCTTGCCGCTGCCCATATTGCCAACGAAGTAAAGGTGCCCTTCGATCCTCTTAGGGGCAGATTGTCCGAAATGGCAAGCCACAGCGCGTTTAGTATACCGCTTAGTATACCGCCACGAACGCCAGCAAATCCGACCTTTGCAGAGGCTGGCATCAACTTCCATGGGCTGCAGTTCGCACAAAACTTGTTTCACACGGGGTACAATCGAGTAGGTGATGTGTGATGGCGACTCTTGTCGCAAAGCAGCAACCGAACGAAATCATCTATCCCGACTCGGACGGCAAACCGATGGCAGACAACACCCTGCAGGCGGACGCAATGACCATCATCCACAACAACCTGCGCGCCCTCTACGCCGACGACCCGAATGTGTTCGTTGCGATTGACCTGCTGTGGTACCCCGTGGAGGGCAACCCGCGTATTCGCGTCGCGCCCGATGTGCTGGTTGCGCTCGGACGCCCCAAAGGGCATCGCGGCTCTTACAAGCAGTGGGAGGAGGGCGGTGTCGCGCCGCAGGTGGTGTTTGAGGTGCTGTCGCCAGGCAATCGCAAGGCGGCGATGAACGAGAAGCGTCGGTTTTATGCGCAGTATGGGGTACAGAAGTATTATGTGTACGACCCTGATACGGGTTTGTGGCAGGGTTGGGTGCGTCGTGGGCGTCGGTTGACGCGGGTGCGTCAGATGGAGGGCTGGCGCAGTCCGCTGTTGGGGATTATTTTCAGGCGCGGGCTGAAGGAGCATCCTGGGCTGCAGCGCCCTGATGGGGAGCCGTTCATCACCTTTGAGGCGTTGGAGCTGTTCGCGGAACGCTCGCGTCGCGAGGCGGAGGAGTACCGCCAGCGAATGCTTGAAGAGCAGCGGCGCGCCGACGAGGAGCGAAAACGCGCCGAGCGCCTCGCCCAACGGCTGCGCGAACTGGGCGTGGAGCCAGAGGAGGAGTAAAGCCTATACTTCGCACTCCTGCGAAGTGCCCGCACACGCTGGCGTCGGTTTGCCGACCACGCGCACAATCGCGCCCAGCAGCAGAACGCCGAGAATCAGCGCCGCCCACACGGGCAGCCCGAACGCCGTCGCCACATCGCCCACCAGCCACGCCACCGCACCCACCACCAGCGCGTAGGGCAACTGCGTGCGCACATGGTCGATATGGTCAGACCCCGCGAAGATGGACGACAGCACCGTTGTGTCCGAAATCGGGGAGCAGTGGTCGCCGAAGGTCGCCCCCGCCAGCACGGACGAAATCGTCGCGATGAGGTAGAACTGCTGCGCCTCCGCGCCCATCCCCGCTGTCAGCGTGTGCGCCAGCGGAACCGCCAGCGGCATCAGGATGCTCATCGTGCCCCACGAGCTGCCAATCGCGAAACTGATGCCCGCCGCCGTGAGTGTCGTCAGCGCGGGCAGCCACGCGGGGCTAACCGTCCCCTGCAGCGACTGCACCAGATACTGCGCTGTGTGGAGCAACTCGCACACCGCGCCGATGCTCCACGCCAGCCCCAGAATCGCCACCGCCAGCACCATCGAGCGCACGCCGCCCAGCCACGCCTCGAACGACTCGCGCAGGTTCAGCGCGCGGGTCAGCCCCACGCACAGGAGCGCCATGATACACCCCAGCAGCGCGCCCCACACGAGGCTGATGTACGAGTTCGCGTTCGCCAGCACCGCCCGCAGCGTGATGGGGTCGCCCGCGTTCAGCGCGCCGTAGTAGCCCGTGTAGACCAGCCCGCCAATCGCGCTCCCCAGCGCGGTCAGTATCGGCAGCACCGCGCTCCACAGGCTCCCCTGCAGGTGGTCAGGCGGCATCAGCTCGGCAGAGTCGTAGTTCGCCAGCGGCGACGCGCCGTCCGCCAGCACCTTGCCCGTTGTGCGCGCCCGCATCTCCGCCCGATACATCGCCCCGAAGTCCCGACGCCACACCAGCAGCCATGCGATAAACACCAGCGCGAAAATTGGGTAGAACCGATACGGCAAGCTCAGCAAAAACGCCCAGTACGGCTCCAGTGCAATCCCCGCCGCCTTGAAACTGTCGGCAATCACGGAGACCTCGAAGCCAATCCAAGTGCCAATCAGCGCGAGGTTCGCCACAGGCGCGGCGGTGGAGTCGATCAGATACGCCAGCTTCTCGCGCGAGACGCGATAGCGATCTGCCAGCGGGCGCATCGTCGCGCCGACAAACAGCGTGTTCGCATAGTCGTCGATGAAAATCAGCAGCCCCAGCAGGTACGCGCTCAGTTGCACGCCCAAGTCGGAACGCACCCGCCGACTCAGCACGCGCACAATCGCCCGCAGCCCACCCGCGCGCGTGATGACGCCCAGCATCCCGCCCAGCAGCAGCGTGAACAGGATAATCTGCAGGTGGTCGCGGTCGGCGTAGGCGTCCAGCAGGTAGGTGTCCACCACGCGCAGCAGGGGTGTGAACGGCTCACCGCCTGCAATCAGCCACGCGCCCAGCCACACGCCGCCCGCCAGTGCAAGCGCAACCTGCCGCAGCCACAGCGCAAGCGCAATCGCCAGCAGTGGAGGCAGCAGGCTCCACCACGCGGGGATGACGCGCAGCGTCCCGCTCCCTGACGCATCGCCTGCTTGCCACACATAGCGCGCTGTGCCAGTTGTGGGCAGGCGTACCTGCAGTGACGCCGCGCCCGACTCGTCGGCGACGGCGTCCGCCTGCGCAAGTCGGTTGCCCTGCGCGTCCTCGATGCGTATCTGAACCGTCGTCTGGGGCGCGCAGCCACTGACAGCGATTTCAAACGGCACGCCCGCCAGCGCGACCGACGGCAGCTGCACCTCGCCCGCATAGAGGCGCGCCCCGCCCAACGCCACGCATAGCAGCACCAAAGCCAGCAGGCGTGAGGGAACCAACGCTTTCAGCCCAATACCGACATGGAACGATACGCGCGTCGCAGTAGACCTCCCGTTGCCAATTCATTTCGTGCCAGGGAGCTATTTTTCCTGTCCGAAGCTGTTGAATGACGGGTCGCTTGCGGTGACCAAGATCCACAAGGCACTCACGAAAGGGTTTTCTATATGGCATAACCTTCTTGTGTGCAGGGGATGGTTTCGGCGAGGGCGGCTGCGAAGGCAGTGCGCGTGGTGGATGCGCCTACCGATTGGTGTGCGCTTCTTGTGGGTGCTGATCGGTGTGATGCTTGCGCTGATGATGCCGCTGCTTAGCATCAGTCATTTAATGCTCCAGTGGTCGATCGCATCCCATAATCAGTTGACCCAGCGCCAACTGGTTATTGCTGCTGTGGACGCGCTTGACCGCACTCTTGCCACTGTTGTGCGCCATGTGGACGACTACGCCATCTGGAGCGATGCACACGCAGCCATACGGAGACGCGATACGGACTGGGTGCGTCGGAATATCGTCGATAAGCTTCCGAAGCAGTTTCACTATGACTTCGTGGTCGTTGTAGATACACAAGGCAGAGGGATAGCACAGACTGCAGGCGACTGGCGCTGGCTTGGGCAGACGCAGCCGTTCCAGCGGGCGAGGCGCGGCACAAGCAGCGTAGGACTGCACCGTCATGGCGGAGCAATCTACATGCTGGCTGCTGCGCCATTTGTAGACGAGGAGTGGCGTCGCTCTCCTGCAGGCGTGCTGGTCGTTGGCAGGAAGGTCGACGAAGCGCTGTTGGCGCGTCTCTGCCAGTCAGTGGGGTATGGGTGCGTGCTGCGCGTGCAGGCAGTTTCCAAGAATCTCTCGTCCCACCTCGCCTCTGCAGGCAGAGCGGATAACCGCGTGCGTATAACGCAAAGCGCCTCAGCCGACTGCCCAAGTAGCCCCTGCAATGCACAACTGCTGTACGACGGGGCTGGGCAGCCGATTGCGCTGTTGCAGGTGGAGTCCGCGCGCACAGAGCCCCCGTGGCTGTCAGAGGTGCTGCGCGCAACGAAGCAGTATCTTTTGGTTTCAAGCGGTGTGCTTGCGCTGGTTGCCAGCCTCACAATGGTGCTCTTGCTGCAAAGCCATCTCCAGCGGTTCATGGTCGCGACGCGGCGGCTGGCAAATGGCGACTGGCACGCGCGCGTGGTCTACACCGCGCGCGACGAGTTCGGCTCCCTCGCGCACGCCTTCAACCAGATGGCACAGCAGCTGCAACAGGCATTCGATGCCCAGCAACAACAGCGAGACCAGCTGCTTGCGCAAAACGAGGAGCTGGAGCGTGTGTACCAACAGCTGCAACAGGCACATCTGGAGTTAGCGACGCTGAACGCCGAGCTTGTGGAAGCGAATCGTGCGCTGGCGCAGGCGGCTGTCACGGACGGGCTCACGGGCTTGCAAAATCACCGCGCCTTCCAAGAGGCACTGCACAGCGCCGTGCAGATGGCAGAGCGACTCCAACAGCCCCTGTCGCTAATCATGATGGACATCGACCACTTCAAGCAGTTCAACGATACCTTCGGGCATCCTGCAGGGGACGAACTGCTGCGTCAGGTAGCGCAGGTGCTGCGGGAGTCGGCACGCGCCTATGATGTTGCCGCGCGCTACGGAGGCGAGGAGTTCGCTCTCCTGCTACCTAACACAGCATTGGAGCAAGCGGTTCAAGTCGCGGAGCGACTGCGTCAGCAGATTCGCGCCCTCGAGAATCCACACGCGCCTATCTCCGCCAGCTTCGGCGTAGCGACCTATCGACGCGGGACATCCCCTGCAACACTCCTCCACGAAGCGGATACCGCGCTCTACCGTGCGAAGCACAGCGGACGCGACCAAGTGTGCGCCTACCAGCCCCAAGCCGCATAGACAAGACACCTCATGCGCTCTGAGCGGAGACGATTACTCAGAAAGTGCTTATGTGCCTATGGCGCGTCACGCGTCTCCTGCGAATCGGACGGCTTGAGCCACTCGGACGGCAACTGTTCCCAGCGAATCGGCTTGAGACCCCGTGTCAGACGGTAGCCATATACTTCATAGTCCGAAATTAATCGTGATCTCGAAGGGAGCGACGCGGAACGACAGAGACAAGCCTTGACGCTGGATCCGAATCAATTCTCGCTGCCGATAAAAGTACTCACGGTCGTTATTTTCGTCCATAAGATACCGCTGTAGGTTCACTACATCGTAGAACCGACTCCAGACACCCACACCCGACCGTCGAGACAGGACTCCCTCCTTCGTCTCCACTCTGCAGACCAGCACCGCTTCGCGAGGGATTCCGTTTGGGAAATGAGCGTGTGGCAAACTCACGAATAGCAACCTATCGCTGTCCTCTGGGGCTGGTGCCTCTTCAGAGGGAAGCAAGGAAACATATCCTGAGCTGTACACTGCACGCTCCAGTTGCTGAATCTGTTTCGGGGTGAAGCGATGCAGCGGAATCTCCACCGTGCCTTCGGCACTAAATTTCCCTTGCTTCCAAGGGTCTTTCAGAATCAGCAACACCGCGCGACACGGCTCATTCAGACCGAGGGGCAGCTCCGCACCGAGCGAATAGATGTCTGCGTCGATGATGTTGGGCTGATGGACTGCCTCCAGAGCGTCTTCTGACCCGAGATAGCCGCGCGCCACGATCTGGCGTAGGCAGCGGCTCGCAGCCTCGCGACAGTCGCGTTCGTGCCACCGCAGGCTGCTCAGGCGCGGCTTAACACGCAGTACCTCATCTGTGATGTCTATCACCCAAGCATCATCATCAAGAAAGTTCACTATACACTGTATATTTCTAATTACATAATAAATTTATCAAATTATATCATTGTTCAGTAGTGCAATAATTGAAAGATTCTTGTGACGCGCGTAGCTGCGGAGCACATCTGTCGCAACAAACTGCAGCGGCTCATACTTGGCAGGGTCTAACAGCTCAGGCAACGGTTTGACCGAATCGTTTGACCAAGCCGCACGCCATGCATCAAGCCACTGCCGAGTCTCGTGGCGCCACTCCGCCGTCTGGACAAGCGCGCTGTCGTGCTTGGACAGTGGCGCAACGTGGGGTACACTCTTGGGTAGTATGGAAAGCGTGGAGAAGCTGGTGATTGTTGGTTCGGGACCTGCAGGCTATACGGCGGCGATCTACGCTGCTCGCGCCAGCCTGCAGCCTCTGCTATTTGCGGGTGTTCAGCCCGGCGGACAACTGATGATTACCACCGATGTCGAGAACTACCCTGGCTTTCCGGATGGGGTTCAGGGACCTGAGCTGATGGAGCTGTTTCGCAAGCAGGCGGAGCGGTTCGAGACGCGCATTCGGTACGAGACGATCACACAGGTGGACTTCAACGAGCATCCGTTCCGCTTGTGGAGCGATGCGGGCAAAGAGTACCGCGCGTTGGCGGTGATTGTTGCCACAGGCGCGTCTGCCAAGTGGCTGGGACTGGAGAGCGAGGCGCGACTGCAGGGCAAGGGCGTCTCGGCGTGCGCTACTTGCGATGGGTTCTTCTTTCGGGGCAAACGCGTGATTGTCGTCGGTGGAGGCGACACCGCGATGGAGGAAGCGACTTACCTGACCAATCACTGTGAGAAGGTCTATGTGGTGCATCGGCGTGATACCCTGCGGGCGTCCAAGATCATGCAGGCGCGCGCCTTCCGTAATCCTAAAATCGAGTTCATCTGGGACACAGTCGTGCGCGACATCTACGATGTGAACCTCGGCAAGGTCACGGGCGTGCGCTTGCACAACCTGAAAACCGACGAAGAGTACGATTTTCCCATCGCCGGGGTGTTCATCGCAATCGGGCACACGCCCAATACGCAGGTGTTTCGCGGCGTGCTGGCAATGGACGAGCAAGGCTATATCCTCACGCGCAATGGCACGCACACCAGTGTGGAAGGGGTGTTCGCCTGCGGTGATGTGATGGACAAAGTCTATCGGCAGGCGGTCACAGCGGCGGGCACAGGCTGCATGGCAGCGTTAGACGCCGAGCGCTGGTTGGCAGCGAAGTTTCACTGAGACGACAGGTATAATCCCGCCATGAATCACTGGAGCGAGATCGCCGAGCAGCTGCGCCAGCAGGTGGAGGCGCGCCACCAAGCGCGCGAAGCGGGGCTCCAAGCCTGCCGCAAAGCGACCCAACTCTGCGCCCGCGCTATTCGCAGCCTACACCGCCACGAATTCGACACCTGCCGCGACCTACTGACACAAGCCTACCGCGAAATCAGCCACGCTCGCGAGCAACTGCGCCCGTTCCCGCAAATCTACTATGCGGGCTTCTTGCAAGATGCCGAGAAGGAGCTTGTGGAAGGCGAGACGCTGTATGCCATCGTGCTGGGCGACACGCTGCCCGAACCTGACGAACTGGGTGTCGATGTCGGCGCGTACCTCAACGGCGTTGCCGAAGCCGCCTCCGAGTGCCGACGGTATGTGCTGGATCTGCTGCGCACAGGCGAACTCGCGCACGCTGAAACCCTGCTGGGCGTGATGGACGAAATCTACGACGAGCTGGTCACCTTCGATTATCCCGACGCGGTCACCAGCGGCTTGCGACGCGCCTGCGACGCGCTGCGCGCGGTGCTGGAGCGCACCCGCGCCGACCTAACCCTAACTGTCGCGCAGAAAGAGCTGGAGAACACCCTTGCGAGCGTCTATCAAGCACTACAGAACCAGCAAAAATGATGTATAATACGACTGCGAAGGAGGGCATCATGCAAACCGACTACTCTGCACCTGGAGCGTATCGAGCGGGGCGGCGCCGTGTGACGGTGCGTCGTCCGAACAACTCCACATTCGACGCACAGCTGTACTACCCTGCCACAGCGACAGGCGACAGTGCGCCCTACGACGGGAGTGGCGCACCGTACCCCGCAATCTCGTTTGGACACGGCTTCCTGCAACCGCCTGAACGCTATCGTTCGACTCTGGAACACCTTGCCACATGGGGCTACTTCGTGATTGCTACCGAATCGGCACTAGACTTTTTCCCCGACCACCAAGCCTACTCCGAGGACATGCGCCATTGTCTTACCTATTTAGAGCAGCAGAGTGCCAGTTCTAGCTCGTGGCTGTTTCGCCAAGTAGCAACGGAGCGTTTTGGGATTTCGGGTCACTCGATGGGGGGCGGCGCAAGCATCCTCGCGGCTGCTGCCGACACCCGCATCAAAGCCGTGGCGAACTTAGCAGCAGCGGAGACCAATCCGTCAGCCATCCGCGCGTCGGCGAATGTTGTGGTTCCGCACAGCCTGATTTCGGGCAGTGAGGACCGAATCGTGCCGCTTCGCGAAAACGGACTGCGGATGTATAACGCGGGCTTCGCGCCGAAGCTACTGCCCGTTATTCAGGGCGGCTGGCACTGCGGGTTCCAAGACACCTCCGTCTTCGGCTGCGACAGCGGTTCGCTGCCCCGCGCCACGCAACTCCAACTCACGCGCCGCCTGCTGACCGCATTCTTCGAACTCTACCTGCGCGGCAACTTGGCGGCGTGGGACTGGGTGTGGGGCGACGCCGTGCGCAAAGACCCGCTAATCCAGCTGACCGCCGAATCGGGCGTTTTGCTGGAGCCAGATTACACGACTCGCGCCACGACGGCCCCGCGTGTGGTGGTACATCGGCTGTTCGTGCGCAACAGGAGCCGCTACCCGCAACAGTACGCGATTCTGATTGCGGGCAACCAGTGGCGCACGGAGGCGCGCCCTGCGACCACGCCAATCGTCGCGCCCAACGGCTCGGCGGTAGTGGAGATTGCGGTGTCTGTGCCGCGCACGCGCCCGCCCGCGCAGGATGTGGCGACGGTGCGCGCCCTGTCCCTACGCGACGGCGGGACGATGGCGGTCGGAACCATACGCACCGTGCTGCGCTGATACTAATCGCCAATGCATGCTTTACAAAAACGCGGGCGACCGACGCCCCCTCCTTATGGTTCACCCCTGCGTGCACAGGGAACCAGTAGGCTCGAGACGCGGTTCCCTTTGCGTCAGCGGGGGGAACCCCTAAGGAGGCAGGCAACTGTAAACTCTGCCCTTGCGATTAGTATAAAAAGTTTCCTGTAAACGATTGCTCAGCGATACTCCGCCATCGGGCTGCAGGCGCATCTGCAGCAAGGGCAAAACTCGCCGAGTGGAGGGTATACCAATCCCTCTGCCAAGCCGATAACTTGTCGCTTGCGTGTCCTCGCTGCCTTTCTGCAGGCATGCCGCGCGCGGAGTAAAGGGCATACATCAGCCTAAGTATCCGTAGCTGGCGCCTGCTCGGAACAGCAGAATTCTCCCCCAGGCTGGAGTCTGAGAAAAGGGATACCGTCGTGGATAGGAATAGATGCCCCTTGCCGATTGGAACCTCCATTCCAACCACCCGTTTTGAGCTCTGTCCTTGCCTTAGGTACAACAGGGGTTTACCCTCCCCTTCCAAAAAGCCAATAACTATGCCGCTTCCCAGAACCTCGCCCGATTGATCCGTAATAGTGCCATTAGTTGCGTCTAACGGAACAATCCTGGCGCCAACTGCTTTGGCGATTTTCTCTACTCCTGAAATTTCTCCTCCACCGCCGTCCAACACAATTAGCGTACCTCCCTCAGAGACTGTCGAGCATTTCAACTTCTTCGCTTGCAATGCGCTGAACACCGACCGTTTAGCTATCGCTTCCATTGATCTTCTGGAAAACCAATCCTTGGTGAACCAAAAATTGAAAATAAGTCTTGTTTACTGTAATCGCAAGATGTGAACAGCCATCTCCTTCCATCAACGACGTGCTCATAGGTTATGAACTCTATCCACTGCCCTCGTACCCAATCTTCTGCTTGAGGATGGAACAGCCAAGCAGTATGCATATCAACTTCTAACAGATTTCTTTTTAATGAGGCAATAGTCTGCCCGAGCGCTGGTGGGGGAAAGTCCGCGAGGTGTACCCTTCCTCCCTCAGTGTATAGACGGTTCCGAAATGCCTTAGGAATAAATCCGAGCAACGAATCCACTCGGTAGAGTTTCCATAGATTGCCTGGGTATAGCGTATCCGCAATACTCACATTCGGGTCAAGTGTCAGCACCCATGTTGGAAAACACAGTGAAAAGAAGCGGGTAGAGTTCCCCATCTTTCGTACCGCTTCTACCAGCGTGCGCGGAGATAATGAAGACGATTGCATCACAAGGTGTTTTAGAGAAGCAAGCGGCATCTGCGACAGTCGGTCCAAAAAGCGGAGCCGATTCTGCACCATCACGACTCCATCAAGCAGCCGAGCATACCAACCACACTTGTCTCCTATTGAACTTAGCAGGTAGCCAAGGGTCAACTTCAGTTTCAAATCCGTGCTATCCATATCTACATCTAGTTTACAATCGTCGCGTTGCGGGAACACCTCCATCACTACTTCTGCGCCACTCGCGCTCGCCCATTCATAGACCCATCTCGCAAACCGACGGGAGATACCCGACGGATAGGCCGCTGGCGGAAGAACATAAGGCGTGTTAGCAAGAGGCGATTTCCGCAATCGTTCGTATTCCTCTTCTGTCTCTTGCCATACCCGCTTGCCAGTGTCTCCAAGCTGCTCAAACAGAAACTTCGTCCAAGACGCATCTTTTCCACGATTTAAAACGACTTTTTGCAAAGTATATAGTTCACTGCAACGACCAGGTTCGCATAAGTAAACAAATGGTCTGAGACCGAAGTAAAGGCCTCTATTTCCACTCTCCAGTCCGTACCAGTTGAATCCATAAACGATTACGATGTCATCTATACGAAAGGTTCTGTCGGTGCTCGGGGACAACTCTTCAAAGAGTAACCAGTTTACCACTTGGGGGTCATTAAC
>Ga0308421_1000979_pt1 | contig 16144 bp, 17 predicted proteins | sample HotsprSampleMS60_FD_203673 | JGI IMG/M metagenome (GOLD analysis project Ga0308421, IMG submission 203673) | Hot spring phototrophic mat microbial communities from Mushroom Spring, Yellowstone National Park, Wyoming, United States - 20090730_MS60 ...
CGCTGCAACGGCTGGTGGAGTTTATGGACGCCCACCCCGACGCAGCTATCTGCGGCGGGCAGTTGCGCTACCCCGACGGGCGCATCCAGCCCTCCTGCGCCCGCAACCTCACGCTCTGGTGGGTCTTTTGCGAGCAGAGCATGCTGGCGAAGTTGTTCCCGCGCACGCGCCTGTTCGGGGGCTACTGGCGCACCCACTGGGACTTCAGCGCAACCATCGAGACCGAGCAGGTGATGGGCGCGTGCATGATGCTGCGACGCCCGTTCCCGCGCTTCGACGAGGACTACTTTCTGTATTGCGAGGACACCGACCTGTGCTACCGCGTGCGCCAAGCGGGGGGCAAGATTTATTATGTGCATGACGCGGTGTTCGTGCATCACTTGGGCGCGAGCGGCGAGCCTCAGCGGGCGCAGATGGTGATTTACTACAATTCTGGCAAGGAGCGGTACTTTCGCAAGTTTCACGGTGCGTGGCAGGCGCGGGTGTGCCGCTGGCTGAACAAGGGCGGCGCGCTGCTGCGCGTGCTGCTGGGGCTGGCGGGCGTCGTGCTTACGCTGGGCAGGCACGCGGGATTTCGGCGCTACGCAGCGACCTTCTGGCAGGTGTGGCGTAAGTCATAGACCCAGCGCGCTTCGGGCAGCCGTGCGCATTACCGCTACAGGCGCAGGGCTGCCCGTCCAGCGTTCGAACGCCAGCGCGCCCTGATGCACCAGCATGCCCAGCCCGTCGATGGTCTTCAGCCCGCGCGCCGATGCTGTCTCCAGCAAGCGCGTCTGCAACGGGCGGTACACCAAGTCGCACACCCACGCGCCTGCAGGCAACGCCTCAACGGGCACGGGAGGTATCGTGTCGGCGTGCGGTTCCATGCCGAGCGAGGTGCTGTTCACGAAGCCGTCTGCGTGCGCGACGCACTCCGCGAGCGCGTCGCGTTCCAGCGGCAATACCCCCGCGCAGCCGAAAGCGTCCGCCAACGCCTCTGCGCGTTCCCGCGAGCGGTTCGCAAGCCACACGGTACAGCCTTGCTGACGCAGCGCGTACACCACCGCGCGCGCTGCACCGCCCGCCCCCAGCACCAGCACCGTCTGACCCGCGGGGTTCACCCCAGCCTCCGCCAGCGCACGCAGGAAGCCCTCTGCGTCTGTGTTGTCGCCGATGAGCCGTTCGCCGTCCCAAAACAGCGTGTTGACCGCGCCGATATGCCGCGCAGCGTCTGTCAACCCGTCCAGCAGCGGGAGGACCGCCTCCTTGTGCGGAATCGTCAGGTTCAGCCCGCGGATGCCCAGCCCGCGCATCCCAGCAATCGCCTGCGCCAGCCTGTCGGGAGCGACCTCGAACGCCAAGTAGACCCAGTTCAGCTCCAGCGCGCGGAACGCCGCGTTGTGCATCGCGGGCGAGAGCGAATGGCGTACAGGGTAGCCCAGCACGCCTGTCAGTGCGGTGTGCGCGTCGATCATCCGTTGTCCTCGATACGGTAGGGCTGCAGCCGCTTGAGCAGCCACTTCTCCACTTGGCGGCTGATTTTCGTACCGATGAACTCGCGCGGGTGCATCGGGCGCACCCAAATTGTGTAGATGCCCAAGCGGTTGCCGCCCCAGATGTCGGTAAACAGCTGGTCGCCGACGATGGCGGCGTGCTCAGGAGCGACCTTCAGCATCTCCAGCGCGCGGCGCAGCATAGCACGGCGCGGCTTCATCGGTCCCCGCGCGTAGGGAATGCCCAGTGTTTCGCTAAGCCACTGCAGTCGCCCCAGATTGCGCGTGTTGGACACAAAGCAGAGCTTGACGCCTGCCGCCTGCATCTGCTTGACCCACTCGGCGACTTCGGGGGGCACTTTGCGGCTGCGCCACGGCGTGATGGTGTTGTCCAAGTCCAGCAGCAGGGCGCGGATATCCTGCGCCTGTAGGCGTTCGGGCGTAATCTCCGCTACGCTTTGCACATGCTCGTCGGGGCACCAGCGCCGTATCCAGCGCGGCGGCGCGTCCTTCTGAAACCGCATACTGTGTATTATGGCATGGCGTCGTATGCCTTCGCGAGTATCTCCATCGGGTGCAGCACTTCGACGGGCACGCCCGCCTCCTGCAAGCCCTGCCGTATCCAGAGCGTGCAGCCAGGGTTTGCGCTGGCGACAATCGTCGCGCCCGTCTGCTGGATAGCGCGCACCTTACGCTGGAGCGCGTCGCGGGCGAGCTTAGGCTGCAGCAGGTTGTAGATACCCGCCGAGCCACAGCACATATCCGCGCCGTCCATCTCCACCAGTTTGACGCTGGGCAGTCGCTTCAGCAGGGCGCGCGGCTGCTCGCGAATGCCCTGCCCATGCACGAGGTGGCAGGCGTCGTGGTAGGTGATGCACAGCGAGTCGTCGCGTGCGGGGGGCGGCAACTCGGCGTCGGCGAGCAACTCATGCACATCGCGCACGCGCTGGGCGAAGCGTTCGGCTTCGGCGTGGTCGGGCGCGTCGCGAAACAGCAGCCCGTATTCCTTCATCGTGGAGCCGCAGCCCGCCGCGTTCACGGCGATGTAGTCCACCTCGCGGAACGCTGCGAGGAGCCGTCGGGCGTTGCGCCGCGCGTGGTCGGGGTAGCCGTTATGCACCCACAGTGCGCCGCAGCAGCCCTGATTGCGGGGGATATGCACCTCGTAGCCCGCCAGTGTGAGCATGCCGACCGTGGCGCGATGCACCCGCCCGAACAGCACCTGCATCGCGCAGCCGAGCAGGAGCCCCACCCGCGCTTTGGGTGGCTGCGCCTTCGCGGGGTACACCGTCTGCGTCGGTCGCCACGGGCGGTCGGGCAGGCGCGGGAGCTGCACTGCCGACTCGCTCGCGCCCAGCAGCCGTGCCATCCAGCGTGGCGTGCGCCGAAAGCCCAACGCGCCCGCCATACGCAACATTAGGCGCAGATGCGTTGGGTTCGTGAAGCGGGCAATCGCCTGCTGGCGCGCCAACCGCTGAAACGGCGTGCGGGCGCGCTGTTCCACTTCGGCGCGTGCCCCTTCGATCAGCTTCGCATACGGCACGCCTGATGGACATGCCGTCTGACAGCCCAGACAGCCCATGCAAGCGTCGATATGCGGTCGCGCCTGCGCCCACTCGATGCGCCCCTCCATCGCTTGGCGCATCAGGTAAATCCGTCCGCGCGGCGACTCCGCCTCCTGACCTGTGGAGACATAGGTCGGGCACGCCTGCAGACACAGACCGCAGTGAATACACTTCTGAAGGTCGCCCTGACTAAGCATCCCGTGCGAGAGTGTACCCCAACCCTATAAAGCGGGCTCAGACCGTCACCTTCGCGTAGTCCAGCGCGTGGCGGATCGGGCTTTCGAAGTTCGGCGGAATCTTGGCAATCATCCCGAAGATGACCTTGCGAATGCGCTCGGCGTTCTGGTGGAACACATGCATCACCTCTTCCGCCGTGACGGGCTTGACCTCGCCTTCCGCCACCAGCCCGCTGTCGTAGTCGGTAATTAGGGAGATATTTACTACAGGAATCGCCAACTCCAGCGCGAGGTACGCTTCGGGGTATTGCGTCATGTTGATGACTTCCCAGCCCATCGAGGTGAACCATCGGCTTTCGGCTTTGGTGGAGAAGCGGGGACCGTTGATGACGACGATTGTGCCGCGCTCGTGGACGGGGATGCCATGCGCGCGGATTTCCTCGATAGCGATTTGGCGCAGCACGGGGCAGTACGGGTCGGCGGGCGAGACATGGTGTACGGTGGGACCCTCGTAAAAGGTGTCGGCGCGCCCGTGCGTGCGATCGACATACTGGTCTGCCACCACGAAGTCGCCTGGCTTGACATGCCGTTGCAGGCTGCCTGCCGCGCAAGGGCTAATAATCGCCTGCACGCCGAGCTCCTTCATCGCCCATAGGTTCGCGCGATAGTTGATTTTGTGCGGGGGGATGGTGTGCTTGCGTCCGTGTCGGGGCAAAAACGCCACGCGCCGCCCGTTCACTTCGCCAATCGACACGGTGTCGCTGGGCGCGCCGTAGGGGGTGTCTACCTTGACCTCCTCCACTTTGTCCAGAAACGAGTAGAATCCTGAGCCGCCGAAAACGCCGATTTCAGCCAAAGGTTTCATCTAAGTGCCTCCTGTTCTGTTCGGTGAACTGCATCGCTTGGGCAGCAGCGTTCTGCTCCGCCTGCTTCTTGCTGGAGCCAGTGCCCTGTCCCGCCACGATGTCGCGTAGTTTGACCTGCACGACGAAGGTTTTGTTGTGCGGGGTGCCCATCTCTTCTACGACCTCGTAGGTCGGGGTGATGCGCCACCACGCTTGCGTGCGCTCTTGGAGTTGCGACTTGTAGTCTTGGACGGGCATCTCGCCCACGTGCAGGGCATCCAGTTCGGGCTTGAGGTGTTGGAGGGCGTAGTCGCGCGCGGCACGGTAGCCCGAATCGAGGTAAATCGCGCCCAGCACCGCTTCGAAAGCGTCGCTGAGGATGGAAGGTCGCTCGCGTCCGCCTGCCGACTCTTCGGCGGGGCTAAGGCGCAGCAGTCGAGGCAGTCCTGCACGTTTGGCAGCCTCGCACAGCACGCTCGCCCGCACGATGCTCGCCCGCGCTTTGGAGAGTTGCCCTTGATCCCAGTTGGGGAAGTGCTGGTACAGGTACTCGGCAACAATCAAGCCCAGCACTGCATCGCCCAGCAGTTCGAGCCGCTCGTTGCTGGTGAGCAGTTCGCCTTCGGTATGTGATCGATGGGTGAGGGCTTGCGCCGCTAAGTGCTTATTCCGAATGGGCAGGCGCGCGCCTGCCCTGTGCAATCGCCAGAAGCGCACGGCTCAGATTATACCCCGCGCGCAAGGTCGACGATTTTACGCGCCGCTTCCTGCATCGTTTCGGCGGGTATGAGCGGTGTACCCTGCAGCATGGCGCGTCCCTCTTCAGCGTGCGTGCCCGCCAAGCGCACCACGACGGGGATGTTCACCTGCAGCGTCTCGAATGCCTCCAGCATGCCGCGCGCTACTTCGTCCCCGCGCGTGATGCCCCCGAAGATATTGAACAGCAGCCCCTTGACATTCGGGTCCATCAGCACGAGTTCGACGGCTTGGCGCACGCGGTCGGCTTTCGCGCCGCCGCCAATGTCCAAAAAGTTCGCCGCGCGCCCGCCTGCCCGTGCGACCTCGTCGACGGTACACATCACCAGCCCCGCGCCGTTGCCAATCACACCGATGTCGCCGCCCAAGCGCACATAAGCAATCCCGCGTCGGCTCGCTTCCGCCTCGATGGGGTCGTCGAGGCTCTCTTCGTGCAGCGATTCCAGCCGCTTCTGGCGGTACAGGGCGTTCTCGTCGATGGTGATTTTCGCGTCGGCGGCGATAATCCGTCCGACGGCAAGCACCGCGCAGGGGTTGATCTCCGCGAGGTTCGCGTCGACGGCGATGTAGGCGCGGTACAGCCCGTGCAACAGCGCGCTCAGCGGGCGGATTTGCTCCTGCGGGATGCCCGCGGCGTACAGCACTTCGCGTGCAGCGTAGTCGGTCAGCCCCAGCAGCGGGTCTATCGCCACAGTCGCAATCGCGTCGGGGTTTTGCGCGGCGACCTCTTCGATGTCCATCCCGCCTTGCATGCTGACCATCAGCACATTGCGCTGCAGTGTGCGGTCAACCGTGATGCCGATGTAGTATTCGCGGGCGATTTCGACGGCTTCTTCGACCAGCACCTTCTCGGCGACCAGTCCTTGCGGGTTCTGGGGCGAGACGAGTCGCTTGCCGAGGATGCTTTCGGCGGCGTGGGCGGCTTCGTCGGGGGTGTTGGCGAGTTTGATGCCGCCTGCCTTGCCGCGCCCGCCCATCAGCACCTGCGCCTTGACCACCACAGGCTTGCCCAGTCGCTTGGCGACCGCCTTCGCGTCGGCGGGCGTGCTAACTACCTCTCCTTGCGGCGTCGGAACGCCAAATTCGCGCAGGATCTGTTTCGCTTGGTACTCGTGCAGTTTCATCGTCGGCTCCTAATGCGCCGAGAGTATACCCTGTGTGAGGTACACTCTGGGGCGGTGAACGGTTCAGGGTACATCGTGCCGCAGGTGGGCTGCTCGGTGTGTGGGGCGGGGTGCGACCCGATGCAAGACCGCTGTGCGCAGTGCCAGCGCGACCCCTACGCAGCGATTGGCGTGCGCTGGGGACCGCTGACGGGGCGGCAGTTCTGGCGCAACTTCGGCTGGCGACTGCTGATTGCACTGCCGTTTGTGGGCTGGGCGCTGTGGCGCGAGCCTGAAGGGCTGCTGCGTCTGATGCAGCTTTCGGGCTGGGCGCAGGTGGTGCTGGGCGCGTTGCTTGCCGTTGGGGGCTTGGTGATTGGCTACCACTTGTGGCTGACTTGGCGGGCGGCGCATGCCGCACTGGTGCTGACCCCTGCGGAGGTGTGGCTGCTGCAGCGTCGGGGTGGTAGGGTCTACTTCGAGCGTATGGGGTGGCAGGAGTGCCTACCGCCCGAACCTGTGCGGGGGCAGCGCGTGTTGGAAGCGCTGGGCGCGTTCGCGCACCTGATGATGCACGCCGGGCTGCAGGTGCTGGCGCTACTCATCCCCGATCAGGTCTACGAGCTGCGCCTGCGCAGTCGGCTGGATGCAGGCAAGCGGTGGCGTGTCGCGCTGGTGGGCGCGCGGTACCACCCGCGCTTTGCGCTGAGTGAACTCGCGGCGTTCGCGTTGCCCCACTGGCTGCAGAGCGGGCTGGTCGCGATCGAGCCAGGCTACGAACCCAGCCCAGAGCGACCCTTCCTTGCGCTGGATTTGCAGACGCGCACGCTGCGCGCCTATGCTTTTCGCGAGGTGCGCCTGCCTGAGCCGAGCGTCGAGCTGCCCGACCGTCCCGAAGCGCACAACCCCGACGGCAGCCGCGTGGAGAGCGACCACACGCTTGCGCCCGACGCGGCGCAGGCGGCGCACGCCGAGAAACTGCGCCTGCGGCAAGGCTTGCTGCCCGCCTACGCCGTGCCTTACGGCGACTACTGGCTCCGCGCCGACTGGGGGATTATTCAGCGTATTGAGCATCACTGCGCTGCCAGCGAGACTGCAGTCATACCCGCCCCTGCGTCGAAGCCGTTGTAAACCGTGCAGCACCGTCCCTCAACACCCGCTTTTTGAAAGTGATTTTTGAACGCCGTCAGCCCGCGTTGGGTTCGACGCGCAGGGTCTTTTCGTGGGTATAGAGGGCGAAACCTGGAGGTGCGCCTTTGGGCTTGCGTACATACTTGCGCAGGGTGTAGTCCACTTCCACGACACGGGCGTGCTTGTCCGCGCTGTGTTGGGCTGCCAGTCGCGCGGCAAACTCCAGCGTGCGGCGGGGCACGCGCTGCGGCTGATTCTCCGCGCGGATAATCACATGCGCGCCTGTGCCCGTGCGCACATGGAGCCACCAGTCATTCGGCTTGGCAATTCGGGTCAGCAGGTAGTCGTTGGCGGCGGCGTTCTCGCCCACCAGCACTTGGTAGCCATCAGGGCTGAGGTGCGCGCGGATTTTGTGCCCTTCGAACGGGTCTTTTTCGGCGCGCTTGGCGCGGCTGGGAGGGGTCGCCTCGCGGAGCCAGCCGTGTGCCTTCGCTTGCGCGTGCAGTTGCTGCAGTGCGTCGGGGTCGGCAGCTTGCTCGGCTTGCAGGAGCGCATAGCGGAGGTGGCTCACTTCGTCGGCGAGACGTTGCATGCGGGCGTGCAGTTCGGCGCGGCTCTCGCGGGCGCGGCGCGCCTTGTGGAAGTAGCGCTCCGCGTTCTCAGCAAGCGACTTGGTGGGGTCGATGGGGATGGCGATTTCGGGCATGTCGGGCTGCGTGTAGTCGAGCGCGTGCAGGGTGGGCGTGCCTGCGGGTAGGTTGTGCCCGAATGCGAGGATGAGTTCACCGTAGAGTTGCCAACGATCGGCATCTTGGCTTGCGTGCAGGGCGCGTTGCAGGTCGGTGCGGGCGCGCTCACGCGCTTGCAGCGCACGGCGCAGATTCTGCAGCAGGCTCTGACGCAGGGCGTCTGTGTGGGCGTGCTGGATGCGCTCCCCAAACGCCTGCTCCCACGCGAGATTGACGCTGACCCGTGCGTGCTGCCAACCGTCGGGGTAGCGCAGGCTGGGGAACGGGTACGCGCCAAGCGCGCGGTGGGTCTGCGGGTCGCGAATCAGCACGGGTTGCCACGCACCTGTGCGCAGCCGCTGCGCCCATGCCACAACGCCCTCGACGCCCTGTGCGCGGTACACCGCCTCCAGTTCGTCTGCCGTGAAGCGGCTCAGCCCCTCAAGGTGCGCTTGCCAATCGCGCGGCTCGCCCATCTGCGCAATCAGCGTGCGCCAGTCGTCGTCGGTCAGCATCAGCGGGTTCCGCAGCCCCTCCACGCGCGTGGGGGGCAAGCGATACGGCTCGCCCGCACGAATGGGGCGCACTTCGCTCTGGCGCGGCGAGACCCACTTGAGCGCGCTGCGCACCAACCCCGTCGGCTCCACCAAAATGATGTTAGAGTGTTTGCCCATTAGCTCAATCATCAGCCGATAGACTCCCTCGCGCGTTTGCACCTCTGCCTGCACGATGCGGTCGAAACCCAGCATCTGCATCGAGCGCACAATGCCACCCTCTATGTGCTTGCGCAGGCTCTGCAGGAACGGTGGGGGCGTCGGCGCGTTGGGCAACTTCACGCTGACCGTGTGCATACGGGCGAACTGCGCATCCGCGCTAATCAGCAGCCGATGCTCTGTGCGCTGGGCGTACAGGTGCAGCACAATCGTCAGCGGCTCGGGCTGGCGGATGTCCTGAATCCGCGCGCCCGCAAAGAAGCTACGCTCCTGCAGCACTGCGTACAGGTTCAAACTGTCGAACGGTATCGGCTTCGCGTCGGGCATGGCGTAATTATACGAGAAAGGGGCATGCCCTCTAAAAAGTCGCCTTTGCCGCCGATAATTATGCGGGGCAGTGGTATGCAGACGAAGACTTACATCGCACCGACGCGATTGGAGGCGTTGCTGAAAATTCGCGAGGAACACGGGGCAGACGCAGTGATTCTAAGCGAGCGCACCGTCCACAAGGGCAAGTGGCTTGGCAGGAAGCCGTTGGTGGAGATCGTGGTCGGCATTAGGTCCTCAGGGAGCGACTCTGGGGTCGAGCCGCGTCCCGCGTCTAAAGTGGAGCCGAAGGGCATCGACACATACGACCCGACGCAAACGCGCCTACGCAAGTTGGAGCGCGAAATGCAGGAAATCCGTGCGCTGGTGCAAACGATGCATGCCTATCTTGTCGATGGTGCCGCGCCTACGCCCGCGGAAGGTGCTATCGAGCTGCCCCAGCGGGCGTCAAGCCTTGATGAACATCCCCTGCTACGCCCCCTGATCGCTGCGGGTGTGGAACCAGAAACAGCGCAGGAGCTGCTGCGCCGTGTGCCGCGCCTGCCCTATGACGCAGCGGTGGGCGCTCTTCACCGCACACTGCTGGCGCGTATCCCCATCGGCGGCGCTCTGCCCCCTGAGAGTCGCCAACGCCAAGTTGCCGTGCTGGTCGGTCCCACAGGTGTTGGCAAAACGACCACCATCGCTAAGCTGGCAGCCATCCACGCGTTGGACTACAACCGCAAGGTCGCCTTGCTCTCGCTGGACACCTACCGCATCGGCGCCATTCAGCAACTTCGTACCTACGCCGAGCTGATGAACCTCCCCTTGCAGATCGCCACGAATGCCGATGAGGTGCAAGAAGCGCTGGAGCAGTTTGGTCAATACGACCTTGTGCTGGTCGATACCATCGGGCGCGGACAACGCGATGAGGTACACCTGCAACAGATGCGCCACGCGCTGATGCCCCTTCAGGGAACGGTGTACCTAACGCTGAGCGCAACCGCCGACAGCGCCAACCTCTTGGACACTGCCCAGCGGTTTAGCGCCCTGTTCGAGCCCGATGCAATCATCCTGACCAAGCTAGACGAGGCGACCCGCGTGGGCAACTGCATCAATCTTGCCCTGCGCACCGCGCAGCCACTTGCTTACTTCACGACTGGACAGCGTGTGCCCGAAGACATCACCATCGCGAACGCTCAACTACTCAGAGATCGTCTGGTGCTTGCACCTTGCGGTAATGCGCTGCGAAGTGCCTAAGGTGCGCCTGCACGCACTGATGGACATCGCAAGGCGACTTCTGGAGCTCCACGCGCCGAGTCTGGGCGTTGCGCTACGGGCGTGCCCGTTGCAGCTCTTGCTCGATACGGTTCAGCATCTCTTCGTACTCGGACGTTTCCAGCCCTTCCAGCCACATAATTAGTGCGTCTTCTAAGTTGTTGTAATACTTGGGGCGTGTAGCGACGGTTCGGAAGCCGAACTTCTCGTAGAGTCTTTGGGCAGGCGTATTGCTCACGCGCACCTCCAGCGTCGCCTTCACGCAGCCGCGCTCGCGGGCGATGCTTAGCAAGCGGTGGATGAGCCGCTTGGCGAAGTTGCGCCTGCGGTATTCGGGCTTGACCGCGACATTCGTGATGTGCGCTTCATCGATAATGAGCCACATCCCTGCGTAAGCGACCAACTTCCCGTCCACTTTTAGCACAAGGTACAACGCCGCAGGGTTGCGCAAATCGCTCCGAAAAGCCTCCTCCGACCAGCCAAACAGGTTCACTTCCCGCTCAATACGCATCACTTCGGGAAGGTGCGCTTCGGTCATACGCTCAATAGTAAGTATCTCGCCGCTGCTATTCACGGATGCCGCAGAGCTGTTTGTAGACGCGGACAACCTTGCGCACATAGTTTTGCGTTTCGCGGTAGGGGGGAACACCTCCGTGTTTGCGCACGGCTCCTGACCCCGCGTTGTAGGCAGCTAACGCAAGTATGACATGTGTCCACCCGTGCGGGTCGCCTGTCTGCGCCCAGTATTTTTCCAAGTGTCCGCGCACCAGTTTGACTGTTCCATGCAAGTTCTGGATCGGGTCGTAGGGGTCTACGACGCCTAATCCGCGCGCTGTGCTGGGCATCAGTTGTCCCAGTCCCGCTGCACCTTTGCGTGAGGTCGCGTTCGGATTGAACCCCGATTCCACCAGCACGATTGCCACGATGAAGCGCGGGTCGACGCCGTAGTATGCGCTGAAGCGCAAGATTGCCCATGCAATCTGGTCGGCTTGCTGTGGTGAGAGGCGCGGGTTGCGGCTGCGGATGAAGCGCGAATACTCTGGCACATAAAGATGGAGGGTCGCGCGGAAGGTATTCCAGTCAGGTGCAGGCTGGGAATGCTTTTGTAGAGAACGGATGGACGGTTTGGAGCGATGGGCACGGAGGTTGCCGCGCGCCTGTGCTGCTGCCGATGGAGGTGTGGTGTGCGTGGACGGACGCGCACGCTGCTGCGCTTCCCACTGAGCGACCGTACTGGCAAAGGTGGCGTCCAGCAGCCGATAGGTCGGCGCGACCTGCTCACTTGCGCGTTGAACCTGCACCAGGGCACGGATGTGCAGCTGTCCGCGCGTGAGCCAACTGTGCCCCGCCCCGATCTGCACAACGATGCTGCGTCCAGGCTCGATCTCCATCAGCACGGAGCGATGCTCGCCAACAGCCACCGAGCCGACCACCACGCCTTCCACTTCCAACACTCGTGTGCCGACCACGAGTTCCAGCCCTGCGATGGGCGTTGCACCTTTGATGCGGTGCGCCGCGCGCGTCCTAAGGTACGCCTCTAACTCCTGTCCCGATGCGCTTATTAGCAGCGCAAAAAGCCCGCCCAGTAGAAGATGCCGTCTCACATCATGAGTATTCCACGCAGCGGCAAGCATTCCTGCTGAAGTCGCAGCTGTGTGTGAAATCGTCCCGATTTCGGGCGGTGAGCGCAGCCCGCTTGCATGGTGTATAATATGCTGGGCGGTGTGATGAGAACGATTGGGCGATTCTCACTGTATCTGGTGATTCTGTTAGCAGCGGCGGGGCTGTTGAACTGGGCGCGTACCGAGCAGCGACGCGCAGAAGATGCCCTACACGAGACACTTGGCTTCCGTGAGCCTGTGTGGAGCGACTGCTTGCCTGCCATCCGCAAAGAGACCCAACAGCAGCCGACCGACGAAGCTAAGCTGCGCACGCTGGCGGATCGACTGACCCACCACTACCGCGAACTGGATACCCCACTGCGCTTCAAGGTGATCAAGACCGACGACGGCGCGATGGCGTTGCGCTTGAATGTGGCGATGGCGTTGCCCCGTTGGTACACCGCGCGCGCGGCGCGACTGGGCTACGATGAAGCCCGCCGCGCGCTCGGACGCGAAGTGCCTGTGCATATCTACGAGACCTACATCATCGGCAAGGCACGACTGATAGGCGTCTGCCGCGACCGCAACGGCGTCGTGGAGGTCGCCCTGCGATAGGAGACGCCCCATGCGTGTGGCTTTCTTCGACTTAGAGCCGTGGCAGCCCGACTATCTGCTCGTGGGCATGCAACGACTGGGCATCGCCGAGCGTGTGCAGGCGGACTTTTTCGAGGATCACCTCACGCCCGATACCGCCACTCAGTACGCCGACTACGATGCTATCGTCGTCTTCATCTGGACGAAGGTCAGCAGCGCAGTCATCGATGCGCTGCCGAACCTGCGCCTGATCCTCACGATGTCCACGGGCTACGACCATATCGACCTCCAGGTGTGCCGCGCACGCGGGATTACGGTGTGCAATGTGCCTCATTACGGCGAGAACACGGTGGCGGAACACACCTTCGCGCTGATACTCTCGCTCTCGCGCAAGTTGCACGCGGCGTACTTTCAGGGCTTGCGCGGCGAGTACCGCATCCGCGAGTTGCGCGGGTTCGACCTGTATGGCAAGACGCTGGGCGTCATCGGCGCTGGCAACATCGGGCTGCATGTGATTCGCATCGCGCGCGGGTTCGGGATGCGCGTGCTGGCGTATGACTTGCGCCCGCATCCGCTGCTGGCGGAGGTGCTGGGCTTTGCCTACACCGACTTGGACACGCTGCTTGCCGAATCGGACATCGTGTCGCTCCATGTGCCTGCAACGCCCCAGACCCATCACCTGATTAACCGCGAGACGCTGTGCAAGATGAAGCGCGGCGCGCTGCTCATCAACACCGCGCGCGGCAGCGTGGTGGACACCGAAGCGCTGCTGTGGGCGCTGGAGGAGGGCATTCTGGCGGGCGCGGGGCTGGATGTGATTGAGGGCGAGGAGTATATCACCGAGGAAAGCGCGCTGCTGAAGATGCCGCTCGCCGAACAGACGCTCAAGCAGGTCGTGCAGGCGCACTTGTTGCTACGGCGCGACGATGTGGTGTTTACCCCGCATATCGCCTTCAACAGCCACGAGGCGGTGCAACGCATCCTGGACACCACGCTGGCGAACCTGAAGGCGTTTCTGGAGGGGCAGCCGCAGAATACGGTCGGCTAATCCACCTTGGGCAACTCGCTGCGGTTGGCAGGACCGATACGGTTCAGCGGCCAGAACACGAACAGCGCCTTGCCCACCACGCGCTTGGCGTCCAGCAAGCCCCAGTGATGCCCGTCGCTGCTGTTGTTGCGGTTGTCGCCCAGCATGAGGTACTTGCCCTTCGGAATGGGCTGCGAAGGGGTGCGCAGCACCTTCTGGCGCTCCGCTTCGTCGAACACGGGCTCGCGCATTGTGTTCTCGCCACCTTTCCAGATGTCGCCAAAGTCGTTGTATTCGTAGACCCAGCCGTCGATGATTTTCATCGAGTATTGCGGGATACCGTTCAGGTACGGCTCGTTCAGCAACTTGCCGTTGAGGTACAGCCCTTCGCCTGCCCGCACCTCGATAATGTCGCCTGGCATGCCGATGAGCCGCTTCACGAAGTCGGTTTTGCCAGGCATCTGCCACGGGTGCAACGCCCAATCAGGCGCGCGGAACACCACGATGTCGAACCGCTTCGGCTTGCTAAAGCGATAGTTGTACTTGCCCACCATCACCACATCGCCCACGCGCAGGGTGGGCACCATTGATTCGGAGGGGATGTAGAACGGCTGCGCGATATACGGACGGATGATGAGGTAGACCAAGATGCCCGCGTAGATGACCGCGTCCAGCAGGTTGTTGACGAACCGTGCGGGGCGGTTCTGCATCGGCGCGACGATAAGTCGGATCACCGTGCAGATCGCCATCGCCAGCACGACGGTCACGATGGGCAGGCGCGCCAGCGTCTCAATCCATGTCAGCGGTCCCGATGGGGGCGTGAACGGCTCCATCAGCGGCTCATGTCCTCTTTCAGGCGCGCCGCCTTGCCCGACAGGTTGCGCAGGTAATACAACTTCGCGCGGCGCACCTTACCCTTGCGCACGACCTCGATTTTGGCGACCATCGGCGAGTGAATCGGGAAGGTGCGCTCCACACCGACGCCATACGAGACCTTGCGTACGGTAATCGTGTCGGCGATGCCGCGATGCTTGCGGGCAATTACGACGCCCTCGAAAATCTGGATACGCTCCTTGCCGCCCTCCACCACGCGCACATGCACGCGCACCGTGTCGCCCGGACGAAACTCCGGCACATCCTGCTTCAAATACGGCTGCTCCACTTCCTGCAAGACGGTGTGGTTCATCATAGCACCTCGCTTTTTGCGTCTCTACGCGCGCAATAGGATACCCCACGCGCGAAAGCAAAGTATACCCTACACAACGCCCCACAGAGGTATACTCCTGCCATGCGAGGTGGACGCATGCGACAGGATATTAGTTGGTGGTGCTTTCAAGGACGCTTGGAACCGAAACGCCTGATTGCCGAAGCGAAACGAATCGGCTACGAGGGATTCGAACTCGTGCCCGAACCGATGTGGGACATGGTCAAGGAAGCCGAGATGCACATCGTCACGCACGGCGGGCACGGCACGATTGAGAACGGAATGAACGACCCGCGCAACCACAGCCGCATCGAGGACGAACTAAAAGCCAACATTGACAAGGCGGTCAAGTACGAAATCCCGATTCTGATATGCTTTTCGGGCAATCGGCGCGGTCGCCCCGACGAGGAGGGCATCGAGAACAGCGTCGCCTGCCTCAAGCGCGTTGCCCCCTACGCCGAACAGAAAGGCGTCACGCTCGCGCTGGAGATTCTCAACAGCAAGGTTGATCACCGCGACTACCAGTTTGATCGCATGGCGTGGGGCGTGCGCGTAGTGGAGTTGGTCAACTCGCCGCGCGTGAAGATTCTGTACGACATCTATCACGCGCAGATTATGGAGGGCGACATCATCCGCACGATTCGGGCGCACCACGACAAAATCGCCCACTACCATACGGCTGGCAACCCTGGACGCAACGAAATCGACGACACACAGGAACTGAACTACCCCGCGATTATGCGTGCTATCAAGGAAACGGGCTACACGGGCTGGATTGGGCAGGAGTTCGTGCCCAAAGGCGACCCAATCGCCGCGCTGCGGGACGCCTTTGAGCGGTGTCAACCACGCGGGGGTTAGACAGCGCGCCTCCCCGGCGTGTCGGGCGTTTTGGATGTTGAGTGTGGGGTTGGAGTGTGTAGAGTTTGTTAGCGGTGTGTTTTTAGTCCACAGAGAGTTTTTGTCCACTCACTGGTATTCCTCCTATGTGCGAAGTAGGGCGTAATACCAATCACGCCATCGAGGTTGCTATACTCGCCGCCGTCCTGCCCGCTAATCCGCTTGCCTGCGAACGCGCCGCTGCGCGGTTGTAATCGCCAGCGCCGCAACGCTCGTCAGCCACCAACGCTTCAGCGTATTAACCATAGAGTATCCTCCTTTCCCGTGCGGGTGTGTATATGATACCCCACTCATACACACGATGTCAAGGGGGTTTATTCGCTTGCCAGCACCTGTGCGCAGTCGCCGCATTCCAGCCACTGCTCGCGCGGGAGGTGCGGCATGGCTTGTGGGGCGCGTCCTTTGCGGAACACGGGGCGATAAAGCGTCTCGCCAGGCTCGAAGTGGCGGTGGCAGGTGTGGCACTCGGCGTCGGTATCGACTTCAACGGGCACGAACCCTGCGACGACCCAGCCTTCGTGCCCCAAGTGCGCCGCCAGCGACTCCACTGCCGCCCGCACCGCCAGCGACTTATTGCCGTGATAATACTGCTCCGCGATCCGATTCAGCAGCGCTATCGTCTCGTCATCCAGCGTGAAGTTTAGCCGTTTCATGGTGTGTATTATAGCATACCGTGCGTCGAAGCTATGGTAGTGGGTCAGTTTGAGGGTCTTCGATCATTTCGCTCGCTGTCTGACCAAACGGTAGC
>Ga0308421_1000989_pt1 | contig 16047 bp, 13 predicted proteins | sample HotsprSampleMS60_FD_203673 | JGI IMG/M metagenome (GOLD analysis project Ga0308421, IMG submission 203673) | Hot spring phototrophic mat microbial communities from Mushroom Spring, Yellowstone National Park, Wyoming, United States - 20090730_MS60 ...
TAGGCAGCGGGAAGTCGTCGGGCGCGGCGGTCGCGGTAGCCCCCGATGCCTTTGGTTGAGGCGGTGTGGATTCGGCTTGCGGGGGTGGGAGGGGCGGTTCGGTCGGTTGCAGCGCGCTGCCGCCTTCGGGGGGCGGGGCGGCTTCCTGCTGTTGGGACTCGCATCCCGAAAGCGCGTACAGACTAACGCTCGCGGCGAGTATCAGCGCCGCGTATCCTAATCGTCGCAGTGTGTGCATGGGTTTCCTCGCGGGGTATAGGATACCCTTTGGGAAATGCAAACCTTGTCGATAATGCCTGCATGCGAGCGCGGGCGTGCTATATGACGCTTACTTGAGCGAACCGATGATCAACCCGCAGCTTTCCAAAGATCACTGCACGCTGTGAAAGTAGGGGAAATTCGCCTGCGCTTGACGAATCCTTTCCCCGCCCGACTGCCTCTAACCCTTATGGAGGTAATGCATATGCAGACCTACACAGCAGTAGGAGCGGCACCGACCAAGGCGCGAGAGATCTATCGGCATCGTGTCGCGATTATCGGCGGCGGCACGGCGGGCATTACCGTCGCGGCGCAGTTGGCGCGGCGGGGCATCCACGATGTCGCCCTGATCGAACCCTCGTCGAAGCACTATTACCAGCCCTTGTGGACGCTTGTGGGGGCAGGCGTCGCCCAAGCCGAGCAGAGCGTGCGCGACGAGGCGCGTTTCATCCCCAAAGGCGTGCGCTGGATTCAAGACTACGCCGTCGAAATCGACCCCGAACAGCAACTGGTTTGCACCCGCGACGGAACCCGCGTGCAGTACGACTTCCTCGTGGTCGCGCCAGGCGTCGAGTCGGACTGGGACAAAATCCAAGGCGCCCGCGAGACGCTGGGGCAAAACGGCGTCAGCACCAACTACGGCTATGACCTTGCGCCCAAGACTTGGGAGTTCATCCAGCAGACGCGCGAGGGCGTCGCGCTGTTTACCATGCCCAACACCGCCGAGCCAGGCTACACCATCAAGTGCGGTGGCGCGCCCCAGAAAATCGCCTACATGGCGGCGGACTACTTCCGTATGATGAACCGCCCCGTGAAGGTCATCTATGCGACCGCAGGCGGCGTGCTGTTCGGCGTGCCTGAATTCCGCAGGGTGCTGGAGGGGGTGTGTGAGCGGTACGGGATCGAAGTTCTCCTCAAGCACGAACTTATCGCCGTTGACCCCGTGCGCAAGGAGGCGACCTTCGCGCTGAAGGATAAACCTGGCGAGACCAAGACCATCGGCTTCGATATGCTCCACATCGGTCCGCCGCAGCGTGCAGCAGCCGTCGTGCGCGAATCGCCGATTGCCCACCAAGAGGGGCAGATGGTCGGCTTCACCGAAGTGGACATCCACACCTTGCAAAGCCCCGACTACCCGAATGTGTTCGGGCTGGGCGATGCGGCGGGACTGCCCGTCTCGCGCACAGGCGCCGCCGTGCGCAAGCAAGTGCCTGTACTCATCAACAACTTGCTCAAGGTCATGCAGGGCAAAGAGCCTGACAAACGCTACAACGGCTACACCTCCTGCCCGCTGGTGACCGCCTACGGGCGCATGGTGCTGGCAGAGTTCGATTACGACGACCGACCCGCGCCCAGCATCCCGCTCATCAACACCCAGAAGGAGCGGTTCGACATGTGGCTGCTCAAGAGGTACGGGCTGCCATTTATGTATTGGAACCTGATGCTGCGTGGGCTGGCATAAGGAGGTTCAACGATGATCTTTCGGCAAATCTACGAAGACGGTCTGGCGCAGGCGTCCTACTTTTTCGGATGCCCTGCGACGGGGGAAGCGATGGTGATTGACCCCCGACGCGACATTGATGTCTACCTGCAAATGGCGCAGGAGACGAAACTCAACATCGTGGCGGTCGGCGAGACACACATTCACGCCGACTTCCTGTCGGGCGCACGCGAGTTGGCGCACGCCACAGGCGCAACGCTCTACCTCTCCGACGAAGGCGACGAGAACTGGAAGTATCGCGGGCTGGAGGGCTTCAAGGTGCGCCTACTCAAAGACGGCGACGAGTGGCTGATTGGCAACATTCGCGTGCGCGCCGTCCACACGCCTGGTCACACTCCCGAACACATCACCTTCCTGCTCTACGATGGCAAAGAGGCGACCGACCCGATAATCGCGATTACGGGCGACTTCATCTTCGTGGGCGACTTGGGGCGCTCCGACCTGCTGGAGGAGGCGGCGGGCATTCAGGGCACGGCAGAGCCAGGCGCACGCAAACTGTACCAGAGCCTTGTGCGTTTTATCGAACAACCCGACTACCTGCAGATTTGGCCCGGGCACGGTGCAGGCTCGGCGTGCGGCAAGGCGCTGGGCGCGCTGCCCGCGACCACGCTCGGCTACGAGAAGCGACACGCATGGTGGTCGCGCACCATCGCCAACTACGATGAGGAGCAGTTCGTGCGCGACCTGCTGGCAGACCAGCCCGAAGCGCCGACCTACTTCGCCGTGATGAAGCGCCTCAACCGCGACGGGATGCCGATTCTGGGCAAGCTGCCTGAACCGCCGCTGCTTAGCCCCGAAGCGTTCCAGAAGGCGATTCAGGAAGGCGCGGTGCTGGTGGACACGCGCGACAAGTTCGCCTTCGCGGGCGGGCACATCAAGGGCGCCATCAACATCCCCGCAGGCAAAATGTTCTCCACTTGGGCGGGGTGGCTGCTGCCGTATGATAAGCCACTGATTCTGCTCGCGCCCGCCGACGCGATAGAGACGCTCGTGCGGCAACTGATTCGCGTCGGGCTGGACAACATCATCGGCTACATCCCGTCGCTGGAGGGCTACGCGCCCAGTGAACTGGAGACCGTGCCGCAAGTCACTGCCGAGAACGCGCATCGGCTCTGGCAGTCAGGCGAGGCGGTGATTCTGGATGTGCGCGGGCTGTCGGAGTATCGCGAGGGGCACATCCCGAACGCGAAGCATATCCACGCGGGGCGCGTGCTGCGGCAGGCGCACGAGATTCCGACCGACCGCCCCGTAATCGTCCACTGCTTGGGCGGCGACCGCTCCAGCACCGCCATCAGCGCGCTGATGGCGCGGGGCTACCGCAACCTCTACAACCTCACGGGCGGCATCCTCGCCTGGCAGGAGCATCACTTCCCGCTGGAGCACGGCTGAATGGGGAATCACCTCTACTCCTTGCGCCTTCTCCTCTCGTGAAGAGGGGCGAGAGGCAGGGTAATCTGGTAAGGACACATTTGGGGCTAATACTCTCGGAATTGCAGGATGAACAGCAGGGGCGCAACGCCGTGCGCGTGTAGCCCGCTCACGGGGCGGAAGTAGACCGTATCTTCGCCCTCAAGGTAGCCGAACAGCGCGTCCCACGGGTGGCGCAGCAGCGCCTCTTCAGGCAGCCACGGCTTGGGCATTTGGGGCGGGACATATTTCTCCAGCAACTTGTGGGCTTGCGGTGAAGACACCAAGCTCCACGATACTTCGCGGGGCGTTTGCGGGCGGTCTTGAGGCGTCAGCACTGCCAGCGGCACAAGCTGTCCCTGTGTGTCCGCCAGCCACGCTTGCCCGTCCTGCCACGCGATGGCGTGATAGCGCACCAGGCAGGGCATTTCGCGCGGGGCGAACGGGTCGAGCCGCTGCTGGAGGTAGCGTTCCAGCAGGGGCTGCCACTCGGTCTGGGCGTGCTGGAGCGCCTGCGCCGTTAGTGCGTCGCGCGGCTCGCTCAGCGGCTGCGCGTCGTAAATCTTGATGCGCTTCGGCGCGTAGCCGGGGTAGACCCCCACGCGCGTCGCCAGAAACGGCGCGGGACGGCGCGGTTTGAACGCCTGCGCCTCGCGCCCGCCTGTGTGCAGGGGGGCAATCTTCATCTCGCGCAGCAACTCGCCCGAATCGAGGTCGAGCAGCGTGCTGATGTCCAGTCGGAAGCCCGTCGCCAGCTCGATGTTCTCGTAAGCCAGCTCCATCAGGCGCAGGTTCTCGCGGATAGCGAGGTCCTTGTCGCGCCAAGTGCGCCCAAGCATCTCTTCCAGTTGCTCTTCGGGCAGTGGGCGTCGCTCGGCGAAATGCTCTTCGATGGCGCGCGCCGTGACCCACAAATCCAGAAAGGCGCGGGTGTAGTCCTGCTCGGAGAGGGGGTTCTCGCGCGCGGCTTCGATCAGGCGCACGAGGTTGCGGATGCGCTGTTGCAGGCGGCGGGTCTTGAGCGACGCGAGATTCTCCGCGCTGTCGAGCAGTTGCTTGAGGAACGCTTCCTGCACGCCCGTTGCACCGCGTTCGGCGAGTTCTTGGGCGAGGCGGAGCGTCTGGTCGAGGGCTTGCGTTTGCAGGTCGGCGCGTTCGGCGGTCGCTTTGGCGGCGCGTTTGCCCCCGCGTTTGGGCGCGGCGGGCGGGGTCTCCATCAGCGTCTGCTGTCCGTAGGCGAACCGTTCAGGCGACTGCGCCCACACAATCAGCACGGCGATTGCGTGCTTGCAGAACTTGCTGAAGCGTGCGGCGGGGCAGGTGCATTTCGCGCTCGGCGCGCCGTCCTTGAACTCGATGCGCACCGTGTAGGGCTTGGAGCCTTGCACCTGCGCGTACAGCGCTGTATCCGAGCGCGCCAAGTGGAGCAACTGGTCGCCTGCGGCAATCTGTTCGGCGTTGCGGTAGGTCGCCATATCGCACAGCGCGCGCACCTCGTCCAGCGTCATCGGCGTCATTCAGCGGCGCACCCCCTTCAGAATCTGCTCCATCAGCTCCAGCAGTTTGTTGGGCGTGGCGGCGACGGTCGGGATGTCGAGCGCAGCGACCTGTCGCGCCAGCGACCGATTGTACTGCGGCTTGCCGTCTTCCAGCGCGAGCAGGCATAGCACCTGTACCTTGCTCTCGCGCAAGGCGCGCAGGCGCGTCAGCAGCGCGGCTTCATCGCCCCCCTCATAAAGGTCGGTAATCAGCACGAAGATGCACTTTTCAGGGCGCTTGACCAGATTTGCGCCGTAGGCAACCGCCTGCGCAATATCCGTGCCCCCGCCCAACTGCAGGCTGAACAGCAACTCCACAGGGTCGCCGCTCAGGTACGGCGTCAAGTCCACGATGCTGGTGTCGAACACCACCAGGTGCGTCTCCAGCACCTGCAGCGAGGCGAAGATGCACGCCATTAGGCTCGCGTAAATCGCCGAGTTCGCCATGCTGCCGCTCTGGTCGACCAGGATGATAATCTGCCAGTCACGGTAGCGCTTCTCGTTCGCCCAGAAGTAGAGCCGTTCGGGGATAATCGTCTTGCGTTCGGGCAGGTAATTCTTGAGGTTGCTTTTGAGGGTGCGTCGCCAGTCGAGGTTGCGTGCGCTGCGGATGGGCGAGTAGCGGTTGCGCTGCAGCGCGCCGATGACGGTCTGCACGATTTGCGTCTCCAGTTTGCGGCGCAGCTCGTCGACCACTTGGCGGATGAGGTCGCGGGCGGTTTGTTTCACCTCGTCGGGGATTTGCTCCTTGAAGCTCAGGATGGTTGCGGCAAGGCGCACATCGGGTTGCAGGCGCGGCACGATTTCGGGCTGCAGCAGTAGCTCTGCCAGCCCCGTGCGCTCGAAGGCGTCGCGCTGAACCATCGCCAGCGTGGACTGGTTGAACAGCGCGCGCATCTGCTCCAGCCACTGGGGGACATACGGCGCGGAGTCGCCCGTACCGCCGAAGCGTTCGTTGCTGTCGTACACGAAGCTCAGCGCGCGATCCAGCGCGGTCAGCCCCATCCCTGCGGGCAGGGCGTGTTGCAGGGGCGCGTCGCCCGATTCGCTCTGCTCACCCTTGCCCCCAAGGCGGAACGCGGGGTTCGCCTGCTCCGCCCGTCGCCCCAGAATCAGCCGCCAGCGCGTCAGCGCGTCGTCGTGCGTGGACATGGGTCGAGAGTATACCCGTGACGCAACGAGAAAACCCGCGCTTAAAAAACCCCCGTGTGCAAGCACATCGCATCACTCCAGAAAGCGCGGGGTAGCGTGGGGTGTGATTCCCGCTTCGGCGCCGCGGCGCAGGAACTCGGTAATTGCGTGCCTGCCCCGCTCGCCCATCGCCAGCGTCAGCGCGTTCACATACATCCCCACGAAGCGGTCGGCAGTGTCGTGGTCAATCCCGCGTCCGAACTGCATGGCGTAGCGCATCGCTTGGTCGCGGTTCTCCAGCCCCAGCCGAATGCTTTCGCGGAAGGCGCGGGCAATCTCACGCTGCACTGCTTCGGGCAGGTCGCTGCGCACAGCGTTGACCCCCAGCGGCAACGGCAGCCCGCCTGTCTGCTCGCCCCACCAGACGCCCAAATCCAGCAGCAAGTGTAGCCCCGCCTCACAGTGGGTCAACTGCCCCTCATGAATCAGCAGCCCCACAGGAACCTCGCCGCGCTGTACGGCGGGCATAATCGCGTCGAAGGGCATCTCGACGGTCTTCGCGTTAGGCAGGAATAGGCGCAACGCCAAGTACGCGCTGGTTAGGTAGCCTGGTACGGCAATCGTATACTCGCGCAACTGCTCCAGTGGGATAGGTTCGCTTGCAACCAGCACCGGTCCGTAGCCGTCGCCGAAGCTGCCCCCTTGATTCAGCACCACATAGCGGTCGGCGACATACGCCAGGTTATGCACCGACAGCGCGGTGAACTCCAGTTGGCCTTCCCGCGCCCACTCGTTGAGCGTCTGAATATCGCGCAGCACATGCTCGAACTGCAGCGGGGTCTCCACCAGCCCTTCGGCGAGCGCCCAGAACATAAAAGCGTCGTCGGCGTCGGGGCTGTGTCCCAGTCGAATGGTCATCGTGCGCCCCCCGCCTGCGCCAGTCCCTGCTGCTTGGCGGTTTCGAAGCCCTTCACAATCTCCTGTGCGATTTCCTCATCGTAGATGGGGAAGATTTGCACATCGGAGCTTTGGAGCATGGAGAATCGGCTCATCAGCCACCAGCTACTGCTGACTTCGGGACTAATGATCGGCGACGCCCACGGCTGCTCGCCGACCATAATCAGCAGCCGTTCGTCGCGCGGTTTCTCGCCGAGCGCGCGGAATCGGGCGACCTGCTCGCGGGCGTAGTGCCACAGGCGGGCGCGCCCTTCCGCCGTCAGGCGCAGATGCACCACAAAGAACCGCCCTTGCGCCCGCAGCGTCTCGGCGGCGCGCTCCTCTACCCACGCCCGCTCGATGTGCTGCTCGGTCAGCACTACAGGCAGCGTGCGCACGACCTCTTCAATCGGTACACGCTTGAAGTTCTGCTGGTCTTCCGCGCCGAACTCGGGGCGCGCAAAGTCCGCCTCGCGCAACTGCTCCATCACTTTGGGCACCTCGTGTGTGATGATGATTTTCCAGCGACGCTCCTCCATCGCGCGCGCGGGGAAGCCGAACACCGTAAAGCGCGACGGTGCAAGTTTTGAAAGATGCATCCGACTCGCCTGGTAGTAGCCAACGCCCATGTTGCCCAGATAGAGCGCGAGTAGCCCCCCAATTACTATGAGGGCAATCCGCGTGGTTGAACGCTGACCTGTGCGCATAACGCCTCCAGTATACCTGTCGCTACTTCTTGAAGCCGTGTTCGATCTTCTTCCAGTAGGTCTGGAAATCGAAGCCGGGGCTGTGCGCAGGCACATGGCAGGTCATGCACGACTGCTCACCCGCCTTGCCCAGCCGATGCTTTTCTGGATCTTGCACATGCTTGCGGGCGGGTCCGTGGCAACTCTCGCAGCCGACATCCTTGAGGGTGGGCGTCTTCTGCATGCTCTGGAACCCGCCCTCGAACTCCAGCCCGACCACATGGCACACGACGCATTCGGGGTCTTTGTCGTGTTTCTCGTCGATGAGCGTCTGCATGGCTTTCGCGTGTGCGGTGCGCTGCCAGATGCGGTAGTCTTCGGCGTGGCAAGGCATGCAGGCGCGGCTGCCCGCGAAGGTATCGCCGCTCACTGTCGGTCGGCGCGGAACCATCGCCAGCAGATCTTCCGCCTCCACCCGCGCCAAGTAGCCGAGTTTGATGCCCAACGCTTGCTCGTCGTCTTTGAAGTCCTCGGTCAGGCGCGTATGCTCCACGCGGGCGATTGCGTAGGGCGCGTTCTCGCTTAGGTGCGCAATCCCGACGAACTTAGCGTCGTTGCCCGCGAACACCAGGCGCGTTTGTTCGACCTGCTTGGTGGGCAGGGGTCCGTCGCCGCCGCCCGCGTACACAATCAGATGGAAGTAGGGGTGCGCCTGCGCCAGTTGCGTCGCCTCCTGCTCCGTGCCATAAAACAGCAGGATGCGCAGGTCGCCTACTGATTCAATCTGCGCGCGTAGCGTGTCCAGTTGTTGTGCGGCGGGCGTGACGCTGAGATGTGGGTTGCGCTGGCGTATCGCGTCGGCATACTTCTCGGAGATTAGCCCGACAATCAGCGCGCGCACGGGGCGGTTCAGGTGGCGTTTCTCGACCAGCGTGAAGGCGTCAAACGCGGGGTTGCCTTCCTCCAGCACATTCCCGCAGAGCATCGCGCCCTTGAACTGTGCCTGCAACGCGCGCAGGTAATCCATCCCCAGTTGGAAGTCGTACTTGCCCAAGTTGAGCGCGTCGTAGCCCATCGCGTTGAGCATCTCAATAAGCGCTTCCGCTTTCAGCTCGTCTTGGCGTCCCGCCGCTTTGGTCAGGTCGCCGTTTTCGAGTTTGAGCAGGGTGTGTTTCTCGGCGAGTTGCTTGAGCAAGGTGGCGCGGCGGGGGATGCCGCCGACCATCGGCTTGCTGCAGCCGCAGGGCGTGATGTAGCCGTTAATTTCCGAGCCGAAGACAATCCCAAGCGGCAACGCGCGCGGCTCAGGCGCACTGGGGCGGTAGAAGCCTAACGCTATCAGAGCAATCAACGGCGCAATAAACGCAGCCCATTTCGAACGCATGGTTTCACCTGCTCCTATTATACCAAACGGACGAACCCCCAAAAGCAGGGAATCGAAAAGCTTCACCCACGCGACTGGTATCTCAACTCAACTTGCCACCCTGTGCCGTAGGTCGAAGTGGTGGGCGTAGACAAAACACACCCGCTCCTCGGCGCCATAGTCCGTGTACGCCTGATCCGTCATCAACGCACACCTACAAGGATGTGACTGTCGGAGGCTTTGGGTTTAGGGATGAGGGAGCGATTTGGACAGGTCATCGATAATGCAGAAGGTCGCGATGATTTTGTCCAGCACGGTTCACTTCTGTGTGCGTGTGGGGGGTGTATCCGCACACGGGGGAGACTTGACAAGGTGGCGAGTTGGGTTGGTATCAACGCTGCACACAGGCACTCAGTTTCCCAAGTCAGATGGCGGTTTCATCTTGCCCAGCAGCCCCATCAGCGCAATGACCGTGAGCAAGTAAGGCAACATCAGCAGTAGGTCGGTCGGCAGTTGCACGCCGAAGACTGGTTGTCCCTGCAGGCGCATCTGCAGCGCCTCAAAAAAGCCGAAACCGATTGCTGCGCCCGCCGCGCCCAGCGGGTGCCACCTGCCGAAAATCAACGCCGCCAGCGCGATGAACCCGCGCCCCGCGCTCATGTTCTCGCGGAACTGACCTGTCGCTGCCAGCACCAGAAACGCGCCCGCCAGCCCCGCCAGCACGCCTGACAACAGCACACCCAGATACCGCATCCGCTTCACGGGCACGCCCATCATCCGCGCCTTCTGCGAATCGTTGCCCACCGCGTACACACGCAGCCCCCAGCGCGTGCGCGTCAAAAGCGCCAGCAGCACGAACGGCAACACCAGCGCAAACAGGGTTAGCCAACTCTGGTCTTTCAGCAGCGGCAGGTTCTCCAGCCCGCCGAGCGACACCGACCCGAAAGTCGGCACCACAGACGACTCGCCCGCCTCCTCGCGCGGCACGATAATCTGCCGAAACAGATAGGTGCTTAGCCCCAGCGCCAGTAAGTTGATGGCAACACCGCTGACGATGTGGTCAGTGCACAGTTCCTGCGTGGCGACGGCGTGAATCAGCGCAAGTGCCAGCCCCACCAAGACGGCTGCCGCCAGCCCGACCCACAGCGAGCCACTGAGCAGTGCGCCCAGCGCGGCGGCGAACGCGCCCATCAGAATCTTGCCCTCCAGCCCGATGTTGACCACGCCGACCCGTTCACTGAGCAGCCCGCCCAGCGCCGCCAAAATCAACGGCGTCGCCTGCCGAATTGCCGTGCCGAACAGTTCCGCATCCAGTATCCCGCCCATCGTTAGCCCTCGATGCGCCGTTTGCGTAGGTAGACTGCTGCGACATAGAGGATCAGCACCGCCTGCACGACGACGGCAATCTCCTTGGGTGCGCCCGTCTCGGCGTGCAGGTGGTACGCCCCGCTGCGCAGCGCACTCATCAGGTACGCCGAGACCAGCGTCAGCGCGGGGTGGTTGCCCGCCAGCAGCGCGACGGCAATCCCGTCGAACCCGTACTCGGCGGGGAAGCCCTCGAAGAAGCGGTATTGCACGCCGCACACCTCAATGGCGCCTGCCAGCCCCGCCAGCGCGCCCGACAGTAACATCGCTTCCGTCATGCGTCGCGGGGTAGGTGCGCCTGCGGCGTCGGCAGCGTCGCGGTTCGCGCCTGTTGCCCGCGTCTCGTAGCCCCACACCGTGCGGTAGAGCGCCAGCCACAGCCCCAGCGCGACCAGCACGGCAATCGCCAGCCCCCAACTCGCCTGCAGGAACGCCTCGTGTAGCATCGGGAGCCGCGCGACCTCCGCAATCGGCGCGGTCTGCGGCGCGTCGCCCGCAGGATCTTTCAGCCGTTCCGTCACCAGCCAGTGCGTCAGATACAGCGCGATGTAGTTGAACATGATGGTGGAGATAACCTCGTGTGCGCCGCGTCGTACCTTGAGCCACGCGGGTGGGAACGCCCACAGCGCACCTGCGAGTGTGCCCGCTGCGAGCGCAAGCGGTAGGTGCAACGGCGCGGGGATGCCCGTCTGCGTGCCGACCCACGCCGCCACCAGCGCGCCCACCAGCAACTGCCCCGCCGCACCGATGTTGAACAGCCCTGCCTGCAGCGCAACCGCCACCGCCAGCCCCGTTAGCACCAGCAGCGTCATATCGTGCAGCACGGCGTCCCAAGCGTCCAGCGAACCGAACGCCTCACCGCGCGGATAGCCCGTCGCGCCCTGCAGGATAATCCGGAAACTCTCGCCGAGCGGCTTGCCTGCCGCCAGCACCAGCGCGCCCAGCACTGTTAGCACCATCAACGCGCCCAGCAGCGCAGGCGCAACTCGCGTCCGAAGCATTGCCCTCATAAGTTCGCTCCTAGGCTGTCGATTCCTGTAGGGCAGGTATACTTCGCGCGATGGCAAACCCGCTAAGAGGCGCACTCCAACCCCAACCGAGCGGCTGCGCTTCACGCCAAAGATGTTCCATCGTCTCGGCGCGTTGGGCGTGCTGGATGACGCCACACGCAACGCACTCATCGAAGGAAACATCTACGCTATGCCTCACGCCATAGGGCACACGCGCCTGCAGTACCTACTCATCAGCCGCTGCAACTTCCACCAGCACAGCACCTTCCTGCACAAGGTCGCCTTCGCGTACATTCAGGCGGGCAACGATGCCTGCAAATGGCGCACGCAGAGCCTGCTCGGTCTTCATCGCTTCCAGCACCAACAGCCGCTGCCCTGCCTCCACCAACTCGCCCTGCTGCACAAAAAGCTTGCTTACCAGTCCAGGCATCGGCGCAGTAAGCACGCCTTCTGCGCCAAGAGGCTGCGGCGCAACGCTGGCAAGTCGGTCTGCGTGCTGGAATCGGTACACTCGTCCGCGATAGTGCAGATCGACGCCCTGCGCCGTGCGCACAAACGCCACTCGCACGCATCCACACTCCGTATGGAGCGCAATAGCGTTCTCGCCAACCACTGCTTGGCAGACGCGCTGCTCCGTTGCATCGGGCAGCGTAATCTTCCAGCCAGTGCCCTCGGGCTGGGCAACAAGCTCCAGCGTTGCGTCGCGATACCGAAATTCCGATTTATACATCGCCGTACCCTGCGACGATACCGAACGCACGCCGATACTCACTCGCCGTGCCGAAATCCAAACTCTGTCGCGTCTCAATTAGCCACGCAGGCATGCGACTGAGCAAGCGCTGTTGTGCGTATGTCAAGGTCCACTCACCCTGAGCAGGTGTATACTCAGCGGCTATCTGTTCCAAAACCTCCCAAAGCACCTCTGGGAAAGCGTAGACGCCGCTGTGTGCAAAGAACTCCTCGGCACCCAAACCCTCCGTAGACAGGTACTGTCGGGCGTAGTCGGGCGACGGCTTCTCGTGCAACTGGAGTAGACGATACACGCAGGGCGTGCCTGTCGGCATGCCCTTCAAGATGCCATACAGCGAGACCTTGCCCAGTGGAACCCGATGGACGCCGTACACGGGCGTCTGACGCTCCTGATACAGCGCCACTACCGCCGTAATCGCAAGGGGATGTTCCCTCTCAAGCGGGATGTGATCGCCCAGAAACACCAGCACCGACTCGCCCGCGGCGAACGCGCGCGCACACCAAATCGCATGCCCCAGTCCCCACAGGTCATGCTGCTCAATCCAAACAATCCGCTTGCGCAACTGCTGGAGCGACTCGTAGGTGTGTTGAAGCCACGCGCTTTGGGCGCGCACACAAGCATATCGCTTCCCACCGCCTGCAAGGAACTCCTCGTAAATCGGACGATTTTCTGGCGAGACCACGATACCAATCTGCTCGATCCCCGATTGAAGGATCGCTTGAGCTATCAGCTGCAGACCAGTGACGAGCGTGCCGTCGGGCAAGACAAAGGGCATCAATCCCTTCGGTAGCACAACACTGAGTGGGTACAAGCGCGTACCCAGACCTGCCATCGGCACGATGGCTTTGCGCATTATCTTCGTCGTCGCGGGGAAGCGGTCGCTCCCCCGAGCCACTGTGTAGCTACTTGTTGTGCCCCGAGCAGCAAGGAGATTTTGTCGAAACAGCTGCAGCTGGGGTCGTGCTGCTGTTACTCTTTGCACCAACAATCAGCGCTGCAGCGCCCGCACCCAACAGGGCTGCCAGTATCAGAATCAGACCGATTTTGTTCATAGTCGCCTCCAGACCATATTATACCCTATCGGAGACAGCGGTTGGGCTCGATGCGCGAGAACAGAGGGCGGGGACGAGGGGGAATTCTGAAACTCGGCTATGCGGTTGGTATTACAGGCGCATCAGCCCTGGTGCGCACGGCGCAATCGGAATGACTCGCTCTGCAAGTGTGCGCACAGCAGGGAGCGTCTTTTCGGGCGCAAGCGTCAGCAGGATAATCGTGCCGCTTGCGCCGCCTGCGCCTGCCAACTTTGCGCCTAGTGCGCCGTTCTCCAATGCGCAGGCAACCAGTTGGTCAAGGCGCTCGCCGCTGCCGCCTAAGGTGCGAACAATCGTGTAGTTCTCATTTATCAGGTGCGCAAGGCGCGTCCAATCCTGCTCCACAAGCGCGATTTTCGCCGCGTGTGCCAGCCTACTGATGTGCTGCATGCCGTCTACAACGCTGGGTTCACCCGATTCCCAGCGGGTGCGCAGGTTCGCGTGTACCGTGCCCGAAAAGCGTGTCCCACCTGTGGTCGCCAGCCATAGGGGCAACGACGCACCGCGCAGGTAGCCCGCGAGGGGCTCCACCACTGCCCACGGCTCGTCAGGGTCTGCACCCAGTTGCTGCTTGTCGCGGAACTCCATCAGGTTTAGCCCGCCCCACACCGCCATGTAGAAGTCCTGATAGCCGCAGGCGACCTGCAACTCGCGCGCCTCAATCTGTCGCACGCGCTCTGCTAACAGGTGCGGCGCACGCCACGACTCACCGCGATAATGCAGCAGACATGCCACTATCGCCGTCAGCAGCGCGGACGACCCTGCCAAACCCGACTGCGCAGGGATGTCCGTCTCAATGCGCACGGCGAACGGCGCGCTCTCGATCGTGAAGCCTAGCCCGCGCAGCGCGACGCGACACACATCGAACTCATCACCTACTAGATCCAGCGTGTCGGGCGCAATCAACCGTTCTGGGGATTGAAAGGTCAAGCGCGCGGCAGGCTCTAGGGTGCATCGCGCCCGCAACGGGATGGCAGTGGCGACAACCGTGCCCCCATACATGTCGCTGGGGTTGCCCACAATCCCTGCCCGACCCGGCGCAGAACAGCCTATTGGACGCATGGGTGCGGGATTCGGTGGAGGTAGTGAGTTTCCTGCTGGTGTATGCTCGAACGATTGAGTCTGCCACAATTGGACACGGGCGGGAAAGGGTCTCCCCGCCCGTGAGGAAGTTTAGAAGATTACAACGATCTGCGCCGAGCGCGAAACGCCGTTATAAGTTGCCGTAATCGTGACGACTTCTATCGGTCGCGAGGGGTCTGAACGGGTGCGAATGGTGAAGCTCGCGCGGGTGGCTCCCGCAGGCACAGTGACGCTCGTAGGCACTGTTGCGCGACTGGAGCTGCTGCGTAGCTGCACTACCGCGCCCCCTGCAGGTGCGGGACCGCTGAGGGTCACTGTACCTGTTGCCGTGCCGCCGCCCATGACGAAAAACGGGCTAATCGTCAGCGACTGGAGCGTCACGGAAGAGGCAGGGTCTACCGTGAGCGTCGCTGTGCGCGTTACATTACCCGCCGAAGCGATGATGTCCACCGTCGTCGTGGTGTTGACGGGACGCGTGGAGACCGTGAAGTCCGCGCTACGAGCGCCCGCAGGTACTGTGACACTGCTGGGCACAGTCGCCACATTTGTGTTGCTGCTCCGCAAATTCACCACAAAACCATTCGGAGGAGCAGGCGCCGTCAAGGTCACTGTGCCCGTACTCGGATTGCCACCCACTACACGCGTGGGGTTCAGGCTGAGACTTGCCAGTTCAGGCTGCCCTGGATCGCCACCATCTATGGCGCGCAGCGCACGGAACACATTCACCCGACCCGCGTTCGGCGCCAGAAAACGGTTGCCCGATGTCCGATACGGATCCACATTCGTCTCCAACGCCACGCGCAACTGCGCATTCGTCAAACGACCATTGTGCGACCACAACACCGCTGCCGCACCCGCCACATGCGGACACGCCATCGATGTGCCGTCATACGAAGTGTACCGATTGCCAGGAATCGTGGACAACACCGCCACACCAGGCGCCGCGATGTCCACCCACGAACCATACTGCGAAAAACTCGCCAGAAAGTCCGAACTGTCGGTCGCTGCCACCGCAATACAGTTGGTGTAATAGGCAGGATAGGAGGGCGAGGAGCTTCCACCGTTGCCTGCTGCCGCAACCAACAGGCAGCCGCGGTTCCACGCATAGTTCACCGCGTCCTCCAACTGTCGCGAGCCGCTACCACCACCCAGACTCATACTCAAAATGTTCGCGCCGTTGTCTGCTGCCCAAGTAATCCCGCGCGCTACCGAGTCCCAAGTGCCACTGCCGTTGTCGCTCAGCACCTTCACAGGCATCAACTGCACATAAGTGTGCGAGTTGGACACATTCGGGTTCCACGACGCCACGCCCGCAATCCCAACACTGTTGTTGATGTCCGCAGCAGCAATCCCCGCACAGTGCGTGCCGTGACCGTGCCGATCGGTCGTGTCTGTGTTATTGTTGACGGTGTTGTAGCCGTACACTTGACCGTTGCTGTGGCGACGCATCTTGCGCGTCAGGTCTTCGTGATTGGCGTCAATCCCTGTGTCCAAAATCGCGATGTAGACCGTGCGCTGTGGCTGCCAGATGTCCCACGCCAAGTTCGCCTGAATGCGCTGCGGACCGTACTGCTGACTGTAGCGCGGGTCGTTCGGGGTCGCAATCGCGAAGGCGAGGTAGTTGGGTTCCACATAGCGCACGCCAGGCAGGGCGCGCAGGAACTCGCCTGCTTGTTGCATCGTGAGGTTGGGGTGGAGTTGGACGCGGAAGCTGCGGATGGGCGGGTTTTGTGAGGCGATGGTTCCGACCATCTCCATCGCCAGCAGTGGCAGGGCAAGGTCGTTGGACTCCAGTCCAACACTGACGTCTGCCATTTTAACATCCCCACACCCACACCCCCCTTGAACAACAAAACGCCCATCGGGTATCCCTATCCCTACTATGGTCAAAATCAAACATCACGAGACAGGACAACCCGATGGGCAA
>Ga0308421_1000993_pt1 | contig 15988 bp, 15 predicted proteins | sample HotsprSampleMS60_FD_203673 | JGI IMG/M metagenome (GOLD analysis project Ga0308421, IMG submission 203673) | Hot spring phototrophic mat microbial communities from Mushroom Spring, Yellowstone National Park, Wyoming, United States - 20090730_MS60 ...
CACAGGCGCATGGGGGTACAAGCAGTGCCCCTTGCCCACAATAAATCAGGAGGTGTGCTATCGCGAACGATAAGATTATCCGTGAAATCTTGGTGAATGTCTCGCCCCGCGAGACGCGAATCGCCGTCCTGGAGAACGGGCAACTGATGGAGCTGCGCTTCGAGCGGGGCGAGCGCGTTGTCGGGAATATCTACAAAGGCGTGGTGCAGAATGTGCTGCCTGGCATGGACGCCGCGTTCGTCAACATCGGGCTGGAGCGCAACGCCTTTTTGTATGTGGGCGACATCCTGCCCGAAGGCAGCGACGCCGACGAGCCAACGCCCACCCCAAAACGCTCCGAACTGCGCAAGCGCAACATCGGCGAGTTGCTCAAAGTCGGGCAGGAGATTCTGGTGCAGGTGGTCAAAGCCCCGCGCGGCACCAAAGGCGCGCGCGTCACCACCCGAATCACCCTGCCCGGACGCTATGTCGTGCTGATGCCCGAAGGGGGCGGGCTGGGCATCTCGCGCAAAATCGAAGACCGCGCCGAACGCGAACGCCTGCGCCAAATCGGACAGAAACTCCACCCGCACGGCTTCGGACTCATCCTGCGCACCGAATCGGAAGGCAAGACCGAAAAGGAGATCGGGCAGGACATCGAGTACCTAACCCAGCTCTGGCAGCAGATTCGGGAAAACATCGCGCAGGCGCACGCCCCCGCGCTCGTGCATCGCGATGCGAGCTTGCTCTACCGCGTGCTGCGCGATGTGTTCTCCTCCGAAGTAGACCGCCTGTGGATCGACGACCCCGAAGAGTACGAGAAGGTTCACGAAGTGCTGAAGGTGATCGCGCCTGCGCTGCGCACGCGCGTGATGCTCTACGACAAGCCGACCCCGATGTTCGAGCAGTTCAACATCGAGAAGGAGATGGAGCGCCTGCTGCGCCGCAAGGTGTGGCTCAAGTCGGGCGGCTACATCACCATCGACGAGACCGAAGCGTTCACCGCCATCGATGTGAACACGGGCAAGTTCACGGGCAAGACCTCGCTGGCGGAGACCATCCTGAAGACGAACCTCGAGGCAGTGGAGGAGGTCTGTCGCCAGTTGCGCCTGCGCGACATCGGCGGGATTATCGTGGTGGACTTCATCGACATGGGGCGCAAGAGCGACCATCGGCAAGTGATGCAGGCTCTGCAGCGCACGCTCAAGCGCGACCGCGCACGGTTCCGTATCGGGCGCATCAGCTCGCTGGGGCTGGTGGAGCTGACCCGCAAGCGTACAGGCGAATCGGTCACTGAGAGCCTCACGCGCCCGTGCCCGACCTGTCACGGACGCGGACGCATCCCCGCGCCCGACACGGTGAGCCTGTGGATCGAGCGCGACCTCGCCGCGCGCGCCCTCAAAGAGCAGGTGGAGGCGTACCTCATCGAAGCGCACCCCAGCGTCGTCGAACACCTCGTCGGCGAGGACGGGGTGAACATCGACCTGCTGGAGCATCAGCTCGAAGTGGGTCTGTTCGCACGCGCCCGACCCGACCTGCCCATCGACGAGTACCGCATCCAAGGCGGCACGCTCGAAACGCTCAAACGCCAGCACCTGCCCTACAAACTGCTGCAGGTCGTGGAGTGCCAACTGACGCCCTCCGCCATCGACGAGGACGCCAAAGTCGCCTTCACCAAAGACGGTTATCTAATCCTCTGGGAGAGTGAGCCGCCGATGCAACCCATCACGAAGGTCAAAATCAGCGAGGTGCGCCGCTCGTTCGCCTTCGCCGAACCCGTCTACGAGGGCAAACTCAAAAAAGCGGAAGTGGTGTAAACTTGTACGGAGGCTTACTATGAGTGTTATGGAGTTTCGGCAGATCCAACTGAACCTAAACGCGCCCGTCGGTCTACTGAACGATGTGCGGCGCATGCGCATTATGGACGCTATCGGCGAGGGGTTCAACCCGCAGCCTGTGCCGATTGCAGGCGCGCTCGCGCTGGTGAACCCGATGACGCGCGAGGCAATCTTCCTCAACGAGAACCAGATCCAATACACCAGCGACGGGATGCCCGCGCAGTTCTCGGCGGCGCGCGTGGAGAACCTGCTCGGCGCAGTGCGCGACACGCTGCTGCTCGACGACCGCTTCCCGATGATCCTGCAGGTGATTGCGCACATGGACGCCAACGGCTCCGCGTTCGAGCGCACCGTGGAGGCGTTCACGCCCATCCCGCCCAACACCCTGCGCGGCTACTTCCCTGGCTTGCGCGGGCTGGGACTGCGCATCACCTTCGAAGAGTTGCCCTACATCTGCGACCTGCGCATCGAGCCGCTGTTCAGCGACCCCGCCTACTTCTTCATCCAGTTCAACGCAGGCTCGCAACAGACGGCGCAATCGATTGACGCGATTGTGGACGATGTGGCGGACTGGCTCAACCGCCTGCAGGGCGAGCTGAACGATGTTATTCAAGAGATTCTGGGCGCGTAGGCAGGAAAGCGACGCCGAGACGCGAACCGAAACGCCGATGCAGGAGATCACCGCTGAGTTCAGCGCAGAGGAGTTAGGCGGCGCAATCCCCGACGAGCCGTTGCGCATAGTGCCGCGCGTCAAGTTCGTCGCCCGCTCCGAAATCGGGCACGCCCGCGAGAACAACGAAGACAAGTTCGACTTCTACGAGCCTGACGAGGAGCCGTTGCTGGCAGCGCGCGGCAGCGTCTACTTGGTGTGCGACGGCATGGGCGGGCACAACGCGGGGCAAATCGCCAGCGAGTTGGCTGCCAAGCAGTTCCTGCACGCCTACTATCATCTCGGCGGAACGGCGCAGGAGGCGGCGCGGCACGCCATCCTGCAGGCGCACCACTACATCGCCGAGATGGCAAGCAAAATCCCCTCGCGCTACGGCATGGGCACAACGCTCACCGCGCTGATCCTCAAACAAGACGAGGGCATCTTAGCGCATGTGGGCGACAGCCGTTGCTACCGCCTGCGCGAAGGCGTGTTCGAGCAACTCTCGCGCGACCATACGCTGGTGGCGCGGCTGGTGGAGCAAGGCATCATCACCCCCGAACAGGCAAGGTATCACCCGCAGCGGAATGTGATTCGTCAGGCAGTGGGCGTCGCCGACCCCAGCGAGCCGCTGGAGCCTGACATCGAGACCTTCGCGCTACAGGCAGGCGACCTGTATCTGCTCTGCTCCGATGGACTGACCGACATGGTGGACGATGCGGAGATTGAGGCGATTCTGCGCGACGAGCCGCCCACCCGTGCCGCGTGGCGGTTAGTCGACCGCGCGCTCGCCAACGGTGGACGGGATAACATCACGGTTGTGCTGGTGCGCATCATGGCGTTGGAGGGGGTGTAGTACCAACCGCTTTCCCTCATCCCCAGCCCCTCTCCTTTGCTGTGCTGTGCCGCTTGGGTGTTGTCATAGTGAGTGAAATTTACCCCAAGCGGCACTTTTTTTTTGTACCCAGCCGATGTACCCTTATCAGAGGTTTGGAGGGGGGACATGTTGAAAAACCAACGCAAAGACACTTATTAGCCCTCGGAGTATGGTGCTTCCACGATAAGCGTCACAGGCCCGTCGTTTTGCAGGCGCACTTGCATTGCTGCCCCATAGATGCCCGTCTGCACAGGGACACCTTGCGCGCGGAGATAGTCGCAGAATTTGCGGTAGAGCGTTTCGCCTTGCTCGTAAGGAGCCGACTCGGCGAAGCTGGGGCGTTGCCCCTTGCGACAATCACCATACAAAGTGAAGTTGGAGACCACCAGCATCGCTCCCCCGACCTCCAAGATGGAGCGGTTCAGCTTTCCCTGTTCGTCCTCGAAAAAGCGTAGGCGAGCGAGTTTTTGGGCGAGCCAGTGCGCGTGCGCGTCTGTGTCGGACTGGTGGACGCCGAGCAGCACGAGTGCGCCCTGCGCAATTCGCCCCACAATTTGCCCGCTCACTTCCACTTCTGCCCACTTAACTCTTTGCACGACGACTCGCATCCCTGCTCTTCTCCTCCATCGGTCGGGAGACCGCCAGCACATCTTCCAGCGAGGCGAGCTTCTGCGTGATGGCACGCAACTCGTAGGCACTGTGCACTTGCACCACCATGTCCACCTGTGCCGTGAGGTTCGGCGTGCGCTTGACACGCACATCGGCGATATTGATGCCTGCGCTGCCTAGAATGGTCGTAATGTCACCCAGCACGCCGGGTCGATCGAGCGCTTCGAAGCGCAAGGCGACGGGGTAGGTGTGGTCTTTGTGTGCGAGCCATTCGATGTGCATAATCCGTTCGGGTTCCTTCTCTTCGAGGGCGCGCAGGTTTGGGCATGCGGCGCGATGCACGATGATGCCGCGCCCGCGGGAGATGTAGCCGCGCAGCTCGTCGCCGGGCAGCGGGTAGCAGCATGTGGCGCGTCGGGTCATATAGCCGTCGGCGTCTTCGATTTGGATTGCGCGGATCTCGCGTCCTGCGGGGCTGGGGGGCGGCTCAGGCGGTGGGGCGTGCGTCGGCGGCGCGAAGCTACGCATCCGCTGCACAACCGCCTGCACGCTGGTTAGCCCTTCGCCGATGCTGGCGTAGAGGTCGTTCTCGGTGCGCAGGTTCAGCGCCTTCAAGATTTCGGGCAGCGCGTCGCGAAGGCTGCTCAGCGGGAGGCGCAACCGCTCCAACTCGCGCTCCAGCACGCTGCGCCCGTGCGCGATAAACTCCGCGCGGCGTGCCTCGCGAAAGTAGGCGCGAATCTTGCTCCGCGCGCTGGAAGTGCGTACAATCCGCAGCCAGTCATAGCTGGGCTGTGGGGTCTGGCGCGTGAGAATCTCTACCACATCGCCTGTGCGCAGCTGATAATCCAACGGAACCATCCGTCCGTTCACGCGCGCCCCCGTGCACCGATGTCCAATCTCCGTGTGGATGCGGTACGCAAAATCGAGAGGTGTCGAGCCTTCGGGGAGGTCGATGAGGTCGCCCTTCGGGGTGAATACCAGCACCTGATCGGTCGCCATGTCGCGGAAGACGCTGGTGAGGAACTCCAAGTTGCTTTTGAAGTCGGTTAGGTCGCGCAACTGCTGCTGGAGGGCGGGCAGTTGGAGCGGTTTCGAGTCTGCGCCCTCTTTGTAGCGCCAGTGCGCCGCGACCCCGTACTCAGCGACCTGGTGCATCTGCCAAGTGCGAATCTGAATCTCCAGCGTGCGTCCGTTGGGACCAATCACTTTGGTGTGCAGCGACTGGTAGCCGTTCGGTTTGGGCGCGGCGATATAGTCGTGGAATAGGGCAGGGAGAGGTTTCCACAGCTCGTGGACGATCCCCAACGCTATGTAGCACTCTTCCACGGTATCGGTCAGCACGCGCAGTGCGACGAGGTCGTAAATTTGGCTGAAGTCCAGGTGCTGCTGCTGCATTTTGCGATAGATGCTCCATAAGTGTTTGGGACGTCCCATCACATCGGCGTGAACGCCGCGCTCCCAGAGCCGCTCTTTGAGGATATGCACCAGTTGCAGCACCTCTTGCTGGCGTTCGGCGCGGGTCTGGGCGACCTTCTGGCTAATTTCACGGTACTGTTGCGGGTAGATATACTTGAACGCAAGGTCGTCCAGTTGCGCCTTGATTTGGTAGATACCCAGTCGGTGCGCGAGAGGGGCGTAGACATGCAGCGTCTCGGCAGCGATCTGAACCTGTTTTTCGCGAGGCATTGAGTCGAGCGTCTGCATATTGTGTAGGCGATCTGCGAGCTTGATGACCATCACGCGCAGATCGTCGGCAACAGCCACCAGCAGTTTGCGCAAGTTGTCAGCCGATTTGGCGATGGTGGTACGCTGTCGGTTCGCCTCGTTGAAGATTTCCAGCTTGCGCTCGGAGTGGTGCAGTTTGCTCACACCCTCTACTAGCTGACGCACGGTCGCTCCGAACCGCTGTTCTATCTCGTCGGGCGTGGTAGCGGTGTCCTCCAGCACATCGTGCAGCAGACCGGCGATGACGGTGTTGATCCCCATCTGTAGGTCTGCCAGGAGGTGGGCGACTGCCAGTGGGTGCGTAATATACGGCTCGCCGCTTCGGCGCGTTTGCTCGTGGTGGCGCTCCTCTGCGAAGAGGTACGCCTCCACAAGGCGTGCCGTGTCGGCATCGGGCGCATAGTCCCGTACCTTCTCCACAAGCGATTCGACCTGCTCTGGGAGTTCGTAATCCAGCGCCTGCATCCTACATCACACGCATCACATCGATTTGGCGCTCATCGTCCGTGATGGGCGGCAGGGTCTGCGCCAAGTGCAGCTGTGCCTGTATCGCTTCCTCTTCACGCATGAAGATGGAGTCGCCATTCTCGGTCGCCATCTGCCAGAGTGTGGCATCGCGCGGGCTAATCAGCATCAGGTCTAAGTAGTAGTTCGGAGCGACCAGCGGGTGGAGGCGCTCAGCAAGCTGGCACAAGGTCTCCAGTTTTTCCTCGTGCGCAAGCGCTTCGTCGAGCCACACACCGAAGGTCGCGTCGCTCTGCATCACGCCCTCCGCATACACGGTATACGCCAGCACTGCAGCAACCGCCTCCGTCTGCTCGAATACACGCATCAGCAGCGGCACTTGCTCGGCAGGAAATGGCTCACGCCCCTCAGGACGCGGATCGTCCAACACACTGCGTTCGTCGGTCATGGTGAAAGATCTCCGCCTGCAGTATACCTGATTGGGCGCGTTGTAGAGGAACGCGCTCACGAGTGCCCTCTCAGCAGTAGGAATCTTTGCTGTCAGGCGCGGCTACGGCTGGGACGGGTCGCGATGCCATCGCCTGCCGAAGCGTCGGTACAGAAATTCGCTCCTACTGCCGATACTCAGCAGTGCGTATGCAGCGCTTTCGGTTTCGGCTGGAGCGGGTGTTGCGTTATCGGGAGACGCGCGAACAGATTGCCTACTGCGCGGTGCAGGAAGCAGCGCGTCAACGCGCCCAGCTGCAGGAGCAGATTCGCCTCCTCACGGCGCAGATGCACCAGTGGGCAAGCGCAACGGTTCGTCCCCACGAGTGGGCGCAGCGCGAGCGGATGCTCGAATCGCTGGCAACGCGCCTGCAGCGCCTGCAAGATACACTGCCTCTGCTGTTAGCACAAGAGGCACATGCTCGCGAGGTGTATTGGCAGGCTCGGCGCGAACGCGAGGCGCTTAGCCAGCTGCGCATCCGCGCCTACGAGCAGCACCAGCAGGCGATGAATCGCCTGCTCCACAACGCCATCGACGAGGCAGCGGTCTATGCGTATCAGCGACGCCTTTCTGAAGACTCTGGAGCGCGTGCAGACGATTGAGGCGCGCTTGCACGCGCTGCGTGGTGAACCACGCCTGAGCGCGCCCGCGTCCTTCGAGGCAGCGTTCGTCGCGCCTGTGGGCTTCCCTGTCGGAGGCACGCCACCCCCTGGCATGCAGATTCGCGTGCGTGAGTGGACGCCCGTGGTCGCCCCAGTCGCTGCGCGCTACCAACTGGACCCTGAACTCATCCTACGGATGATTGAGGCGGAGTCGGGAGGGAACCCGCGCGCGGTCTCTCCTAAAGGTGCGATAGGACTCATGCAACTGATGCCCGAAACTGCGCGCGCACTCGGCGTGAACGACCCCTTCGATCCAGTGCAGAACATCGAGGGCGGCGTGCGCTACCTGCACCACTTGCTACAACGATTTGGCGACCTGCGCTTGGCGCTGGCAGCATACAACGCAGGTCCTGGGCGCGTGCAGCAGTACGGCGGTGTGCCACCCTACCCCGAAACCCTGCGCTACTTGGAGCGGATTCTGGGGTAGGAAACGCACACACCGAAAGAAATAGCCCCCCTCTCAGAGAAGAGAGGGGGGTGGCGGAGAGGGGAGCAGGCAGAAGGGAGGTTTTCTACTTGCGGTTGGGAGGTAGGATGACCTTGTCGATGACATGAATCACGCCGTTGGTGCAGACGATGTCTGCCTTAACGACCTTCGCGTCGTTTATTCGAACAGTGTTATTCCGAACGCGAATACGAATATCTTGACCCTGTAGGGTCTTGGCAGAACGAATCTTTACAACATCCGAGGACATAACCTTGCCCTGAACCACATGGTAGAGCAGCACCTGGCGCAAGGCTTGTTTATCCTTGAGCAGGGCGTCTACTCGGCTCTTGGGCAGCTTCGCAAAGGCTTCGTCGGTCGGCGCGAACACAGTGAAAGGACCCTCACCGCGCAGCGCATCGACAAGCTCCGCCTCCTGAACGAGCTTCACCAGAGTCTTGAATTGACCTGCACTAATAGCGGTATCAACAATGTCTTTCTCGGCTTTCTGGCTCATTGCCGAGTAGCCAATGAACGCCCATGCTAACGCTCCAATCGGCAGTACCCACCATAGTCGTTTGTTCATAGTCGCCTCCTAATGTTTAGCGTGGCAAAAGAATACCTTCACCGCGAAGGGGGAGTCTGTGATTTGAATCACACTTTGCGGGAATCAGGGCTTTCGCGCAGCGCCACTGGTGCGAATTGCGCCTGCAGATGTCTCGGGGAGCGTCCATGCGGCGAGCGCGAGCGCAATTATCAGGTCGTCGTGGACGCCTGCTGTTCCTTCCAGTCGCATGCCTTGCGCGGTTGGTATTGCCTCAAAATGATACAACTCGCGCAGCAGGTCAGGGTAGGGCACAAGTTGCAGGCATTCCCGCTCGAGCATCAGGGCGAGGTGTTCGATAAGGCTCTGCTTTGAGCGTTGGGTGAAGGTAATGCCCTCTGCGTGCGGAAACTGCTGTTGCAGCAGCTCCAGTAGGGGGTCGCCGACGCCTGTGCGGTCGCACAGGATTCGGGCAGGCGCGTGCGCGTGTAGGTGTGTTGCTACGGCTTGAACCTGTTCCGCCCACGAGAGCCCCCGCCAGCGGCGGATGGCGAGCAGTTTTGCGCCGTCTCGTGTGCCCTGCAGCACTGCCAGCGCCGTGTAGTCGCGGGAGCGCGCCCAGTCCACTCCTGCCACGACCAGCCCCTCAGCAGGTAAGCGCAGCAGCAGCGCGCGGTCGACCCACTCTGTGCGGAAAATTTGTCCCTCTACATCCAGAAACATCGCACCGTACTCAATCTGGTACTGGCGCTGGGTCATTATGCTTGCCTGCATCTGCAGCACGGTCGGCGAGAGCAGCGGGTTGTGCCACGACGGGCTGCGCATGCTCCAGACGCGAATGCCGTCTTCCTGCCCCTGCAAGTAGTAGCGGTAGAAGTAGTTTCTGCCGCGCGGGGTGGAAATCAGCGCGAGTCGCCCGCCCGTGTCAGCAAGCATCGGGGTCAGTACTTCGGCGACGACGGCTTCGGGCACATAGGCAGCCTCGTCGACGATGATGAGGTGTGCTTTGCGCCCGCGCAGGAACAGCCCACCGCGTGCCACAGACCGCGCCCACAACCGCGAGCTGCCTACTGTAAGTGTCGGCGCAGGTGTACGGCGCACCGTTGGACGCGCGCCCGCACGTAGCAGAAACTCCAGCGCACGCTCGAATCCCAGCATCGCCTGTTCCTGCGATGGCGCGACCAGCAGCACCTGCTGGGGCGCATTCCGAAGCAGCGTGCAAGCAATTTCCGCTGCAATCGCCTCCGTCTTACCCCAACGCCTGCCACATGCCAACACACGCACAGGCGCACGGCTACTCAAAAACGCTTGCTGACCCAAGTGTGGACGCCAACCCGCAAGCACGCGCGTCACCCCCAACAATTCCGTCAGCAGGAGCCGCCACAGGCAACCGCGAAATTCGAACCCGAAATGTGGATTGCAGGTGTGGACGAAGCAGGGCGCGGACCAATTGCTGGACCTGTGGTGGCGGCATGTGTGGTGCTGCCCGACCGATGCATTCCTGCAGGAATCGCCGATAGCAAACAGTTGACCCCTGCGCAGCGTGAGCAGCTGGATGGCGCGATCAAACAAACCGCACTTGCGTGGGCCATCGGGATTGCCAGCCCACGCGAAATTGAGCGCTACAACATCCTGCAGGCAAGTCTACTGGCGATGCGCCGCGCGGCGCTGAGATTGACCCTAACGCCGCAGCAGGTGCTAATAGACGGTAAGCATACGATACCGAACCTTTCGCTATCTCAGCGGGCAATCGTCGACGGCGACGCCCAGGAAGCGTGTATCGCTGCGGCATCGATTCTGGCGAAAGTGGCGCGCGACCGAATCATGACGGAGCTGGATCGCCTGTATCCGTGTTATGGCTTTGCCCAGCATAAGGGCTATCCAACCGCGCTGCACATAGAACGCCTGTCTCTTTACGGGGCGTGCCCTGCGCATCGGCGCACCTACGCGCCTGTGGCACAACAGCTCCTCTTGTCGGGGTGAACTCATCCTTTCTGGAGCGCGCCGCGCGCAGCCTCTCTGGAATTGCGACTCGAACCTGCGCTGGCGCAGGGAACAGGGCATCCCTCGCAACGGGTCTCTTGCGCCTCAAGCTCCTGTGCTGGTGGAACCGCTTTTTAGGAGGGTGTAAGCGTCTCCTCGCGCGTCAAGAGTTCGGCGACCTGCGCCACATCTTTGTCGCCGCGCCCCGACAGGTTCATCAGAATCACCGCGTTAGGCGGCAGCGTCGGCGCGAGGTCTTTCAGGTAGGCAAACGCATGGGCGCACTCCAGCGCGGGGATGATGCCCTCGTGCCGCGCGAGCCATACGAACGCGCCCAACGCCTCCTCGTCGGTCGCCGCAGCGTACTCGGCGCGACCAATCTCTTTGAGGTAGGCGTGTTCGGGACCCACGCCAGGGTAGTCCAGCCCCGCTGACACGGAGTGCGTGAGCCGTATCTGTCCGTCGTCGGTCTGCAGCACGAGGCTGGCGGAGCCGTGCAGCACGCCGAACTCGCCCGCCACCAAGCTGGCGGCGTGTTCCTCCGTATCCAGCCCGCGCCCTGCCGCCTCCACGCCAATCAGTCGCACGCCCTCGTCCTCAACAAACGGGTAGAAGATGCCAATCGCGTTGCTGCCGCCGCCCACGGAGGCGACCACCGCATCGGGCAGGCGACCTGCGTAGGCGAGAATCTGTTCCCGCGCCTCGCGCCCAATCACCGACTGGAAGTCGCGCACCATCATCGGATACGGGTGCGGACCCACGCACGAGCCGATGATGTAGTGCGTCGTGCGCACATTCGTGACCCAGTCGCGAATCGCTTCGCTGGTGGCGTCTTTGAGCGTCGCCGTACCGCTGTGGACGGGCACGACCTTCGCGCCCAAGAGCTGCATGCGGAACACATTCAACGCTTGGCGGCGCATATCTTCCGCGCCCATGTAGACCTCACACTGCAGCCCCAGCAGCGCGCAGGCGGTGGCAGTGGCGACGCCGTGCTGTCCTGCGCCCGTCTCGGCGATAATGCGCTGCTTGCCCATCCGCCGCGCCAGCAACGCCTGTCCCAGCGCGTTGTTAATCTTGTGCGCCCCCGTGTGGCACAGATCTTCGCGCTTGATGTAGACATGGCGTCCCAGTGCGCGGCTGAGGTTCGCCGCGTAATACAGCGGCGTCGGTCGCCCCGCGAAGGTAATCAGGTAGTAGTTCAACTCGCGCTGGAAGTCGGGGGCGTCTTTGAGCTGCAGGTACGCTTCGGTCAGTTCGTCGAGGGCTGGGATGAGCGTTTCAGGCACGAAGCGTCCACCATAGCGACCGAAGTAGCCCTTCTCGTCGGGCGCTGCGTATACAGGCATGTCAGAAGTATACCCCACCAGAGGGCACGCAGGGCGGCGGGCAGGTAGTAGTAGTGCATCAGCGGCAGCAACGGCGCAGCGGGCGCATACGCCAGCAACGACCCCAGCCAGCCCAACCACCCAAAGCGCGAGCGCAGCCCATAGCGCAGCGCGACGAGATACGCTGCCAAGCCCACCTGCGCCAACCAGAACCACGGGAACAGCAGGCTGAACGGCGCAGTGTGCGCCAAGTCCACCTGCGTCCACGCTTCAGGCGCGGGCGGCGCAAGCCATGTGAGCGCGGTCATCGGCAGCGTCTTCTGTCGCTTGACGCGCTGCTGGTGGTACTGCGTTTGGGTCGGGATGTGCGCCCGATAGAACGCGGCGTAGGGCGCGAGCAGCAGCAGGCATGCCAGACATACCGCGCCCGCGCGAATCGCCGACGCCCGCGGTGGGCGCACTGCCCACACCGCCAGCGCCATCAGCAGGGGCAGCGCGGCGAACTGTTCGTAGCACAGCATCGCGCCGATGAAGCCGCCTATCGCCAACGCCGCCCAGCGCGCGCGTCCCGTGCGGGCGCAGCCCGCTGCGCCCCACAACGCCAACAGCGCGAACAGCGTCATCAGCGTCGCCGTGCGCCCAGGAATCCAGCCCATCGCGCGATAAGCGAACGACTGCGTGTGGATGTCGGGCAGACCGCCGACGAAATTCCAGTCAATAGTAAACGCAAGGGCTATTGCGCCCCATAGCACCCCCCGACGCCAGTTGCCCCATAAGTAGCCCCATGCTGTCCCCACGATTAGCAACGCAATTCCTACCCAGAACGGGATTGGCAGTGCGAAACCCGTCTGCCGCAGCGTGAACGCTAACCCTGCAATAAGCGCGACCGACTGCCGCCGTGTAAGCGTATACACAGCCCCCACCAGCACCAACGCATTAACGGTCGCCAACAGTCCGTTTGTCCACTTCCAATCCAGCAACCGATTGCCCCACAGCCAATAGTCCCATTCGTACAGCATGCTGGGCAACGGGCGGTAAAAGCCATTTCCCAGCACCCAGTCGCCGACGAACCACTCCCAGACCGAGTGGGGCTGCTGCAACCGCTTCAGGATAATCCGTGTGTCGTGGTTCTCGAAACTTTCCTGTAAACCGTCATCGTAGTGCCAGCGTGCGACCCCCAGCAGGTTCAGCAGCAGGACAAGCCCCAGTCCAATCGCCCACACGCGCACGCTCCAGCAGTTCGCAGTGGGGTACACTTTCCCTGCTATGCGAAGGGTTGGCGTTTTACTGATGCTGGCGTGCGTTCTGGTCGGCTGGGCGCAGGTAGACAAAGCCGCCGACGAGTGGCTGCAAAAGTGCTTCCAAGCCTACAGCCAACTCCAGAGCCTGCAGAGCAAGACGACGCTTACCGTGCTGATGGTCACCCCGCGCACGCCCGACGGAACCCCCATCCAGAAGTACCTCTACGCCTACACCGCGCAGCCCCCCGCACGACTGAACCTGCTGGTGAAGGACTTGAACGCTAAGGACGAGGGGCAACGCTACCTCTCTAACGGACAGACCTTCACGGCGGGGAGCGAGTCTAAGCCCATCGCCAACTCGGGCGCCGCGCTGCTGGAGCAACTCTCCGATGCAGGCGTCGTGCCCCCGTATGACCTCGTGTTCCTCGCAGGGGGGCGCAGCAGCCAAGAGAAGTTCCGCAAGCAAATCACGCAACTACGCGTCGCCCGCGAAGACGATAAGCAGGTCGTGCTGACGGGGCGCATCAAAAACGAGCGCGGCAAAGAGGACACGCTGGAAATCGCGATGGACAAGGCGACCGCGCTTATGACCACCCTCAAAATCCGCATAGAGGTCAAGATTGAAGAGCAGCCTGGCGCGTTCGTGCTGATTATGGAGTTTGACGCCAAGCCGAATGTGGAGGTCTCCGAGCAGACCTTCGCCGCCAGCAAGTAGTGTATAATAAGCGCATGCGTGCGCTATTGGTTGCAAGTTTACTGGGTTGGAGTGCCCTAGCAGTATGGGCAAGCGGCGAAAGGTGCACCTTATGTGGGCGTGCACACGCGGCGGCTCTCATGCGCTCCGAAAGCACCCTTTTCTCGTTCCCCTCACTTATCCAAGACCCGCAGCTAACCGATGTGTTGCACTATGACCTGACCCTCGAGGTCGTGCCCAGCACGCGGACGCTAATCGGATCGTGCCTGATGCGCGTCAAGGTGCAACAGCCGACCCTGAGCGCCTTCCGCTTCCGCCTGCGCGAGAACTTCCTGATTACGGGGCTGCGGTTGGATGGGCGCCCGATTGCGTTTGTGCGCGAGAGCATCACCACTGTGCGCGCCGAGTTCGACCGCCCCTACACACAGGACGAAGTGTTCGAACTGCGCGTGGACTATCAGGGCGTGCCCGTCTCGCGCGGGTTCGGTTCGATAGAGTTCACAACGCGGTCGTCAGGAGCAGTTATTGTTGCAACACTGAGCCAGCCGTTTTACGCCTACACCTGGTGGCCCGCCAAGGATGAGAATACCGACAAGGCGACCCTCAACTTCACGCTCATCACACCCAGCGATATGTTCGCAGTATCGAACGGCATGCTCGTGGAGACGGCGACCTTACCGAATAGTCGCCGCCGCTACCGTTACGAGCATACCTATCCGATTGCAACCTACTTGGTCGCCTTCGCCGCCACAAACTACCAGAGCTGGTCGCGCACCTTCACCTACAACGGACGCACGATGCCCGTGGACTTCTACATATACCCCGAAAACAACACAGCAACCAACCGTGCCGCATGGGAGCGATGTCTCCCAATGCTGCGCGTGTTCAGCGACCTGTTCGGCGAGTACCCGTTCATCCGCGAGCGGTACGGCATCTACCAGTTCCAGTTCGGTGGTGGGATGGAACACCAGACGATGAGCGGGCAGGGCGGCTTCGGCGAATCGCTGACGGCGCACGAGCTGGCGCACCAGTGGTGGGGCGATATGATCACCTGCGCCACTTGGAACGACATTTGGCTGAACGAGGGCTTCGCGACCTACTCGGAGGCGCTCTGGGAAGAGTTCAAAAACGGTGCGAGCGACCCTGCTGCACTACGCGCTGCGATGCGGAACCGCCGCCCCAGCAGCTTGGGCGGCAGCGTCTACCGCTACAACGCCGACGATATTAACTCTATTTTCAATCAAGACTTTGCCTATCGTAAGGGCGCGTGGGTGCTGCACCAACTGCGCTGGGTGCTGGGCACCGAGCGGTTTTTCGAGCTGCTTGCACGCTACCGCCAACGCTACGCCTATCGCCATGCAACCACCGCTGACTTCCAAGCGGTCGCCGAAGAACTTTGGGGCGGCGCGATGAACTGGTTCTTCCAGCCGTGGGTGTATGGTGTCGGCGCGCCAACCTACAACTGGGGCTGGACGACCACGCGCGTGAACAACAAGGACTACCTGCTACTCTCCATCCGCCAGACACAGTCGAACAGCTACGGGCTGTACACGATGCCGATAGGACTGCGTGCCCAAGTAAGCAACCAAACACAGAACCTACGCCTCTGGAACAGCGCGGCGACGCAATACTATGTCATTCCAATGTCGGGTACGGTCTCCAACCTTGCGTTCGACCCCGACGAGTGGATTCTAAAGGGTGGCGCGACGCAGGAGACCTATCGTCCCGGACCGCCTGTGATTGTGGAGATGAACCCTGCGCCCGGCTTGGCAACGCAACCTGTCAGTCAGATCGACCTCTACTTCCAGACGCCCGTGCAGATCAACAGCGCACAGGTACAGCTCGTAGGGGTGACACGAGGCGCAGTGAGTGCCCGCTTCAATTACGACGCCAACGCGCGGCGCGTGCGCCTAACGCTCGACGAGCCGCTCAAGCCCGATGCTTACACCATTCGCGTTGCGCCGACCGTCACAGCGACCAATTCGGGGCTGGCGCTGGATGGCGAATATTTCGGACAGCTACCCACAGGTGATGGGCTGCCCGGAGGCGAGGCAGTATTGCCTTTGCGCGTGCTGGCAGCTAACGGTGACATCGATGGCAACGGTTGCGTGAACGACAGCGACCTCTTAGCAGTGCTATTCGCCTTCGGTACGCAGGGGGAACGCCCTGAGGATGTCAACGGCGACAACACGGTGAACGACAGTGACCTGCTGGTAATACTGTTTGCGTTCGGAAGTGGGTGCTAAGACCAATCGTCAGCCCATAGTTCATAAATGCCCCCTCCGTAGGTTCCCCCCGCTTCGCAAGGGAAACCGCGCAGGGGTTCGGTTCCCCCTGCTCGCAAGGGGAACCTAAAGGAGCTGATAAGGGTACATCGGTCGGGTACAAAAAAAGTGCCGCTTGGGGTAAATTTCATCCACTATGATAACACCCAAACGGCACAACACGGCAGAAGAGTACCCGATCGCAACGCTAATGCAACA
>Ga0308421_1001000_pt1 | contig 15938 bp, 8 predicted proteins | sample HotsprSampleMS60_FD_203673 | JGI IMG/M metagenome (GOLD analysis project Ga0308421, IMG submission 203673) | Hot spring phototrophic mat microbial communities from Mushroom Spring, Yellowstone National Park, Wyoming, United States - 20090730_MS60 ...
GCGCGCCTGCGCCGGCTCATCGACGAGGCGCGCCCTGAGGACCTCCTGCGGGAGGGCATCCAGCCCGAGAGCACCGAGGAGCAGCGCTACAAGGAGAGCCTCCGCCAGCGTGCAGACTCCATCCTGGGGGCCGCCAAGCTCCTCTTCGATCTCCGCTCCGCCAGCGCCTTCGTGCCCGAAATCTGGCGGGAGTGGGATACCCTCGCAAGCCTCGTCGAGAAGCCTGAAGCGCTCCGGGCTTATGCCGAAAGCCGTCCCTGGTGGGCCGCGTTCTGCGCAGTGCGGGAGCGGGAGCGCTTCTTCCACTGGGAGCTGGAGTTCCCCGAGGTCTTCGTGGACGTTGAACAACCCGGCTTCGACGCCGTCCTCGGCAACCCGCCCTGGGACAAGATCAAGCCCGACCGCAAGGAGTTCTACAGCCGCTATGACATCCTCATCCGCGCCTACGTGGGCGGGGAGCTGGACCGGCGCATCCGCGAGCTCCACACCACCCATCCCGGGCTCGAGGAGGAGTTCCGGGCTTATGAGGCGCGGGTGAAGACCCTGGCCGCCTGCCTCAAGAAGGGCGGCGACTACCGCTTCCACGACTGGGAGGTGGACGGCAGGGCCACCGGCGGGGATCCCGACGCCTTCAAGTTCTTCGTCGAGCGCGCCTGGCAGCTCGTGCGGGAGGGCGGTCGGGTGGGCTTCGTGGTTCCCTCGGCCATCTACAACAACGAGGGCTGCACGGGCCTGCGGCACCTGCTCCTGGAACATGCCCAGGTGGAGCGCTTCTACGCCTTCGAGAACCGCAGGAAGGTCTTTCCGATCGACTCGCGGTATAAGTTCGTCAGCCTCGTCTTCCGCAAGGGCAAGCCCGAGGCGGACGGTTTCGAGGCGGCTTTCATGCGCCACGATCTGGCGGAGCTCGACGCCACCGCCCGCTACCGGGAGCCCGGACAGGAAAACGTGAAGCCCTTTGCCGCGCCCTGGATCGTCAGCATCCGGCGGCGGGAACTGGAGCGCCTCTCGCCGGGAACGCTGGCCTTCCTGGAGCACCGCAACCCCCGGGACCGGGAGATCCTCCTCAAGATGTACGGCTACGACGCCGAGGGGAACCCGGTGAACCCAAGGCCGCTCCTCGGCGACCAGGGCCCCGGCACCTGGAACGCGCGGTTCTATCGGGAATTCGACATGACCAACGACCGGGACCTGTGGACGGACCCCAGGACTGGCAAGCTCTACAACCCCCGGCAAATCCTTGGGCCCGTGCCCGGCACAACGGATCGGCCGCCCTACTACGACCCCGCTGCCTGGTCCGAGATCCGTGAACGGATGGCGGAGAAGGGGTTCTGGCCGCTCTACGAGGGCAAGCACATCGAGCAGTTCCTGGTGGATATCCGGCCCATCGAGCGGTGGGTGAGCCTCGAAGCGTGCCAGAAGAAGTACGGTCGGCTCCCCGACCCCGGCCCCAAGCTGGTCTTCCGTGCCATCGCAAGCAGTACCAACGAGCGGACCTGCATCGCCGCCGTGCTCCCGGAGCGGTCGTGCTTTGGCAACTCGTGCTGGGGTGCGGTACTTAACCAGAATCATGCTGAGGTACTGTGCTCAATCCTCAACTCCCTTGCATTCGACTATGCCAGCCGCCTTCGCATTTCGGCCAATATGAACTTCACGCACGTCGGCCGTATCGCCGTGCTATCACCCGGCGAGGCTTGCAACCTTCCCGCCCTTCCGACCCAAAGTGTCATTTACGACGGCATCAGCCACATCTCGGACCTGGAGGACCTTTGGCCTTCCATCTGGCTGGTCAACCGCGCCGTCGCCGAGGCCTACGGCCTGACGCCGGACGATTTCGAGTACATCCTCTCCACCTTCCCCGTCTTCGCCCGCAAGCGCCCGGCGTTCTACGCCTATCTCCAGGAACGGGTGCAAGAATGGAAGCGAGAGGTGGAGGAGGCAAGGGTTTACGCCATGCCGGCAGCCGAGCTTGCCCGCGCTGCGGAGATCCCGGAAGCCTACGCAATGGGGTCGGCACGTCAGCAGCCGGTGGCAAGCGTGGTCTTTCAGCAAGCGGCGGTGCTGGCGTGGGTCGTCCACAAGCTCCATTCCCCGGGCTACCCGGTGAGCCGCTTCCGGGTGCAGAAGATGCTGTATCTCATCGAAGCCCGCTTGCGGACCGGACTTTCCATCGAATTCCGCAAGCAGGCCGCCGGTCCCTATGACCCCAGCCTGCGCTACAAAGGTCCGGAGGACATCGCCGTGCGTCAGCGAGGCTGGCTCGTCCAGCCGGACGACTCTCATTTTGAGCCAGGTCCTAACATCGAGGAAGCCCTGCGCTACGCCTCGCGGTATATCGATACCGAGCTGGCCGAGTCGGTTCTGGAAGAGTTTCGCACTTTCAAAGACGGAACTCTGGAGCGCTGGACCACCGTGCACCTGGCGGCCATGGAACTCCTGCGCCAGGGTCAGCCGGTCACACCCGAGACTGTTGGGGCGTATATCGAGTCCATCCCCGAGTGGCAAGCGAAGCTCTCACGCGAGGAGTTCACTCCAGACCGCATCGCTCAGACGCTGGACGGGCTGGTGAAACTGGATTTCCTGCCTTCCGGAGGGAGAGCGCCATGACTCCGAACATTCCGTTGGCGGTTCGGCACCTGATTGACGAGTACCGCAGTTTCCTGCGGACAAGTTTCCGGTTCCTGGACGAGCACCTGCGTCGGCAGTTTGAGGAGCACTTAGCCCAGGCGGACGTGGTCGTCAAGGGTCCCTATGTGACGCTGGCGCGCGATTTTGCGCTGGGTCCGACTCTTTGGGAGCTCGTGCAGGAGGGAACGGCTCACCCCGACTTGCTGAAAGCCCGCTGGCCCTTTGGCGAAGGCTGCCTGTATCGGCATCAGGAGCAGGCGTTCCGAATCGGGCGGGAAGGGCGCTCTTTTGTCATCACCACGGGGACCGGCTCGGGCAAGACCGAGGCGTTCCTGCTCCCCGTCCTGGACGGGATCCTCCGCCGCAAAGCCGAGGGCATCCGGGGTCTGCAGGCCATCTTCGTCTACCCGATGAACGCCCTGGCCAACGATCAGCTGGAGCGCATGCGACGGCTTCTGCGCGGAAGTGGATTGGAGATCTCGTTCGCATTGTACACCGGGGACAGCGATACTACGACCTTGGCACTGCGCGAGGAGCCCGCGGATACGGAGCGCCTGACGCGAGCGGAGATTCGCCGCAACCCGCCCGATATCCTCCTCACCAACTACAAGCAGCTGGACTTCCTGCTGGTGCGGAAGAAAGACCGGCATATGTTCACGCGAGCGCTCCGCTACCTGGTGCTCGATGAGATCCACAGCTACCGGGGAGCGCTGGCAACGGAGATCGCCTGGCTGCTCCGGCGCCTCAAGGCGCAGGCGGGGCTTGAGCCCGGCCAGTTGATGGTCATCGGCACTTCGGCCACGGTGGCCAGCGGCCCGGAGGGGGTCGAAGCCCTGGCGCGGTTCGCCGGGTCGCTTTTCGGCGAGGTGGTGCGTCCAGACGACATCGTCCTGGAGGCGCACGCCCCTCGGGAGGACCATACCGACCCCTACACGCCTCCGCTGCCGGACCTGGACGCCTTGCAGCTGGAGGCCTTCGATCCGCAGGATAACGAACGGGTCGTGGGGCTGGCCGAGCGGCTTATGGGAAGGCGATGTCCACCGGAAGGGCCCATTGCCGATCGGGTCGCGGCTGTGCTCGCAGGCAATCGGATCGTCCGGTTCCTGGAGGAGTTCTTCGCCGAGCCGCACACGACGCGCGAGGCCGCTGAACGCCTCTGCGAGGCGCTGCCGGAGAGGCGGGATGCCCCGCTTGAGAAGATCCGACTGGAGATCGAGGCGTATTTGCTCGTTGGGAGCGTGGGGGATGAGGAGCATCCCCCACGGCTGCGGCCGAAACTTCATACGTTTTTCCACGGAGTTTACGATGTCAACCTGTGCCTCAACCCCAGCTGCCGGACGCTGGTGCCCCATGGCGGAAGCGAGTGTCCGAAATGCGGTTCAGTGGCCTGGCCTGCGGCCCTGTGCCGCACCTGCGGGCAGGATTTTGTCAAGGTTCGGTTCGAAGGGGAGGATGAGAGCCTGCCCGTCGGGACCGGCGACTTTTTCAGCGACGAGCGCACGGCCTTCCTAACCCATAAGATCCTGGAACTGCCGGAAGCCCCCGGAGTGGAAGATACCGAGGAAGAAGAGAGCAGGGAGCCTGAAGGCGAGCGCCGCAACCGGCGCAGGAGCCGGGCGGAGAGCAGGCTGGAGGAGGTGGGTGTCTGCCCTGGCTGCGGCCGCCTCCTGGAACCGGGGGGCCGATGTCCGTCATGCAATCGGGCCGTGGTGCAAATGCTCATGCACCGCGGCAAACTCAGCACCTGTCCCGCTTGCGGCGACATCTACACCCGTGGCGACATCGTCACGCCGCTGCGGACGGGCATCGCTTCCGCGGTCGCCGCGCTGGCAACGCGTCACCTGGATTACCTGAAGGGGGAGGACCGGAAACTGCTCATCTTCACCGACAATCGGCAAGACGCCGCCCACCAGGCCGGCTACACCTCCGACAAGCATCGCACCCTCGCCTTGCGCCACGCCATGGCGCACGAAATCCGGGAGGCCGCGAAGCGGGGGGTGTATCTCACCGAGCTGCCCCAGCGCCTGTTCGACCGATTCAAGCAGCTGGGGATTATTCGACCGAGGCCTTCCCAATCGGAGCAGGAACTTTGGCTCGATGCCCTGGCCTACCAGGCGGCCAATGAGATCACCCGTTACAGCCGTCAGCGTGCCTCCCTGGAGAACCTGGGCCTGGTGGCGGTGGAGTACGAGGGGCTGGAGGAACTTAAGGAGGATGAGCGTTTTGTGACCGCTGCTCGGGAGGTCGGGCTGGCCTCGGCCGATGCGATCCTTCTGACGCGGGCCGTCCTGGATGTGATGCGCAAGAACCGGGCTGTGGCCTATGACGGTCGTCCGGAAACCGGCACGACGCTGCCCTTCTTCGTTGAGTACATCGACCCAAGCAAGAAGCGCCGCTATCGGGAGCTGGAAGCCGATCCCCACGCCGTGCGCTTCCCCGATCGGGACCGCCATCCCAAGGCCTTTGCGCTGGACCGGCCGGATCATCTGCGCCGGGGGGGGCGGCTGATGGGCTTCATCCAGGAGAACCCCCGCTCGGGCTCGCTGGCCGCCCCCCAGAAGGTGGCGGTCCGGGTGCTGGGCAGTCGGGAGGCGGCGGAGAGGTTCCTGCGCCGGGTGGTGCCACTGCTGCTGGAGTATGGAATCCTGCTGGACGTGACGGAGAGGTTCCAGATCCCGCCGCGCGATCGTGTCCCGCGGCTGCGGATCCTCCAGATCGATCCTTGCCACATCCGGCTACGCTTTGCGGAGCATGGATTCCGTTGCAACGCGTGCCAGGTCTGGCGTCCGTATTCCCTGCCGACATGCCCAACCCCCAAGTGCCAGGCCGGGAGGCTGGTGCCCGCCTCCTTGGACCGGGACAATTATTATGTCCGCCTCTACCTGGATCGCCCTCTGCGCCGTTTTGCCGTGGCCGAGCATAGCGCCCAGATCTCCGGCGAGGAGCGGGCCCGGCGCGAAACGGATTTCAAGAACGGCCGGCTGGACGCTTTGGTCTGCACCCCGACCCTTGAGCTGGGGGTCGATATCGGGCCGCTCCTAACCGTGGTCCTGCGCAACGCCCCGCCCACGCCGGCCAATTACGCGCAGCGGGTGGGCCGCGCCGGGCGGCGGCTGCGGATCGGCTTCGTCTCGACCTTCTGCGCCGGAGGAGCTCATGACCGCCACGCCTTTGAGCGGCCGGAGTGGTTCGTCGCCGGGCGCTTCGAGCCCCCCAAGCTGCGATTGGACAATCCCAAGATCGTCCTGCGTCACCTGCGCTCCCACCTGCTCGCCCAGCTCGAGCACGAGCTCCCTGACCTCCTGAAGGATCTTCTGGATGACGTCGAACGCCCGACCCGGTGGAAGCGAGAGGAGCTGGATCCGCTTTTCCAAGAGATCCGGGAGCGCCGGGATCACCTCGTGCAGGCGGTCCTTCAGGTCACGGAGCATGACCGCAAAGCCGGCCTGTTGGCCCGCTATGGCGAGGAGGAGGTCCGGGCGCTGGTGGATGGTTTCGCCGAGGAGCTCGCAAGGGCCCTGGAGCGCTGGTGGCAGCGGGTGGAGCAGCTGGACCGGGAATACCGACAGTTCTCGGCCCTGGGCGCTGATCGCGACGCGATGAGGAAAGCCATGGCGCGCCAGCGGGCCTACCGTGAGATCACCCAGGACCCCGAGCGAGCCTACATCCTGAACTACCTGGCGACTCAGCAGGTCCTTCCGGCCTATCAGTTCCCCCTCGACACCTTCAGCCTCGATCCGGGCGTGTCCGACACACCCACCATCTATCGGGCGGCGGCCATCGCCATCGAGGAGTTTGCCCCGGGCAACTTTGTTTACGCTAATGGACACAAGCTGCGATCCATCCGAGTGCTCTATCCCGGAGGTCCAGGCAGGGCAGGTTCGGCCCGAAGCGACGCCGAGGCCGCCGGGCGGCTTGAGACCTTTCACTTTTGTTCCGAGTGCGATGAGGCCGTGGAGAGCGGTCGGAACGCCTGCCCCCGCTGTGGCACGGCTTTAGGGCCGTCCGTCGATGTCGTCTTCGTGGACGCCTTTGAGGCCGAGGAGAACCTGCGTATCACCTCGGAGGAGGAGTCGCGTCAGAGACTGGTCTTCGACCGGCGGGAGTACCTGATCGCAGGGTCGGCGCTCCAATGCCGCTTGTATCCTTACCCCCTACATCCCGTTGAGCTCCTGAACCTTGCCGAAATCTTGGTCACCAACTGGGGACCCTTAGAGGGTAGGCTGGGAGAAGGTCGGAGGTTTTGGCTGTGTGTCGAGTGCGGCCGCCACCTGCCCTACGAGCCAACGGATCCGGCTCATGCGAAGCAAGTGCAGCAGTGGCGGGACTATCACGCGCGCTTCTGTAGAGGAGAGCCCTTCCCGTTGGTCCTGGCACACCGCTTTCAAGCTGACTGCTTAGTCCTGAGCCTGCCTGGGTGGGAGGACAGCAGAACTGTCGGACGCCATGTGCTGTCTCCAACGGTCGTCACGCTTGCGGAAGCCTTGCGCACTGGGGCGGGTCGACTACTGCAACTTGAGCCAGAGGAGCTGGGGGTGTTCGTCCGAAGACCCATTCTTGGCTCCCCGATCGAGCAGGTTGTTTTTTACGAGACAGTGCCAGGCGGAGCAGGCTACCTAGAGGAGATGGCGGAGCGTCTCCCCGAGGTAGCCCGGGCGGCGCAGCAGGCGCTCTACGGGCATGATTGCGCCAGGGCCTGCTACCTCTGTCTCAAGCACTACCGCAACCAGGCATGGCATGCGCTGTTCGATAAGAACCTCGTGCGCGACGTCCTGCTGGAGCTGGCAAGCCTGGACCCCGTCGTACCCCAGCATGCTTCTTACGGCGTGAGCCGCCAGAGGCTGGCGGAGATGCTCAAAGCCCGGGTTCAGGGCTCCGATGAGACCTTTCGCCGCTACCCGAAGGGGGAAATCGAGGAGATACTTCGAGGTGCCCTTGAACGACTGGGGATCACCGATTTTCAACGGGACTACGAGATACGAGACGAGGGGCTGTTGACCGTTCCCGACTTCGCCTGGCCCGAGCTGAAGGTGGCGGTTTACTGCGATGGGTATGCCTATCACGGGGAGCCGGAAACCCTTGAGCTCGACGCTCGGAAGCGCAACCGCCTTCAACTCATGGGCTGGCTGGTCCTGACCTTCTGGGGGCGGACAATTTACAAGAATGCCGATGGGTGCGCCCGGGAAGTCCAGCAGGCTCTCCAGGCGCGCCGCAAGTCTGAACGCTTTCGCTGATGACGTGTTCCGACCCCGGGTTCATAGGAACGCCAGCTCGGATGTCCTAAGTGCCTTGGTCAGCTTCCGTGATAGGACTCGGGCAGCTTCAGAAAGAACTGAAGAACCTCCACCTTCTCTACGCCTCCCCCGTCGTCGGCGAAGTTTGTATTTTTGACCATACCGCGTAGCGATATTGCCCGATGGAGCGAGCTCTCACCACTGCAACGGTACGGCTTGCGTGGGACCACGCGGTGGGGAACTTCTGGGTAGATACCGGACTCGTGGTGCTGCTGCGGCAGTTTGGGGAGGGGGAGCATTCGGTCGAGGAGGTGCTGCGGTGGCTTCAAAGTCAGCTCCTACAGCCCAGCGGGAACCGAGGCGAGTACTACGATGAGCAGACGGGGGAGATTCGACCGTACGACAAGGTCAACTGGGTCTACCCGACGAACCTCTTCATCAAGGTCTCGGGCGTAGCTCGTAAAATCAAAACCGCGCAAGCGCGCGACCAGCTCCGACGGAAGCTGGAGGAACTGGAGCGCAATGGAGAGGGCGAAACTACGCTTCAGACGCTGCGGGCAGACCTTGCCTATTTGGAAAATCGCCTGGCGAAGAAGTCGGACGATGCTATTTTCCTGGAGCCACCTACGTTTGAGCTGAGCCTCAAGCTCAGCAGAAAACCGGATGTGTGCGACCTGTGTGGGGAGAGGGTGCCTCTGACGGACGCCACGATGTGGATGTACCCCTTCGTGGTGGACCCGCAGAAGTTCGGGACGTTCTATCCCGGTACGAAGCGCGGCTTGCGACTGTGCGCCCGGTGCGCGCTCGCGGGGCTGGCGGGCTATCTCGGCTGGCTCTGGAAGGCACAGGGGCGCGACGCGCTCCACTTCTTCATCTTCCACTCCGACCTGCGGGAGATGGAGCGGCTGCACCGGGAGGTCCTGGAGCCGTTGCTATATTGAGGAATTTTTAAATTTGGATGCTCAATGAGGTGCAATGTAATGAGGCGAGTTTGCTGGACAGGTCATCCTTTTGTTGATGCAGGTCTTTCAGCTATCGCTGCAGTAGTCGGAGTAAAAAGGCTTGAAGACTTGAAGGCTGAACATTTGGAGAAGGCGGCTAAAGAGTTGGAGCGCATCCTTTTGAGTGACCAAGCGTTAGGGATCGGTGTGGAGAGAGCATTCTCCGGTCCCAAAAAGACGCTTCGGCTTCTTTTCCCCAACAGCGAATTAGATAATACATCAAGCTGGAAAGGCGGGGTCGAGAGCGTAAAGCAAAAATTCCGGAAAGCCTTGAGTCAAGATTTAGAAAGCGCAAAAATTGTTCTCGTTCAGTCAGGTGATGTTACTTGTTCGGTCTGTGGCAGGCAGGTCCCCGAAAGCGCAACAACTTTTGTCCGCAAAGACAAAATGCCACTGCTTGCGGGTATCGTGAATTTCTACCCAGCCTTTGCTTACGGCGTGCAGGTTTGTGGGCTTTGCGCCTTTGCAGTGCGCTTTTTGCCAATGTCGGTGATGCGGACGGGTGTTTCTAACCGTTTGTGGTTTCTGCACACTCAGGCTTTAGATATCGCTGTTGAAATTTCCAAACGCTATTGCTGGACCAAATTCAATGAAGCCATCGCTGCTAACGAGGCTTTGGAATTTTACAGCCAATGGCAAACAGCTGGTGACGCAGGAACAGTGCTTTATGTCCTTTGTGAACTTCTTGAAGGATTGGGCGATCAATTGCGAGAGGCTTACCTTCACCCGCTGCCCACGACTACCTACCTTTTCTCCAATTGTCTCCCAACAAAGAACCAAAGACCCTTTGTCCAACCACTTCCCATTCCCAACGAACTGCTCATTTTCCTGGCAGGATTGCAATTGAGGTCTCGGCATGCATTTCGGCGCTTTTGGCAGGAATTATTGTTTGTGCCTGAGGGTTTAAGTGGAAAGGAACGAGAAGCGCGCATAGCTTTTGTTAAAGAAGTTGCCCAAAGATTGCTGAACGATGACAACATTATTGGTATGTGCTTGAGAGAAGGCGACGAAAATCAAGACCAACCACCGAAACTTCAAGGAGGTTGGCTTGGTCATGTACTTTATCTTCACGAGGTGCGCAAAATGCCTGAAAGCAAATTGGCAATTTTGGAGCGTTTGGGCTTGAGTATTGCTCAAAGCGATGATGTAAAAAAGCGAACTATGGAACTCAGGACGGCTAAGGGTAGTGAGCTCTACGAGGTTTTCCTTCGCTATGTGCGGGAAGGATGGCTTAAGCATGATGAATTTTACACATTGCTTCCGCCAAACAGCGATGCACATGCCGGCGAACTGCGGGATATTTTGCTTGCCATCATTTACGAATGGCAGTATTGCCAAGAGAAAGGCGAAGAGTTTCCAAAGGTGACGAAAGAAGTGACTCTCTCGCCCGATGAAACCCTTAACCGCATTAAGCAAATTGGCGAACAGTTGTGTCAAAAACTTCCCAACCTTTCTCGGTGGATTGGGCAATTACAAACCGCTCGCTCAGGCGAGAGAGTTCGTGGCGTTTATCTTTCGGCGGTTCAGCGAGGAGCATTGTGTTTTTCCGATTTTGTCTTCCTCGCACCTTTAGGTGACCGTCAAAAGATGTGGCTTTTGCGCGATTACTTGCTCGCCTTCCTCTTTGAGCGAGCAAGGGAGGTTTTGTCTGAAGAGGAAGAAGTTGGCGTCCCTGAAGAGACAGCAATTGAAAACCTTTGATGGAGGTGGTAAAAATGGCGTATCCAGTGCTTACAGGTGCTGTGCTTATTGAAGCCAACGGTGCTGCCTTGAACAATGCAGGGCAGGCGGAAGGGCTAAGGGTTGAAAACGCTATCGTCGTCAAGCAAATCCGCATTGGGCGCCTGCGTTTCCCTTATGTTTCAGGACAGGCATGGCGAAGATGGTGGCGTGAAGTTCTCTATGCCGATTTTGGTTGGACACCAAGCGAGGTAACGCGTGAAGCGAAAAGTGCTTACACCAAAGGCGATCCCATCGCTTACGAAGAAGACGACCTTTTTGGTTACATGGCTGCAAGGAAGCGCCAAAGGGGACGAAGGCGCGGTGCTGAAGAGAGTGAAGAGCCTGCCGAAGGTGCTGCCGGCACCAATCGCCGCATTTCACCCTTAAAGAACAGTTTGCTTGTTTCCGTTTTGCCCAATGTGATCACCAACGACTTCGGTCATTTTTCCCGTAACTTGCCTCCAGATACCGACATCATCCCGTTTGAGTCTGAGCATTACACCACCTACTTGCAAGGCGTCTTTACGATTTCTCTAAGCGATGTGGGGCGCTTCATGCTCGGAGAAATGGCTGACCTTTCAGAAGACATAGTGAATGAACATAAAGGAGTCCTGCAAAAAGATGCCAACAATGACCGCACTTACTGGTTGCCGAAGGAAGAGCGCATTAGAAGGGTGAAGGAGGTTCTGCTCGCTTTGGCTCGTTTGCGAGGTGGCGCCCATCTTGCCCGCAACCTCTCAGATGTTACTCCAGTCGTGGTTCTCGTTGGCTTCCTTGACGGTGGCAACGCTCCATTCCAACGAATTTTTGAACCCGACGATAACAATGAGCGCGTCCTTCTGAACCTTACACGCTTGCGCTCAGTTCTTGAAGATTACCAAGACCGTCTTTTGGTTGAAGGCAACGATAAAGCCTTGTTCTTCGGGTATCGCCCAACTGTGCTGGCGAATGAGGTTGAGGTCTTGGAGCAATTTCAAAATGACGAACTCTTTAGCCGACTTATTCAAGTGGCAGGCACACCACAGCAGGCGCTGGAAAGAGCAGCAGAAAAGGTGGAATCCGTTTTTGGAAAGTATGTGCCTTAAGGAAGGGAGAAACGCTTTCCAGGTTGGGGAATGAGAACACCATGATTGAAGCCGTTCGAGTTACAATTACTGCTTACACTGCGTCTTTCCGTGTCCCTCACTTTGTAGGATATCAGTTGACTTTGCCGGTGCCGCCACTTTCCACCATTTACGGTTTGATTTCGGCTGCGGCTGGACGATGGGTTCTGCCACAAGAGGTTGAATGGCTGGCTTATAGGTGCGACTACGAGAGCAAGGCTGTGGATACAGAAGCCATCCATGCTGTGGAACGCCCAAAGCCTTCTGACTTCGCTCGTTTCGTCACACGAAATGTCCTTCCGAGGGAATTTCTCGTAATGCCCCGGCTCACCCTTTATCTTCCGCCAGAATGGGAAAGCCTTTTCTGTTGCCCTCGCTATTCGCTTCTCCTCGGACGGACGCAAGATGTAGCGACAGTTGAGGGAGTAAAGCAAGTGCACTTACGACAAGTCTCAGGAGGCAAAGTAAGTGGAGTGCTTTTGCCCTTTGAACTTGTGGCTAAAGGCAATGTGTCTGCTTGGCTTCAAAACTTGCCTGTAGCATTCACCGATGACCCCCTCAGACAACCGATACGGACTGAAATTTTCGGAATAGTTGATGCCCATCGTCCAGGCGAAGTGAGAGATGCAAGCGGGTGGCTGGTAATGGATGAAGAGAATGGCATTATTGTGCCGATTTTCCGGAAGGAGTGGGTGTTGCATGGCACTACCTGAGCCCTTGGCGAAATCGAAATCGGGTGAAACTCGGATTGCACTTTCTCGGCATTTGCAGGAAGTTGCCGATTATGCGCGTGCTGTCGCTCAATCCTACAAGCAGCATTGGGAAAATCTTTTGGGCACCGAATTGGCAGAGCAAGTTGCTAAGGCACTGGTTCTATCTGCATTGACCCATGATTTCGGGAAAATTGCGGAAGGCTTTCAACGCTCGCTATTGGAGCGAAAATTCCGATGGGAATTCCGCCACGAAGTGCTTTCAGCAGCCATACTGATTGCAAGTGAACTTCCCCAAGACATCAAAGAACTCGTTGTGGCTTCAGTTCTGGCTCACCACCGAGATTTTGATGATGACCAGTTGCTTCAGGACGTTGGTCTTATTCCGCTTCCTACACCTGAGTTGCTTGAGGTGGTGACAGAAAAGTTCAAGAAGAAAGTTGCGGAATTGAAAACCTACTGGGCATGGTTGACCACATGGGTAAATCAGCAGTTGTTAGATTTAAAATTGCCAGAAAGACCTGACGACATTGCTTTTCCTGCCCATTTCGCTGCACAACTTCAACGAAGCACTAAGAGCGCTCAAGTACCTAATGAACGCAAGGCTGTTGCTCTTCTTCTCGTGCGAGGGTGGTTGATGGCTTCAGACCACGCAGTGAGCGCAGGCGTGAAGGAATTCAAAACCCAATTGCCCAAGTTGGAAACGCCTTCTCTGAGGAAGTTCCAAGAGGACTTGAGCAATCATGTTGGTCATGCCTTCCTTGAAGCACCAACTGGTTCAGGAAAGACTCTTGCTGCAATACTTTGGGCATTGCGAAATCGCAAATGCGGCGAGCGCATTTTCTACCTGTTGCCTTACCAAGCCAGCATTGAAGCGATGGCAGACACCCTTGAAGGTTACTTTGGGCGAGAAAATGTCGCCATCCTTCATGCTCGTGCTCTTGATTATGCTTTCCGTGAATACTTTGAAGAACTTGGCGAATATGAGGCAGCAGAGTCCTACGCAAAAGCGGAAGCCGAACTCAATCGCCTTGCTCATAAGCCCATTAAAGTTGCCACGCCTTTCCAACTGCTTAAATGGCTTTTTGGCATCCCTCGCTGGGAAATAGGCATGAGCGAAATGGTTGGCGGGCTCTTTATCTTTGACGAAATTCACGCTTACGACGCTCATGTCATTGCGCTCATCGTTGAAATGGTGCGGTTCTTGAAAAAACTTGGCGGGCGTTTCCTGTTCATGAGTGCCACCTTCCCTCCGTTTCTCAAGGAACTTCTTCAAGGGGCGGTTGGCGAAAGCATCGAAGGATTTGACTTGAAGCCCAAAAAAGATTCAGAGGACGATTGGACTAAGCAGTTTCTCTCCCAAGCCAGACATCGTTTACGCTGGCGAGATACAACCCTTGAAGCACTCATACACGAAATCATTCAAGCGGTCAACGAAGGGAAGCGAGTCCTTGTGGTCGCTAACCGTGTGGCTCAGGCTCAGGAAATTTACCGAACACTTAGAGAGAAGGTTGAAGGCGTGCACTTGCTTCATAGCCGTTTCATCCGCCGTGACCGAGTGGAAAAGGAGCGAACGATAATTGGCTCTCTCCAAGGCAAAAACGATGTTGATGTTCGTGTCTTAGTGGCAACTCAGGTTATTGAAGTCTCGCTGGACGTGAGTTTTGACACCATCTTCACCGAGGTCGCTCCAGTTGATGATTTGCTTCAGCGGTTTGGGCGGGTCAACCGCTACGGCGAACACTGTGAGGGCGTGGAAGTCCATGTGGCAACGCAGTTTGACGAAGAGCGCTTAAAGCATGTTTACGACTTGGAGCGAATCAAAGCCACTCTCAATTGCGCACCCAAAGACGGAACAGACTTGACAGTCGCGACTTCTTCTGACTGGGTAAGAAATGTCTATCGGGATGGATGGACGGCTAAGGAAAGGAAGCGTTTTGATCAAGCTCAAAGGTCTTTCTCTACCTTGCTTAGCGAACTGCGCCCGTTAAAGCATTTAGACGAAGGGCGGGAGGAATTTCGCGGTTTGTTCAAAAGCATTGAGGTCTTACCAAGTGCCCTGTTCCAAGAGTTTGATCATTACCGGCAAGCCAAACAGTATCTGCTCGCAAATCAACTCCTCGTGTCAATCCCTTTGGGCACTTTCCACATGCTCAACAATGCCGGACGATTGAAGCAACTCAAGGACGGGACACTTTTAGCCAATGCTAACTACGATTGTCATCTCGGTCTTTTGCCTGAAGAGGCGGATATTGACGCTGCGATTTTCTGAGAACGCGCGGCATGGTGACGGTGGAGGTGCTCCCCGCGCAATTTGTGGAGGAAGCATACCGGCTCAAGGAGCAAGGCGAACTCTGGCGGCTGCCCGAACTTCTGGTGCCGGTGCCCATCTGGTGGTTTAGGGTTTGTGCGGGGTGCTTTGATTCAGATTCGGACCTGCGGGTGATCCAAGCGGACCTGCCCTATACGGAGGCGCTGGGGGCAGCAGTGCCGGCGCGTATCGAGGGGAGCGCTGCTATTCTCGAGTGAGCCCGGTATCCGCTGCAGCCAGGAGAATGGCTGTACATTGTGCCGAAAAGGCATAAGTTGAACGTTGGGAATGTGCAACAGCCCGTGCAGCCGGTAATGGCAGCAGCCGAATTCCATGTCCGCGCCAGCCCACTCCGCTACGCTGGGCTGCTGGTGGTCAGTCTGCTGCTGGCGCTTGGAGGGTGGATGCTGCTCTCGGAGCCAGGCGGTTGGAGTGACCGACTCGTTGGGTGGCTGTTGGTGCTGTTCTTTGGTGGGGCAGCTCTCCTCATGGGGTTCCTGGGCGCGCGGATTTTGGGGAGGCCGCTGCTCAGTGTTGGACCGATGGGAATTCGCGTGTGGCTTACCAGCCCGCTGGCAAAGGCACAGGAGGTGTTCGTTCCCTGGGAGCACATCGCTGCTGTGGAGTTCCATCCTGCCGAGGTGGTGGGGCGAACATACAAGGTCGCTCAGCTTGCAATTGTCCTCAAAGACCCTGAGGCATTCGCTGCCCAGACGGGGATTCAGAGCGCTGGGGAGCGGCTTGGTACCGGTCTCTTGAAGGGAAGGCTCTGGGTGAGCTTCGGCTACGTACAGCGACCGAACCGGACAGGGCGGCAGGTTTTGGAGGCGATTCAGCAATTGCCTGCGGTGGCGCACGTGCAGCTCGGCGAAGGATAGGCGGGGAACCGCAGGAGCCTTTCTGGGCTACTGCTGCGCATGTATTTCGTACCTTCGCAGTGCACACTTCTGCCGTACACTGTCCCTCTGCACAGTGGGAGGCGCACTGCCGGAGTGTGAGTGAGCGGTGTTGTTGAACCAAACTCCAGGTGTCCCATGTTCCGCACACTGCAGGTTGTGGCGACGGGGTGTTCTCTTGCTGCGATTGTCTTGGCGATGCACTCAACGGCATTTGCCCAAAGGAAATCCATCAAGCCGGGTTTGTGGGAGATTGAGCAGGTGTTTGAAATGCCGGGCGCCCCGGATGGAGGCTTCAAGAGCAAATGGCAGCACTGCGTAACGGAGGAGGAT
>Ga0308421_1001003_pt1 | contig 15923 bp, 10 predicted proteins | sample HotsprSampleMS60_FD_203673 | JGI IMG/M metagenome (GOLD analysis project Ga0308421, IMG submission 203673) | Hot spring phototrophic mat microbial communities from Mushroom Spring, Yellowstone National Park, Wyoming, United States - 20090730_MS60 ...
CCTGTGCGAGCAGCTAATGGAACTCGCCCAGCAGCACTTGGAGACGCCCATGCCAGGGCTGACCCACCAGCAGCACGCGCAGCCCGTGACGCTGGCGCACCACCTGATGGCGCACTGCTGGGCGTTCATTCGCGACCTGTCGCGCTTGGCGCACGCGGGCGACCGCATGAACCTCTGCCCGCTCGGCGCGGGCGCGCTGTCGGGCACAAGCTTCCCGATTGACCGCGAGCTGCTCGCCGCCGAACTCGGCTTCGCCATGCCCGCGCCCAACAGCATGGACGCCGTCGCCGACCGCGATTTCGTCGCCGAGTACCTCTTCGTGTGCGCCCTGCTGATGGTGCATCTGAGCCGCCTCGCGCAGGAACTCATCCTCTGGAGCGCGCCCGAATACGGCTATGTCGAACTCTCCGACGAACACACCACAGGCAGCAGCATCATGCCGCAAAAGAAGAACCCCGACATCGCCGAGCTGATTCGCGGGCGCAGCGCGCTGGCGATTGGCAACCTGACGGGGATGCTCGCGCTGCTCAAGGGACTGCCGCTGACCTACAATCGCGACCTGCAGGACGACAAGCCGCTGCTGTTCGCAACGCTGGACACGGTCATCCCGTCGGTGATCCTGATGCGTCAAATGCTGGAAAAGGCGCGCTGGAACGCCGAGCGGATGCGCGCCGCGCTGCAGGGCGACTTCTCGACGGCGACGGAGCTGGCGGACTACCTCGTGCGCAAGGGTGTGCCGTTCCGCGAGGCGCACGCGATTGTCGGCGGTATCGTGCGCGAGTGCCTGCAGCAGGGCATCGCGCTGGAAGACCTGACGCTGGAGATGCTGCAGCGTCACCACCCGCGCTTCGAAGCGGACGCGCTGGAGGCGATTGACCCGATGCACGCCATTCGCGCCCGCACGATTCAGGGCGGTACTGCGCCCGAAGCCGTCCAGCAGCAGATTGAACAGGCGAAGCAGTGGCTGGGCGTCATCGAACACCAGCTGAACGAGCTGTTGAACCCGAACTGATGGCGCAGTGGTTTCGGAGCGAGGCGTGGCGGTTGCGCTGGCTGCCGTTTCTGACGGCGGCGGCGGGGCTGACGGCGGCGTTTCTGCTGCAGGATGTGCCGATTGTGCGTCGGCACGCGCTGCTGCTCGCGCTCTTGGCGGGGCTGGGCTTCTTCTTGCCCGCGGTACGCCATCGGCTGCTGATCCTGTTTGCTTACGGGCTGGGGCTGTATTTTATCGTCAAGTCGGTCGCCACTTGGTTGGGGTTGCCGCTGGGCGAGTTGGGCGTGGTGGAGCGCGTGCTGTGGTTCATACTGGGCTGGATGTGCGTCGTCAGTGCGCTGGGGATGGGGCGTCGCCCTGCGCCCGAGTGGGCGGTCGCGCTGCTGATGGTCGCGCTGGGGCTGTATTTCGCGAACTTCACCTATGTGCATTACGCGCAGAACAACTGGCTGCAGGCAATCGCGGGCGTCGGTCTGACGGGCGCGGCGCTCTGGCACGCGGCGGTCGTCTGGGCGTCCCCACCAACGGGAGATGTGCCAACGCGAAGCAGTTAAGTTGCTTCATGCATTCAGGGATTTGAGGCGCTTTCAGCATCGCGGCGCGACAGCACATCGTAGACTGCGCCACTTCGCTCAAGAATCAGTGTGAGCTGACGAGTAGTTGCACCTTCAATATCGTAGTTAGCAATAAATAGCTCTTTGCCGGGGCGCGCGTGCGTCTGCTTGTAGTTGTTCATTCCGTACTGAAGCGTCCAACGCAGCTGCGTGTAGTCGGCGTACCGTTCGCGGATGTAGTCGCACTCATCGTAGGTAAGCAGCCACTTATGCGGAATTTGACCAAGTATCTCTCGCAGACGCTCGTGGTCAAAGCTTAGGTGCAACTCGCCGCGCCTCCCGTAGAGCCGAGACTCTGCAACGGAATAGTAAGGAGGGTCAAGATAGATAAACACTTTTTCGCCTTCCTGCTGGACGACGGGTGCGTAGTCCTCGCAGGTAATCTTCACTCCGCGAAGGAGGTTGCCGAGCGGTCTTATGCGCTCGACAGCGGAATGCGTAAATCGGTGATGAAACGCTTGCTCTGAATAGCCTCCCGAATCGACCGTGCCTGAGAAGGTGATACGATTCAATACAAAGAAGCGCACCGCACGCTCGAACTCGTCTCCTTGCCCGTACTGCTCCAACAATCGGTAGAATAGCTCGCGCCCATCAGTCGTGTTCTGGCGCACCTTATGTACGGCGTCCGCAAGGGCATCCGCACATTCCTGTGCAACCTTCCAAAAACAGTATAACTCGTAGTTGATGTCATTAATCCAGTAGCGTCGGAGGGGAAATTTCTGCTTGAGCGTTAGAAAGAGTGAGCCGCCGCCCACCATCGGCTCGCGGTACTCCTCGAAATCAGGCACGAGCGGCAGCATCTGCGCTATGGCGCGCGACTTGCCACCAGGAAAGCGAAGGGGGCTTTTTATCATAAGGCTCCTCCCGCAGATACAGCGTTTCCTCTCAGAATTGCCTGAATCCCAAGCAGTTCTAACTCACGACTCAGCCAAATGAGTTTGCGCTCCACCGATTCGGGGGAGTAGAGACCTGTCTGCACAACAAAGCGATACAGCCTCGCGAAGCACACGCTCACGGATGCGGGGCTTGAGACCACGCTCGGTGACGACATCCACCCGACACCTCAAGAGCTGTTCCAAATCGTATTGAAGACCCCCCAAGTCAAAGAGGGTTCTGCCAGGTTCGAGTTCGACGAGAAAGTCGATATCGCTCTGCGCGTCCGCTTCGCCGCGTGCGACGGAGCCGAAGACCCGCACATTCCGTGCGCCGTACTTCGCGCAGAGGTGCAGTATCTCGTCCCGCTTGGCGTTCAGAAGCGTCTCCAGCATCATCCCTGCTCGCGATAAGTCTACCCGATGGCTGCAGGCAATCGCGGGCGTCGGGCTGATGGGCGCAGCGCTCTGGCACGCGGCGGCGGTGTGGGCGTCCCCACCGACAGAGACGCCCACGCAGTCGGGGGGATAATCACTCGCCCAGTTGCCTCAGCAGTTGGCGTGCCCGCTCCTCAATCACTTCCTTGAAAAGCTCGTGCTCCTCGGCGACATACCCCTCAAATTCGTCCGCTCGGCAGGTACTTCGCGCCAGCTCGCTCAACTTCGGCATGAACCGCTGTCCCAGCTCTTGAATGCGCTCCAAGTAGTGCCGAATAACAGGCTCGGGTACCGTATCCTCATAGCACACCACGGGCATCACCAGCACAACCGAGGGCGGCTCGTGGTGCGTGTCGTAGTAGAAGTGTCCCTCCTCCATACGGAAGTTCAGCTCGTTGATGCCCCAGTGCAGCCAGAACATTTCAATCGTGCCCTGCGGTTGCTCCGCCGATAGCTGCAGCGGGAAAAAGTAGCGGAACATCAGCATCCTGCGCTCGACTTCGGGGTCAACCTCCAGCCAGCCTGTGTCGCTCTCGCGGATAAGGTGCCAGTGCAGCACCAGCTTGCCCTCGCGTTCACCGATTTCGGGCGCCGCCTCCAGCGCGTCGCCCAGAACCTCTTGCAACATCTCTTTGAGCGCGTCTACCGTTAGTGGAATTCTGCGCATCGTTTTGCCCTCGCTAAGGATAAGTACGAGTCGTAGCGATTAAAGTTCCTCGTTTGGAGCCTGTTTTCCACATGAAGTTGACATCAAGAGAATGGTTTTGTGGTATTATACGGCTAAGCGTGGACGGCAGCACTGCTGAAAGCGAAACCAAGACAGCGGTCTTGTCCAGCGCGAAATTCTGTGTGCGAATGAGGCGAAACCATGGAGCTGTTATTATTACTCAATAGCTTATTGGGCGTGGCGATTGGTGGTATCATCGGCAATCGCGCTGACCACATATTCTGCCGCGTTATGCAGGAAGTTGTCAATCGCCTGCGGCAGGGTGGATCGCCTGTGAACCACGACCTGCAGCGTGCAGTGCGCGGAGCCTACCTTCGAGCAACGCGGGCAGTGTGCCACGCGCTCTACGAAGAACGGGGTGTACCCCCACAAGTGTGGAGGCGCGACCTTAGAACTGTTCTCCGCCGCCCCGACGAGATTCGCTGGTTAGACAAAGTATGTCGCTGGATCAATGAGGAGCTTCGACAACTCCCCAAGGCTACATATCAACCGCCTTCCACTGACGCCGACCACCAGATTGAGCTTCTTTTGCAGCCGAAGGGTACAACTGCTGAGCAGCGGGCGAAAGAGCTTGCGGATAAGCTCAAGCAATCTCTCCTTGAGGAGGTGCGGCGATTCGGCGAACCGCCTGAACGATTCGTGCAAATGATTCAGCAAGGCTGGACTCTTACCCAACCTGACAAAACGGAAGTGCGTTTGGATTGGTTTGACTTGCTATGCGCCTTTTTTGTCAATACACTGAAGACGACCTCAGAAGTGCGTGCAATCTTCGAAGGCAATCTGCTCGCGAATCTTGCGGTGGAGAGTGTTCCCATCACGCTTGATCAAATCGATCAGCTGTTTAGCCGAAAAGTGAGTGAAGAAATAGTACAACAGATACAGGAATCTGAAAGACGCCTGGCTCAGCTGATGGCTGAGGGTTTCGAAGCCTCGCGTAAACGCGAAGAGGCTATCTTGGACTTTTTGCGTCAGACCTTTGGCAGCCAGCATCTGGTGATTGCCCTGCAGGATCGAACGCGAGCGTTCATCGACCGAATCGGCACGCAGGCGTTCGTGCCACGAGAGGGAGCCTTACAACAGCTTGAGAATTGGCTCACACGAGAAAGCGGGGTCGCAATCCTGCACGCTCCCGCAGGCTACGGCAAGACGACCTTCCTGGCGCATTTGGTCAAAGCCTCACGAGAGGCAGGCGATACCCGCGTGGTCTATCACTTCTTCTCTAAGGACCCCGATTTGGGTGGCTACGCAACAAGCCTGGGGAACGCCTTGGCGCACCTGCTGGGACAAGTCGCCGCTATCACGGATAGCAGTCAAAGCAGGGAAGGATTGTACGCATCTGCCGTTGACCCCGACAGTCGTAGAGCGCAACTGGAGAACACCATCCAAGAATTGAAGTTAGCGGAGGGTGAGCGGTTGCTCATCGTGCTGGACGGGCTCGATGAAGCCGACGAGACGCTTCATCCGCCCCTGCGAAAACCGCTGCCTGCTGGCGTGTTCGTTGTCGTATCGGGGCGATGGGACGGTGCGGGCAATCCTCCAGATTATCTGCAACACTGGCTTGAGATTGCGGACGAGATAATCCCCATCGACGCGATGAGCGCATCGGAAATTGCCCAGTGGTTGCAGCAGGCGGGCGATGGCGAGCTGAGAGCCTACGCCGACGACGATGCCTTCGTGCAGCAAATTCTGGAAAAAACCGACGGGCTACCGCTGTTCTTGGACTTCCTCCTGGACGATTTGCTCCAAGCCGCGAAGCAGAGTCAGAATGTGCGACAGGTACTGCACCAAACCCCCACAGGATTCTCAAACTATGTGAGGCAGCAATTCAGACAGTTAGCAGCCTCAGTGGGACAGCAGCCAGCCGTTCGCACACTTTTCGGCATACTGTCGGTGTCCAAAGGCGCGTTGCGAGAGGACGAGATAGCGAAGCTAACGGGTTTATCTGGCTGGGATTTAGCAGCCCTGCCCTCTCAAGCGACCCGCTGGTGGCGCATCGGCGGGGAAGACGGCAAGCGCACCTATTCCTTCGCTCACCCCCTGTTGGCGGTGGAGTTTGCAAAGGTGTTGGGTAGCGAAGCAGAGAGGGCGAGGCAGTCGCTGCTGGCGTGGTGCGCACAGTGGCAGACCCATAAAAGCCCCTACGCCCTGCGCCACTATGCAGAACACCTGCGCGAGGCAAAGCAGGTGGACGCGCTGTACGCGCTGGCGCGCGACGAGGCGTTCGCCCAAGCCCAGTGTGAAGGCATCCCGCACGACCCCGACCTGCCACGCCAAACCGCTGCCCTTGCGCTGCAAGCCGCCATAGAAACCGAAGACGCCCCGATGATGGCAGAAATGCTCCTGCTGCACGCGCGGCGCGTGGAAACTGTAGAGAGTCCGCTGGACGCCCTGCGCGCGGGCAACCCCCAGCGCGCCCTCAAACTCGCCGAACGCATCCTGCGCGAACAGGCCTATCAGATAGGTACGCTGTGGCTGCTGCTGCTGGCGTGGGTATCCAGCATGGGCGAAAACGGCGCGGGGTTCGCAGTGCAGTGCCTGAATCGCATACGCGACTGGTGGCACGCCAATCGCCCGCAGCCTCTCTCAGACAATTGGGCGCCAGTTGTTGTGAAGGTACTCCTTCAGTTGCAGTGCGCTCAGGCAGCTGAAATGGCTATCATTCTACAAGATGAAGCGAAGGCAGACCTTGTGAGAGGCTTGTTGGAATCGGGCTTATGCCCGCTGGATGAGCGAGTCGAGCAAGCGTTTGCTGCAGCGGAGCGGATTGAGGAGGCTGACAAGCGTTCGCGGGCGTATGGTGCGGTGGCGTTGGCGTTGGCGCAGGCGGGGCAGATAGAACAGGCGCAGGAAGCGTTCCAGCAGGCGTTGGCTGCAGCGGAACGGATTGAGAATGCCTACGGGCGTTCGGAGGCGTATGGTGCGGTGGCGTTGGCGTTGGCGCGGGCGAGAAAGGCAAAACAAGCGCAGGAAGCGTTCACAAAGGCGTTGGAGGCAGCGGGACGGATTAGGGATGCCTTCAGTCGTTCGCGGGCGTATTGCTCGATAGCGTTGGCGTTGGCGCAGGCGAGAAAGGCAAAACAAGCGCAGGAAGCGTTCCAGCAGGCGTTGGCTGCAGCGGAACGGATTGAGAATGCCTACGGGCGTTCGGAGGCGTATCGTAAGGTGGCGTTGGCGTTGGTGCAGGCGGGGCAGACAGAGCAGGCGTTGGCTGCAGCGGAGCGGATTGAGGATGCCTTCAGTCGTTCGCGGGCGTATGGTGCGGTGGCGTTGGCGTTGGTGCAGGCGGGGCAGACAGAGCAGGCGTTGGCTGCAGCGGAGCGGATTGAGGAGGCTGGCAATCGTTCGGAGGCGTATCGTGAGGTGGCGTTGGCGTTGGCGCAGGCGGGGCAGCCAGAGCAGGCGTTGGCAGCAGCGGAGCGGATTGAGGAGGCTGACGAGCGTTCGCGGGCGTATGGTGCGGTGGCGTTGGCGTTGGTGCAGGCGGGGCAGACAGAGCAGGCGTTGGCTGCAGCGGAGCGGATTGAGAATGCCTACGGGCGTTCGCGGGCGTATGGTGCGGTGGCGTTGGCGTTGGCGCAGGCGGGGCAGATAGAACAGGCGCAGGAAGCGTTCCAGCAGGCGTTGGCTGCAGCGGAACGGATTGAGTATGAATATAGGCGTTCGTGGGCGTATCGTGAGGTGGCGTTGGCGTTGGCGCAGGCGGGGCAGCCAGAGCAGGCGTTGGCAGCAACGGAACGGATTGAGAATGCCTACTGGCGTTCGGAGGCGTATGGTGCGGTGGCGTTGGCGTTGGCGCAGGCGGGGCAGATAGAACAGGCGCAGGAAGCGTTCCAGCAGGCGTTGGCAGCAGCGGAACGGATTGAGAATGCCTACGGGCGTTCGGAGGCGTATGGTGCGGTGGCGTTGGCGTTGGCGCAGGCGGGGCAGATAGAACAGGCGCAGGAAGCGTTCCAGCAGGCGTTGGCTGCAGCGGAACGGATTGAGTATGAATATACGCGTTCGGAGGCGTATGGTGCGGTGGCGTTGGCGTTGGCGCAGGCGGGGCAGCCAGAGCAGGCGTTGGCAGCAGCGGAACGGATTGAGTATGAATATAGGCGTTCGGGGGCGTATCGTGCGGTGGCGTTGGCGTTGGCGCAGGCAGGGCAGCTAGAGCAGGCGCAGGAAGCGTTCCAGCAGGCGTTGGCAGCAGCGGAGCGGATTGAGGAGGCTGGCAATCGTTCGGAGGCGTATGGTGCGGTGGCGTTGGCGTTGGCGCAGGCGGGGCAGCCAGAGCAGGCGCAGGAAGCGTTCCAGCAGGCGTTGGCTGCAGCGGAGCGGATTGAGGAGGCTGGCAATCGTTCGGAGGCGTATCGTGCGGTGGCGTTGGCGTTGGCGCAGGCGGGGCAGCTAGAGCAGGCGCAGGAAGCGTTCCAGCAGGCGTTGGCTGCAGCGGAACGGATTGAGTATGAATATAGGCGTTCGTGGGCGTATCGTGCGGTGGCGTTGGCGTTGGCGCAGGCGGGGCAGCTAGAACAGGCGCAGGAAGCGTTCCAGCAGGCGTTGGCTGCAGCGGAGCGGATTGAGGAGGCTGGCAATCGTTCGGAGGCGTATGGTGCGGTGGCGTTGGCGTTGGTGCAGGCGGAGCAGATAGAACAGGCGCAGGAAGCGTTCCAGCAGGCGTTGGCAGCAGCGGAACGGATTGAGGATGCCGACTGGCGTTCGTGGGCGTATGGTGCAGTGGCGTTGGCGTTGGCGCAGGCGGGGCAGACAGAGCAGGCGCAGAAAGCACTTGCGCAGGCACTGGAAGTCGCAAGGCAAATCAGCAGCCCTGGCTCGCGGTACGATGCTCTCTGGAAAGTTGCTCGCGCATCAGCAGAAATGGGTGCTGGGGAGGTGGCGCAGCAGTTGGTCTTGTACGAACTGCCTGTGGGACGGGGGGAGAATTTGCCCGCAATTATGAGCGTCATAGCGCAACGGGGTGACACAGCGACCTTCCTTGCCCTACTCCCCCTGTGCGGTTGGTCCCGCGTGATGGCGTTCAAGGTATGCTTATTAATCGCAACCTTGTACCCAGAGCATAACCTTGCTGTGTTGGAAGTGCTGATGAGGGAACTTGGGATTGGCGGGGACATCCGTTCCGATGACGAGAGCGCTTAGGGCGCGAGCCACGAATCGTTTGACCGAGAACGCCGCTGTTCCCGTGTCTCTCTACAGGAGTTTTGCGCCCTCCGCCGAATCCCAAATGGCGCTATGGAACGCATTCCCGAAGCGGAGTTGGCAGGGTATCTGGCGCGTGTGCCACAGTGGACGCGCGAGGGCATCGAAATCGCCCGCGCCTTCACCTTCCGCAACTTTCGCGAGGCGATGGGCTTCGTGATGCAGGTCGCGCTGCTGGCAGAACGCGCCGACCACCACCCCGACATCGACATCCGCTACAAGCAGGTGACGCTGCGCCTGAGTACCCACTCGGCAGGCGGGCTGACCGAGAAGGACTTCGCACTGGCACAGCAGATCGACCAACTCGTATGATGCGCGGCATTCCGATTGTCGACACGGAGCAGATGCGGGCGTTAGACCGCGCCGCCATCGAAGAAGACGGCATCCCGCCGCTGGTGCTGATGGAGCGCGCGGGCTACGGCGTGTTCCAGCGCATCGCGGAGTGGTTCGCGCCGATTGTGGGCAAGCGTGTGGCGGTGCTGACGGGCAAGGGCAACAACGGCGGGGACGGGATGGTCGTCGCGCGGTACTTGCACGAGGCAGGCGCGCAGGTGCATCTGTGGCTGGCGCACAGCCCCGACGAGTTTCGCGGCGACGCGGCGACGCAGTGGCGCATCCTGCAGGCGTATGGCATCCCTGCGCTGCCGCTGCCCGACGCGCCTGACCCCGCGCTGTTCCGCGACGAAGACCTGCTGGTGGACGCGCTGCTGGGGATTGGCGCACGCGGCGAACTCAGCCCGCCCCTGCGCGCAACGATCGACGCCGTGAATCGGTCGGGACGCCCCGTCGTGGCGGTGGACATCCCGTCGGGGCTGGACGCCGACACGGGCGTCGCGCTGGGCACGGCGATTTGGGCGACCTACACGGTGACGATGGCGCTGCCGAAGGCGGGCTTTTTCCAGAACGACGGGGCGCACTGCGTCGGGCGGTGGGCAATCGCGCCGATAGGCATTCCCCCGCGCCGACTGGAGACGACGCCATGTGTGGCGCGGCTGTTGACCGAAAGCGAGACGCTCGCGCGGTTGCCCTGCCTGCCGCTGGACGCGCACAAGGGGCATCGCGGGCATGTGCTGGTGGTGGGCGGGAGCGTCGGGATGGTGGGCGCGCCTGCACTGGCGGCGATTTCGGCGTTGCGCGTCGGCGCGGGGCTGGCGACGGTCGCTGCGCCCGCACGCATCCAGCCGCAGGTGGCGGGCTTCTACCCCGAAGTGATGACGCTGCCGCTGCCCGACGACGACACAGGCGCGCTCACCCCGCAGGGCGTGCAGTGGCTCGCCGAACGGCTGGGGCGGTTCAGTGTGCTGGCGCTCGGACCGGGCTTGGGCGCGCACGAGACCGTCGGCAAGGCGATGCTGGAGCTTTTGGAAGCGTGGCGCGCGTTGGAGCGACCACTGGTGATTGACGCGGACGGGCTGAACTGGCTGGCGCGGCTGGGCAAGGACACCCCGCTGCCGACGCACACCGTGCTGACGCCCCACCCTGGCGAGGCGGCGCGCCTGCTGCAGATTGAGACGCACCAGGTGCAGCACGACCGCTACAGCAGCGCGGAGTTGCTGCGCGAGCGGTATCGCGCGGTGTGCGTGCTGAAGGGCGCGTACACGGTGATTGCGGGCGAGGAGGGGCTATGGGTCGCGCCGTTTGCCGAGCCGAGTCTGGGCACGGGCGGCTCAGGCGATGTGCTGACGGGCGCGATTGCGGGGCTGCTGGCGCAGGGGCTGGAGCCGCTCGCTGCCGCGCAGGTGGGCGTCTACCTGCACGGGCAGGCGGGGGCGCGCTTAGCGTGCAGCGGTCGCCCCGCCTACACCGCCGACGAACTCAGTCGCGGGTTGCGGGTGTGATACGAATCGCGCAGTCAGAGTTTATGAATTGCCCCCCTAGTATATTACTATCAGGGGGCAAAAAGGGCGTGCCCCAGCGGGTTCCACCCGGCAGGTGTGCCCTCCGTTGCGCGAGAGAGGCAGCGTTTGCGAGTTGCTGTTAGCCCTTGAACAGTGGCGCGAACACTAACGCGACGATGCTCATGAGCTTGATCAAGATGTTCATACTGGGTCCTGTGGTGTCTTTGAACGGGTCGCCGACAGTGTCGCCCACGACAGCGGCTTTGTGCACTTCGCTGCCTTTGCCGCCCTCGTGACCTTCTTCAATATACTTCTTGGCGTTGTCCCATGCGCCGCCCGCATTCGCCATCATCAGCCCTGTGACGACCCCCATGCCAAGCGCACCTGCCAAGAACCCGCCCAGTGCCTCTGCGCCCAGCGCAAAGCCGACCGCCAGCGGCGCAATCACGGCAATCGCGCCTGGCAGAATCATCTCGCGCAGCGACGCACTGGTGACGATGTCGATGCAGCGGTTGTAGTCGGGTTTGCCCTTGCCTTCAAGTAGTCCCAGCTCGCGGAACTGGCGCCGCACCTCTCCGACCATCTGGTCAGAGGCGCGACTGACCGCCTTAAGTGTGAGCGCGGCGAATAAGCTCGGCATCGCAATGCCCACCAGCAGCCCAATCAGCGTAAGTGGGTTCACGAGATTAATCGCCTGCAGCCCCGTCTGGCTCTTGTAGGCAGCGAAAAGTGCCAGCGCAGTCAGTGCCGCGCTGCCAATCGCAAAGCCTTTGCCAATCGCAGCAGTCGTGTTTCCCAGAGAGTCGAGCTTATCAGTAATCTTGCGCACGCTCTCGCCGAAGCCCGCGACCTCAGCGATGCCGCCCGCGTTGTCAGCGATGGGTCCATAGCTGTCGGTACTCATTACGATACCGATGGTCGCCAGCATTCCGACGCCTGCCAGCGCAATCCCGTACAGCCCGCTGGCTTCGTAAGCCACCCAGATAGCTGTAGCGATGCCCAGCAGCGGTAGTACCGTGCTTAGGTAGCCCACGCCAATCCCTGACAGGATGTTCGGCGCAACACCGAAGCGCGACGACCGCGCAATATCACGGATGGGGGGTCCGCTGGTGTAGTACTGGCTCACCGCACCGATAAACACGCCCGCAAACAGACCCGCCAACACTGCCCAGTAGGGCTTGAGGCTGCCTATTAGCAGGTGCGACAGGAACGCGGCGCCCACCAAAAAGACCAGAATCGACACTATTGTCGCTCCGTTCAGCGCGAGTTGTGGATCCATGCTGCGGAAGGCACGAATCGAGAACACACCCAGCGTGGACGCGATCAATCCGAAGGCGATGAGCGCAAGTGGCAGGATGATATACGGCAGCGGATTGCTGCTGTAGAAGGTCACCGCAATCACGGCAGCAGCGATCACCGAGCCAACATAGCTTTCAAAGAGGTCTGCCCCCATGCCCGCAGTGTCGCCCACATTGTCGCCCACATTATCTGCCAGCACGGCAGGGTTGCGCGGGTCGTCTTCAGGAATGCCCGCTTCTACCTTGCCGACGAGGTCTGCGCCCACATCGGCAGCTTTGGTGTAGATGCCACCACCCACACGGGCAAACAGCGCAACCGACGACGCGCCCATCGAATAGCCTGTGAGGTACTGCACCAGCATTGCAAGGTTCGCCTGCCCCAACAGAACAATCACCCCGACACCGAGCAGTCCCAGCGCAGCAACCGACAGCCCCATCACAGAACCGCCCGTGAAAGCGACCACCAATGCCTCGCCCATCCCACCAACGCGCGCTGCCTCCGTCGAGCGCACCCCGCTGCGCGTGGATGCCTTCATCCCGATAAAGCCTGCCAACATTGAGCTAAACGCGCCCAATAGGTACGCCCCACCAATCAGGGGTGTCGTCTGGTAAAACGCAGCGGTCAGCACAACAAAGAGTACCAACGCAAACAGTGTAATTGCAATATACTCTCGCTTCAGGAAGGTCATCGCACCGTCGTGGATGGCTTGCGCGTAGGTGCGCATCGCCTCTGTGCCGTCGGGACGGCGTGTGACAATCCAGTAATTCAGTCCTGCTAACAAAATGCCTGCTCCGCCAAGCACAGGAGCAGCGTAGGGAATTATCTGTAAAACCTCCATAGTTGTCTCCTCCTTACCGAAAGACTGCGCTCTTTGCGCATCCGAAGTATACCCGCTTGGCGATCCAATCCGAGCAATCGACTCAAGTCTCCAGCGTCTCAGTGCGTGTGGCGAGGGCACTTCGCAAGTGCCTGTGCGTCGGTTTTTCGACACGCCCTCCTCCGAACCTCAGGGAAGGGTACACTATGGGCGGGATGGTTTATACTGGGCGATTCACAGTCTCCACGAAGGGCAACGACGACATGCTCGACATTACGGGCAGTGTCGAGCAAGTTATTCTGGAGTCGGGCGTTGTGAACGGCGTTGCGACGGCGTTCGTGGTCGGTTCCACTGCAGCGATTACCACCATTGAGTACGAGTCGGGGTTGAAGCAGGATATGACGGCGTTATTGGAGCGACTGATTCCGCGCGACGCACCTTACGCACACGAAGCACGTTGGCACGACGATAACGGACACGCGCACCTGCGCGCCTCGCTGTTAGGTCCGTCACTGACTGTGCCGATTGTGAACGGGCGAATGACACTGGGCGCATGGCAGCAGATTATCCTGCTGGACTTCGATACACGCCCGCGCACGCGCACGGTGCATGTGCAAGTAATTGGGGAGTGAATCGAAATCCCTCCCACGCACAGAGGAATCCGTCCCCAAGCAGCGAATTAGCTCCTGTGGAGGCTACCCTATGAAGCGCAGAATTACTATCGACGACCTGTTCCGTATCAGGCTACTTGCCAGCCCGCAGATTGCGCCCGACGGCAGGCAAGTGGTATTCGTATATAAATGGATTGACGCCGAAAAAAACAGATACTTTTCCAACCTGTGGCGTGTACGTGTCGGCGAGACGCCCCAGCCCTTCACCTACGGCGAGTGGAGCGATTCGCAGCCGCGCTGGTCGCCCGACGGTAAGCAAATTGCGTTCGTGAGCAACCGCCAAAAACCGAAGTCCCAGCTTTATGTGATTCCCGCTGATGGGGGTGAGGCGCGCCCACTCACGAATCTGGAGGAGGGGAGCATCGGCAACTTTGCATGGTCGCCTGACGGCACCCAGATTGCCTTCACCTACCGCGAGACCGCTCCAGAGTGGCGCGAGGCTGCCCGCAAGGAGCGTCAGGAGAAGGGGCTATCGAGCCCGCCGCGCATTCTCCGACGCGCCCACTGGCGGCTGGACGGTGATGGTGCATTCGTCGACCAACGTTACCACCTCTATGTAGTCGATGTGCGCACGGGCGAGACAAAACCACTCGTCACCGACCCTGAGTTCAGTGAGTCGTGCCCCGTATGGTCGCCTGACGGATCGCGGATTGCCTTCATCAGCAATCGCACGCCCGACCCAGACAACCACCCTGGCTACGAAGCGATTTGGGTCGTGCCTGCTGACGGAGGCGACCTGCAACGCATCCCCGCGCCCGACGGACCTAAGTACCAACTGGCATGGTCGCCCGATGGACGCTTTATCGCCTACACCGGCAATCCCTATCCCGAAGACCCCTATCCGCGCAACGACCATGTGTGGCTGGTGTCGCTGGAGACAGGCGAGGCAGTAGACCTGATTCCGAGTCTGGACAATACGGTCGGCGTGGGCACACTGACCGATGTGCGCGAGTTTGGCGGTGGTGCGCCCTTGCTGTGGAGCGCGGATAGCCAGCACCTGTATTTTTTGGTCAGCGAGCGTGGCGGCGTCTACCCCTATCGCGTGCGAGTCGATGGGACACACCTCGACAAACTGCTGGACGGCGACTTCGAGATTGCCGATTTCAGCCTGTCGCAGGACGAGCATTACCTCGCGCTGCTGAAAGGCGATGCAACGCACCCGCACGAAGTGTTTCTCGGCGAACGCATGGGCAACACACTGAACCTACACCCGCTGACCACGCTGAACCAGCCCTTGCTGGACGAAGTCGAGATCGTCGCGCCCGAAGAGTTCGAAGTGCAAGCAGATGATGGGGTTGCGCTCCACGGCTGGCTACTCAAACCGCCTGACTTCGACTCCAGCCGCCAGTACCCAACGATTCTAATGATTCATGGGGGGCCACACGCGATGTATGGGCGTGTTTTTTTCCACGAGTTCCAACTGCATGCAGCGGAGGGGTATGTGGTGGTCTACACGAATCCGCGCGGCAGCGTCGGCTATGGCGAGGTATTTGCTCGCGCTATCAAAGGCGACTGGGGCAACCGCGACTTCAAGGACCTGATGACCATCGCCGACTATTTAGAGGAGCTGCCGTTTGTGGACAAGACGCGCATGGGTGTCGCGGGCGGCAGCTACGGTGGTTACATGACCAACTGGATCGTTGGGCACACGAACCGCTTCAAGGCGGCGATCACCGACCGCAGCGTAGTGAACTTGGTGAGCACGAGCGGTACTTCCGACTTCCCGCAGATTCCGAATCGGTACTGGGCAGGCAACTTCTGGGACGAGCCGCAGAAACTGTGGGAGTGTTCGCCATTGGCGTATGCGGGGCGCATCCAGACACCGCTGCTGATTGTGCATAGCGAAGGCGACCTACGCTGCCCAATCACGGAGGCAGATCAGCTGTTTGCTGCGCTGGTACGGCAAGGCAAGGAAGTACTGTATGTGCGCTACCCTGCCGAGTCGAGCCATGGCTTGTCGCGCAGCGGTCCGCCTGACCTGCGCCGTCACCGATTGGAGCAATATCTCGCGTGGTGGCGGGCAAAACTGTAGGTTCGCGGCACAAAACAGGGGGTGTAGATGTTGCATGCGGTGCAACGATAAGGTATAATAACGAAGTCGGGGCGTGGCGCAGTATGGATAGCGCGCTACCATGGGGTGGTAGAGGTCCCCGGTTCGAGTCCGGGCGCCCCGACCATGTGCGCCCGTAGCTCAGCGGACAAGAGCACCAGACTTCGGATCTGGGGGTCGGGGGTTCGAATCCCTCCGGGCGCGCCAGACGATAGGTTGCGCTTGCCGTGCGCCGATACGCCACATGTTGCGCTTCCCGCAATCCCGTTCGCGCTCATAAATTCGCGTGTCCGGGGCCCCTCGAAACCCCTTGCCTGTTGTAGGGTCAGGCTCCCGATTTTCGCGGGCTGTCAGTTGGGGCAATCAGCAGGAATCACGAGGTAGAGGCGGTATACTTCTCCCGCTTC
>Ga0308421_1001016_pt1 | contig 15813 bp, 14 predicted proteins | sample HotsprSampleMS60_FD_203673 | JGI IMG/M metagenome (GOLD analysis project Ga0308421, IMG submission 203673) | Hot spring phototrophic mat microbial communities from Mushroom Spring, Yellowstone National Park, Wyoming, United States - 20090730_MS60 ...
AGTTTTGCTTTAGGAATAGAGTGAAATGAATTTTACAGAAAGATTAAATCAATTTTTCACAACTGTTGGCGGTTTGACTGCGTTTACAATCAGATTCTTTGTTGAAGTTTTTCGTCCACCTTATGAAATCGGTGAAATCAGAAAACATATGGATGAACTCGGTGTAAAAACTTTTTCAATTGTAAGCATAACCGGTTTTATAATTGGACTTGTTTTAGGAATGCAAACTCAGCCTGTTCTTGCCAGATTTGGTGCGGAAATGTTTTTGCCTGGAACAATTGCCCTTTCTGTTATTCGTGAACTTGGTCCTGTTCTCACAGCTTTGATTTTTGCAGGTCGAGTTGGATCTGGGATTGGAGCTGAACTCGGTTCAATGAGAGTTACTGAACAAATTGATGCAATGGAAGTTTCGGCTGTTGATCCATTCAGATATTTAGTTGTAACTCGTGTAATTGCAACTACGCTTATGCTTCCATTACTTACAATTTATGTTGATTTTATCGCATTGATTGGTGGATATATAGCTGTAATCATCACACAAAATTTAACTTTTGCCTATTACATTCATTTAGTGCTTGAAGCAATTACATTTTCTGATGTAATTCCCGGAGTTGCAAAGACATTTGTATTCGGATTTATTGTTGGAATTGTTGGTTCCTATCTTGGTTTTAATGCAACGAAAGGGACAGAAGGTGTTGGAAAAGCAAGCACTACTGCGGTTGTAATTTCTTCGCTTTTGATTCTTTTATTTGATATGATTTTAGTCAGATTAACACTCATAATTTTTCCCTGATTGAAATGATAAAGATCGAAAATCTTCACAAACGATTTGGCGATTTAGTTGTACTGGATGATGTTAGTTTTGAAGTTCCTGAAGGTCAAACTTTCGTGATTCTTGGTAGAAGCGGAACCGGTAAAAGTGTTCTCTTAAAATGTATCGTTCGTTTACTTGAACCAGACTCAGGAAAAATTTTTATCAACGGGAAAAATATTCTTGAACTTTCTCACAAAGAACTTAATGAACTTAGAAAAGAAATTGGATTTCTGTTTCAAAGTGCCGCTTTGTATGATTCAATGTCTGTTAGAGAAAATCTTGCTTTCCCGTTAATTAGACATACTGATCTTAGTGAAGAAGAAATTGAACTAAGAGTAAAAGAAATGTTGAGATTAGTAGGTCTTGAAAATGCAATTGACAAAATGCCTTCAGAACTTTCTGGCGGAATGAGGAAACGAATTGGACTTGCTCGTGCTTTAATTCTTAATCCTAAAATTATGCTTTATGACGAACCAACAACCGGACTTGATCCAGTAACTTCAAAAGAAATTGCGAAATTAATTTTAGATATGCAGAGAAAATTCAAAATGACCAACATTGTAGTAACTCACGATATGGTTGTTGCTTTAAGTACTGCTGATAAAATTTTATTACTCGATAAAGGCAAACTTATTTTTGAAGGAACACCAGATGAATTAGTTAATTCCGAAATTGAAATTGCAAAGGAATTTTTATCAAATAAGTTAGACTAAAGGAGTTTATTATGACTGGAAAATTAAAAGGAGCAAGACTCGGACTTTTCACTTTTATTGGGACTGTAATTCTTGTTCTTGGAATTTTTCTAATCGGAAATAAAGATTTGCTTTTCCTCGAAACATTTGAATTGAAAGCATATTTCCCAACAGTTGAAGGTTTGAGAGTTGGAGCTCCTGTTAGACTTACTGGAATTGATGTCGGTTCAATAAAATCGATTGAATTTATTGCCGACACAACCAGTAAAATTCTTGTAACAATGAAAATCAGAAAGGATGTTCAACAATTCATCAAGAAAGATTCTCGAGCAAGCATTGAAACGGAAGGATTAGTTGGAAACAAAGTTCTGGTAATTTATGGTGGAAGTAGTCAAGTCCCACAAGTTGAAGATGGAGATGTTTTGCCAGTTAAAACAACTGTTACTTATGCTGAAATAGTTGAAGAAACTCAAGGCATTCTGAATTACATTAAAGAAATTGCAAAAGAATTCTCAATTACTCTTAAAAAAGTCAACGCAGGTGAAGGAACAATTGGAAAACTTCTAAATGATAAAAAACTTTATCAAAGTTTAGATCAAGCCACTATGACGGCAAATCAGACAATGGTTGGATTAACCACTAGTCTCGAGGAAATCACAAATGTTGTAACAGGTCTTGGAAATAATCTCGTAAATGTTATCTCTGGTGTTGACTCCATCGTCAAAAAAGTTGATAATCTTGTTTTAAGAGTAAATCAAGGAGAAGGAGTTCTTGGTGCTTTAGTTAGTGATAAGAGTGCTTATGATTCTGTAAAAGCCATTATTAATAATTTAATTATCACAGCAAAAGAGGCAAGAGTTGGTGCAGAGAGATTTGCTGAAAATATGGAAGCACTCAAACATAACTGGTTATTCAAAGGCTATTTCGAAAGAAGAGGTTACTGGGAAAGATCTGAATATGAAAAAGAACTCGATATGAAACTTGAAGAGATAAAGAAACAACAAAAAGAACTGGAGAAAAGAATTCAAGAACTTCGAGAACTTGAAAAACGAGTTCCTCCTGAAACCATCAAAAGGGAATGATAACTCTACTCAGTTCAATTTTTCAAAAAATCTAAAAATTCTTAAGGAATTTTAAGCTTCAGTATCGGAAATAAATTCTTAAATTGTTTTTACAAAGCTCATTTCTTATTTTGCAATGGAAATTTTAAAAAATGGAGTAGATAGGTAAAATGAAAAAAGGTATTCATCCTGTTTATAAAAAATCAGTAGTTACTTGCGTTTGTGGTAATACATTTGTTACAAGATCCACAGCGGGAGACTTGAGATTAGAAATTTGTTCAAATTGTCATCCATTTTTTACTGGCAAGCAAAAATTGGTTGACTCAGCTGGTCGCGTCGAAAAGTTTATGAAGAAATACGGGAAAAAGGCTACTCAATAACCTTCTTTTTCCGGGCTCATCTCTTTATTTATAATTAAAACTAAAACATAATCAAAAAAGGAGCGAACCAATGCTGGTTATAGTTAAAGAAAATTACGACGAGATGAGCAAAGAAGCAGCAAAAATTGTTGCAGCTCGCCTCCGTCGTAAACCTAACTTAGTTCTTGGTCTCGCCACTGGAAGTACTCCCGTTGGGCTCTACAAAGAGCTCATCAGAATGCATAAAGAAGAAGGCCTGGATTTCTCAAAAGTCGTGACCTTTAATTTAGATGAGTACATTGGTCTACCGCCACATCACGATCAGAGCTATCGATACTTTATGGATGTGAATCTTTTTAATCACATTAATATCGATAAGAGATACATCCATGTTCCAAATGGAATGGCTGACGATATCGAAGCTCATTGTGAATGGTACGAAGAACAAATCAAAAAATTTGGCGGAATTGACCTGCAAATACTCGGTATAGGTGCAAATGGACATATTGCATTTAATGAGCCTGGTTCTTCTCTTGGTTCAAGAACCAGAATAAAAACTTTGACTGAACAAACTGTAAAAGACAACGCTCGCTTTTTCAAATCAATTGATGAAGTTCCGAGATATGCAATTACAATGGGTATCGGAACGATAATGGAAGCAAAAGAAATCATCTTGCTTGCAAACGGGAAAAATAAAGCAGATGCGATCAAAGCTGCAGTTGAAGGTCCAATAACAGCAATGTGCCCTGCTTCTATCATTCAAATGCATCGTAAAGCTTATGTAATCATTGATAAAGAAGCTGCTTCAAAGTTGAGCAGAGAATATAATGGATAAAAATATGCATATCTGTATTTTTGAAGGCATCTACTACACACGCTTATTGCCGCTTGTTTACACTCGTCCAACCTATGAGTTGAGATGTGGAATTCTAACTCTGAAAGACAAAATTCTCAGACATTTCCCTAATTCAAAAGTGACTCTTCACTGCAGAAGTTATTTAGCTGAATACTTGTCTGAAATTTATCCACAATATGAAATTAACCACATCAGTAGCGAAGACGAATGTTTGTTTATTAATGGAAGAGTAATTGCAGATAATGACTTCCTCGAAAAAGTTGATCTTAACAATCCAAACGATTGTCTTTATGTCAATGGTGAATATATCGTCGCAGCAAAAGTCAGTGGATCTAAGCTCAATGATCTTAAGAACACACTTCATGATTTATTTACTTTATCTGATTTTGATGGACTCTTCAAACAGCAAGTTGATGTTAAGTTGATTAATTATCCATGGGACTTAGTAAACAATAATGCAGAACAAATTGAAAAAGATTTTGAATACTTAACGAAATCAAAAGAAAAGAAAATAAATGGAACCATTTACGATGGCGTTCATCTTTTGAATAAAGATTATATTTTCATCGATGAAGGGACAAAGATAAAACCAGGAGTTGTTTTAGATGCCGAGAATGGTCCAATTTATATTGGAAAGAATGTGACAATTTTCCCGAATGCTGTGATTGAAGGTCCAGCTTTCATTGGGGATAAATCTCAAATTAAAATTTCAGCAAAAATTTATGAAGGAACTTCCATTGGTGAGGTTTGTAAGGTCGGCGGAGAAGTAGAAAACAGCATCATTCATTCACATTCAAACAAACAACACGAAGGATTTCTTGGACATAGTTATCTGGGTAAGTGGGTTAATATTGGTGCTGATACAAATAATAGTGATTTGAAAAATAATTACGGAAGTGTAAAAGTTTATATTAATGGTGAGTTAGTTGATAGTGGATCTCAATTTGTCGGTTTAACAATGGGCGATCATTCTAAAACTGGAATTAATACGATGTTTAATACTGGAACTGTTGTCGGTGTTTCGTGCAATATTTATGGTTCTGGAATTCCACCGAAGTATGTTCCTTCATTCTCGTGGGGTGGTGCTGATATGTTAACCACTTACGATCTTGAAAGAAGTCTCGAAGTTGCTAAAAGAGTAATGGCAAGACGAAATATCACTATGTCTCAAGCAGAAGAAAAATTATTAAGGAAAGTATTTGATCTTACAAGAGAGGAAAGAAGAAAACGCGGAATGCCAAACTGATTTTTAATTTTCATTTTTACAAAAGCGGAGTTTCAAAGCTCCGCTTTTTTACTTTAAATGCACAAACCTTTCAATTCTTCAAAACTTAAATATTAAGCTTTTAAATTTTAACTTTGCATTGCTTAATGGTTTTTTTGTCAAATTAAATACAAAGTATTGAGTATGGAAGAACTTAAAGATTTATATGTCGGACCTCGTGGAATTGCTGTAAAAATTCTAAATCGAGTTGATAGGACAGATGCATATCTTGATAAATTAATTGATGTAGAATTAAAGTATGGTGAACTTTCAGGTCCAGATAAAGCACTTTTGAATGAAATAGTTCACGGTGTTGTTCGATGGGAAAGAAGACTCGATTGGATTCTTCGAGGTTTTTACAAAGGTGAATTTTCCAAATGCATCCCAAATCTAAAAAATGCAATGCGAGTTGCTCTTTATCAAATTCTTTTTCTTGATAACATACCAAACTATGCAGCGGTAAATGAAGCAGTTGAATTTGTAAAGAAAATTCAAGGTGAAAAATCTGCAAATCTTGTTAATGCTGTTTTGAGAAACATCATTCGCACAATTGAAGAAGCAGAAATTCGATATCCCGATCCGGAACAGGATGAAATAAATTATCTTGGCACATATTATTCTCATCCAAATTGGCTTGTTAAAAGATGGCTGAAAAGATATGGCAGAGAATTCACTGAAAGACTAATGGAAGAAAATAATCAAAGACCAAAACTGACTTTGAGATTTAATCGTCTTTTAACTGATCGTGATTCTTTCATTAAAAAACTTGAAGAAGCTGGGTTAAAATTTCGACCTTCAAAATATCTTGAGCATTTCTTTGTACTTTTACATTTAACTAACATCACCGATTGGAATTATTTCCAGCAGGGATATTTTTCTATTCAAGATGAAAGTGCAGGAATACCTTGCATTCTATTAGATCCAAATCCAGGTGAAACTGTTTTAGATTTATGCGCAGCTCCTGGCGGAAAAAGCACATATATTGCTGAGTTAATGAACAATCAAGGAAAAATTATCGCTATTGACAAATATCAAAGTCGAATTAAATTGATGAAGAAAAATGTTGAGAGATTAAAAATCACAAATATCGAATTTCTTGAAGCAGATAGTGAAACTCTTGAAATGCCTCCAGTTGATAAAGTTTTACTCGATGCCCCTTGTTCTGGTCTTGGTGTGTTAACCAAAAAACCAGAAATTAAATGGAAAAAAGATTCTGAGGACATTAAAAATTTAGCTGATATTCAAACAAGATTGATTAACAACGCAGCAAAACTTGTTAAAGTTGGTGGCGTTCTTGTTTACAGCACTTGCACAATTGAACCAGAAGAAAATTTTGAGATTATTAAACAATTCCTTGAAACTCATCCTAATTTCGCACTCGTGAAAAATCATCCCAACATTCATCCCGATTTAATTGATGAAAATGGCTGTGTTTCTACATTCCCGCACATTCATGATATGGATGGAAGTTTTGCTGCAAAATTAATTCGACTTTCTTAATTTCAAGAGTAGAGAGCTTAATTATTTAATTGAAAAATAAAAAACTGGAGGCTCAGGAATGAAATGAATGACCTTGGGAAAGAACTAAAAGAACTTCGCCTATTAAAAGGTTTATCTCTCAAAGAACTCTCCGACCAAACTCGAATTAATATTAAATATCTTGAATACCTGGAGCAAAATAACTTCACTTTCCTTCCAGAGGTTTATGTCCGATCTTTTCTAAAAACTTATGTAAAGTACTTAGGTGGAGATGAAAAAAAGTTTTTAGAATTATTTGAAGAACAATTACATCCCAAACCAAAAGTAGAAGAAAAACCTGCGTCAGTTGAAGTAGAACAAGATGAGGTAAAGAATGAAAAAATCGAATCAGAGAAGTTCTTAATTGGCAAAACAAACATTTTAACTTTCAAAAACATTCTGTTTTTCTCCCTTGCTTTAGTTTTAATTGTTTTAATTTCTGTTTTGCTTTTTACAAATAAGAACGAAGTCAAAACACGGGAGACTTCAAATCAACAGGAAACAATGTTCGAAGAAAATGAAGAAAAGAAATCACAAAATTTTGATAATTTTGCTGTGAGCGATAGTTTAACATTGGGTATAAGTGCAACTGATTCAGTCTGGATACAGGTTAAAATGGATAATTCAAAAATTGAAGAAGTTTATTTGAGAAATGGCGATACAAAAAAATTTAGAGCAAAAAATGATTTTCAATTACTGGTGGGCAATGCAGGAGCAATTGTTCTTTATCTCAATGAAACTGAATTACCATTTTCTGGCGTAAAAGGTTCAGTAAAAAGACTAAAGGTCGACAAAGAAGGTGTCAAACTAATTCAGGTTAAAAATGAACCCCAAAAACAATAATCAGGAAGTTGTAAGTCCTGAAATTATTAAGAGAATTGAAGAGCTGAGAGAGTTAATTCATCAACATGATTACTACTATTATGTTTTGAATGAGCCAAAAATTTCAGACCGTGAATATGATCTTTTGATGCAAGAACTAATTGAACTCGAAAACAAATATCCTTTTTTAATCACGCCTGATTCACCAACGCAAAGAGTTGGAGGAGAACCAACAAAAGAATTTCCTGTTGTTGTCCACGAAGTTCCAATGCTTTCACTTTCAAATACTTATTCAATTGAAGACTTGTACGATTTTCATCGAAGAGTGAAAGAAGGATTACCAGAAGGTGAAAAAATTGAATATGTAACCGAACTAAAAATTGACGGTGTCGCAATCAGTTTAAAATATCGTCATGGTCTTTTTGTTCAAGGAGTTACTCGTGGTGATGGAACTCGTGGTGATGATATCACAAACAACTTGAGAACAATTCGATCGTTACCATTAAGATTAAATTTCAGTGAAGTCAAACGAAAAGATTTTGAAGATATCGAAGTTCGCGGTGAAGTTTATATGAACCGAGATGATTTTGAAGCTCTAAACAGAGAAAGAGAAAAATTGGGAGAAAAACTTTTCGCAAATCCAAGAAATGCAACAGCTGGAACTCTAAAACTTCAAGATCCTAAGCAAGTCGCTGAAAGACCATTAAACTTATTCTGCTACTACTTAAGATCAAATACAAAAGAACTCGAAACTCAGTATGAAAATTTGAAAATTCTAAAAAGTCTGGGTTTCAAAGTCAATCCTCACTACAGATTATGCTCAACAATCGAAGAAGTAATTGAATATTGCAAAGAGTGGGAAGAAAAACGAGATACTCTCCCCTACGATATTGATGGCGTTGTAATTAAAGTAAACAGTTTAAGGCAGCAAGAAATTTTAGGAAATGTTGCAAAATCTCCACGCTGGGCAACTGCTTTTAAATTTGAAGCTAAGAAAGCAAAAACAAAACTTAAAGCAATTACATTACAGGTTGGTCGATTAGGAACAATAACTCCAGTTGCAGAACTCGAACCTGTATTTCTTGCAGGAACAACTGTCAGTCGAGCCACTCTTCATAACTTTGAAGAAATTCAAAGAAAAGATATCCGCGTCGGTGATACAGTTATAATTGAGAAAGGCGGAGACATCATTCCAAAAGTTGTTGAAGTTGTTCTTGATGAGAGAAGCTCAAAATCTCAACCATTTGAAATTCCTGAGAAATGTCCAGTCTGTGGAACTAAACTTGTAAATCCTCCTGGCGAAGTTGCTTATTACTGTCCAAATTATGATTGTCCCGAACAGGTAAAGCAAAGACTTGTTCATTTCGCATCTCGTGGTGCAATGGATATCGAAGGACTCGGTGAAGCAATCGTTGATAAATTTGTTGACTTAGGATTTCTCTATTCACCTGCAGACATTTATAGATTAAAAGAAAAAAGAGATAAATTAATTAAACTCGAAGGTTTTGGAGAAAAAAGTGTTGATAATCTATTAAAAGCTATAGAAGAATCTAAAAATCAACCTTTTGAAAGAGTTTTGTTTGCACTTGGAATTAAACATGTTGGTGCAAGCGTCGCAAAAGATCTTGCTTCGCACTTCAAATCAATTGATGAATTAATGAAAGCAACTCCCGAAGAATTACAACAAATTCCAGAAATTGGAGAGACAATCAGTCAAAGTATAGTTGAATATTTTAAAGATCCAAAACACTTGAAATTCTCAACTGAAAAGAAAATTGTTTCAAATAAACTTGCCGGAAAAACTTTTGTCATCACTGGAACACTAAAGTCAATGACTCGGAACGAAGCAAAAGAGTTGATCGAAAAGTATGGTGGTAGAACTTCTGATAGTGTAAGTTCAAAAACTTCGTATGTAATTGTCGGTGAAGATCCAGGTTCGAAATACGATAAAGCAAAGAAGCTAAAAATTCCAATCTTATCTGAAGAAGAATTTCTTAAAATGATCAAAGATTGATTCAATTTTTCTGATGAAGACACTTATCCAGAGACTTTTGATTTTTTTGCACTCACGGAAAAAGAACCAATTTGAATACTTTTCTCCTCAAAATATTTTAAAGAATTCTTCAAATGTTCTTGCACTTCTTCCTGAGAATAAAGAATTACGAGATGAAATTGAGTTCGTAATTCGCATCCTTCAGAAAATTTTCAAGCAAGTAACTTTCTTAATAGAATCAACTTTACAATTGGAATTCAAGACCGATTCACTTGAAAATTTTATTGTTTATTCAAAAAAAGAAAAGAATTTTATTGACTTGCCGAGGAAAGAATTGATCAAATTTCTTCAACAAAAAAACTTTGACTTGATAATCGATTTCAACTTAGATGACTCAAATTTTCATTACTGGATAACGAAACATTTAGATGCGAAATACAAGCTCGGATTATACAGAAAAAATTCCACACTATTTGATAATTTAGTAATGAAAGTAAATCGAATTGATAGTGTTCGATCGATTTACGAAAATTTCTTATTCTTACTAAAACTTTGAAGGAGCGTTATGAATTTCGAAGTAAAACACAGAGACGATATAACTATATTCAAACTCAACGAAAGAAAAATGGACTCTACTATTTCTGGTTTACTCAAAGGTGAATTTACAATTCTTTCTCAAGCTGAGAATGTTAGAAAATTGATTATCGATTTAGGTGATGTTGAAATTTGTGATAGTTCTGGACTTAGCGCATTATTACTAGCACAAAGACAGGTCAGAGAAAAAGGTGGTGCAATTAGACTCATAAATGTAAATGAAAAAATTCATAATCTTATAAAAATATCTTTCCTTGAAAATGTACTCCCCGTTTGTAACTCACAAGAGGAAGCAATCGAAGAATTAGAAAACTTAGAGTAACAAAGTGCAGACAACTCTCCCATCTTCAATTGATTACATAATAATCATTGCTTACTTAGTTACAATAACATTAATCGGAATACTCACTGGCGGAAAACAGAAATCAATTAAGGATTATTTTCTTGGTGCAGATGTTGTCCCTTGGTGGGCAGTTTGTTTTGCAATTGTCGCTGCTGAAACAAGTACTTTAACTTTCATTTCTATTCCTGGACTTGCATATCTAACTAACTTAAACTTTCTTCAATTAACATTTGGTTATTTAATTGGAAGAATTATTGTAGCTCTTCTATTCCTGCCAGCTTATTTTCAAGGCGAACTCTCAACTGCTTATGCTTTCCTGGAAAATCGATTTGGTTATAAAACGAGAAGCTTTGCATCGATTGTTTTTATGTTCACCAGAACCGCTGCAGATGGTGTGAGACTTTTTGCAACAGCAATTCCATTAAAGTTAATGCTCAACATTGATTATCCACTTGCAATTTTAATTATTGGATTAGTTGCTTTAATCTACACTTCATTTGGAGGAGTGCGTGGAATTATTTGGGTCGATGTAATACAATTTTTGATTTACTTAGGCGGTGCAATTATTTCAGGAATTTTATTGATTAACTTAATTCCTGGTGGATTAAATCAAATCATTTCAGTTTCATCAGAATTCAAAAAATTTGAGATAATTAATTTAGGTTTTTCCGATGGCTTCGCATCATTCTTCAGCAAACCATATACTTTAATTGCTGGAATAATTGGTGGTGCTTTCCTCTCTATGGCTTCGCACGGAACAGATCAATTAATTGTTCAACGATTACTTGCAACTAAAAATCTGAAGAATGCACAAAAAGCAATCATTGGAAGCGGTGTGATTATAATTTTTCAATTTGCAATTTTTCTCTTAGTCGGGGTTTTGCTTTTTGCTTTTTACGGTAAAATGAATATGCGTTCTGATGAAGTCTTTCCTTATTTCATTATAAATGTAATTCCAACTGGATTGAAAGGATTAATCATCGCTGGATTATTTGCAGCAGCATTATCAACTCTTGCTGGTTCAATTAGCTCTCTTTCATCTGCCACAGTGATGGATATTTTAGTCCCATACTTTAAAAAATTTAACGATGACAGAAAAAAACTCTTTGCTTCTAGGATTATTACTATAATATGGGCTTCAATGATTGTTCTGGTTGCTCTTTTATTTATGGAAAGTTCACAAGCTGTTGTTGAAATTGCTCTCAGTATTGCTTCATTTACTTATGGCGGATTGCTCGGGACTTTCATTCTTGGAATCTTAAACAAAAAAGCAAGTCAAGAAGATGCTTTAGCAGGTTTTGTCGCTGGCATTTTTTTAATGATTACTATAATCTCTCTTAAACTAACAGCGTGGACATATTTTACATTAATTGGAGTTACAGCTACTCTAATTGTTGGCTCTCTTTTAGCATCGCTACAAAAAAAGTAAAAGACTTTTCATAAGGTGATGAAATGACTTTTATTGATTATTTAATAATCGTCCTTTATTTCATTTTCAGTTTTTCAATTGCAATTATCTATTCTAAAAGAGCTGGAAAAGATACGAGAGAATTTTTTCTATCTGGGAGAAATCTTCCCTGGTATCTTGCTGGTCTTTCAATGGTCGCAACAACTTTCGCTGCCGATACTCCCCTCGCAGTTACAGAACTCGTTGCAAAAAATGGTGTCTCTGGTAATTGGTTATGGTGGAATTTTGTATTTGGTGGTTTGCTTACTGTTTTCTTTTTTGCCAAATTATGGCGCCGTGCAGGAATTATGACCGAAGTTGAGTTCGCCGAGATACGCTATTCTGGTAAGCCAGCAAAATTCTTAAGAGGTTTTAGGGCTATTTACTTAGGTGTTTTTATGAATGTAATTATTATGGGCTGGGTTAATAAAGCAATGGTTTCTGTTCTGGTTGGAATTTTTAATCTTCCTGAAGAATCTGTTTTCATTTATGTTTTGATTGCAATGACTATCGTTGCTATTTATTCTGCTCTATCTGGTTTATGGGGAGTCGTGGTTACAGATGCTGTTCAATTTATTATTGCAATGACTGGATGTATCATTTTAGCAATTTATGTTGTCAATGCGCCTCAAGTTGGCGGAATTTCTGGAATGAAAAATCAATTGCCAGAATTTGTTTTTGATTTTTTTCCAAGAATAACGAGTAATGATGTCTCATTTGGAAATGTCCTTGCATTAACTCCAATGATGTTTCTGGCTTATATAGGAATTCAATGGTGGGCATCCTGGTATCCTGGTGCGGAACCAGGTGGCGGTGGCTATGTCGCTCAAAGAATGATGTCAGCAAAAAATGAAAAACATTCTCTCATTGCAACTCTTTTCTTTCAAATTGCACATTATGCTTTGCGTCCTTGGCCATGGATTTTAGTTGGGCTTAGCGCCTTGATAATCTATCCAGAAATTTCATCAACTAATCCTAAAATGGGCTACATTTACGCCATTCGCGACTTTCTCCCTGCTGGATTAAAAGGATTGCTTGTTGCCGCATTTTTCGCAGCTTATATGTCAACAATTGCAACACAACTTAATTGGGGCACTTCTTATATTGTCAATGATTTCTATAAAAGATTTATATTCCGTGATAGACAAGAAAAACATTATGTCCTAATCTCAAGAATCGCTACAATTCTTTTGATGATAGTTTCTGTTATAGTCACTCTTCTCATAGATAAAATCTCAGGTGCATGGCAATTTATAATTGAATGCGGTGCTGGATTGGGATTGGTTTTGATTCTGCGATGGTATTGGTGGCGAATTAATGCTTGGTCTGAAATTTCTGCAATGTTTACTCCTTTCATTTTGCTTCCCATTGTAAAAATTTTAGAAATAGAATTTCCAATTTCATTATTCTATCTAGTCGCAGGAACAACCATTGTTTGGTTAATTGTAACTTTTGTCACAAAACCAACCGACGAAAAAGTTCTAATAGAATTTTATAAAAGAGTTTATCCAAGCGGAAAATTATGGAAACCAATCGCTTCAAAACTACCGGAGATTAAGACTTCCACCAACTTTAATTTGATGTTCATAAATTGGATACTCGGTGTAATTTTAGTTTATACCTCCTTATTTGGAATCGGTAGCTTAATATTAGCAGAGTATATTAATACTCTAATTTATTTTGCAATCGCTCTGATTTCACTAATCGTTATATTAAAAAACCTTTCGGATGATTTGAAAATCCTTGAATAAAATGTTAACTAGAAAATTTGTTAAGACAAGTTTACTGCAGTATGAAATTAAATTTTAAAAATCTTTGATACTTTTCGTCAGACTTAGACCCTTCGATAAACTCAGGACAAACTCGCTCAGCCTGACAATTAATCAAACTCCCAATGTCGCACTATGCTGGTAAAAGTATGACAAAACATTGCAAAAATTCTGAGATGTTTCTCGTAAGTCTTCGACTGGGCTCAGACTGACATGAAGAATTAAATCATAATATCATCCTGAGCGTTAGTCGAAGGATGAAATTAAACTCTTGAAAAATTAAAAACCTTTCACTTAAGCCCATTCTGAACTAAGCCTTAGATTGAAATTATCTATATTTTTCACTAATAAAACCAATTGAGGAATAATATAAAGACCAACGGTAAAAAATTTGATAAATTCAATTTTCAAATCAATTTAAAAAACTTTTCAGTTTACAAACACTCAATCAAAAATATCAAAATCAAAACACTCTTCAAGTTCCAAAGGATAAAAACGGAACAAACTTCGCAACCACTACATAAATCACCCATAATAAAAATATTGTAATCAAGGATATATTTTTTGGAACAGAGTAAACCTTACCAAGTCCAACTCCAAGAACATACAACCACCAGAAAGTAAATGGATTAATTTTTGAAAGGATATATCTTAAGGTTGTTCCTTTTTCAAGTTCCATAAATACAGTAACATTAAAACTATTTATTAACTTCGACATTGTCAAAGCAATAATCGAAACAATAATTACTTCAATTATAGGTATAAATAACGATAGCCCATAGACATTCAATGCATAATTATAACCCCCCTTTCCTTTCAAAACAAAAATCCATATCAACCAATAAACCGCAGATAAAACAAAGGCAAGAATAAATGTAAAAATTGTGATACTTGTGTATTGAATTATTTGCATTGCAGGACCAGTTGTAAATCTCTCAATTTGCTCTAGTTGTTCTCTCTTTTGTTGCTCATTTATTTTTCCTTCTTTGACTAATTTGTCAAGCCTTTCTTCAGTTGCCTTTCTACTCTCTAAATCAATTTCAGCTCTAATTTCAGGATTTGATGTAATTAAGTATATGGATAAAATCATTAATCCGATAAAGATTATTAGTGGAACAAACCAATCAATAAATTTTGGTCCGAATATTTTCACACTTTCAAAGGTTTTGCTCGGTTCAATTATAACGCCAGCTATTTTGTCAGTGAAGGTCATTTCTTCAATTGGCGCATTTGTATCTTCGGAAGGTCGTTGATTTTGAAGTTGTTCATTCATATAAAAACTCCTTTTTCTCAAATATAACAAAATATGACTGGGGGATTAATTCGAGTTTTCGTAGGTGATTCATATTATTAAAAAATAAAAAGTTCAGAGAAACCTTTATAAGTTTCCCTGAACTCTCCGGAAATTACACCATTATTTTAAGATTAAATTACGACCAGATCTGAGAAGAAATAAAAAACAGAAAAGTGATTAAAAGAACGATTATAAAAAGTACTAAATCTCCGGCCGTATTTTTTTGAGTTGTTGTATTTGTATTTTTTCGTATCATTTTTGAACCACTATTTTAATAGAACCATTTTCTTAATTGATGTAAATTCCGGTGTTTTAAGTTTATAAAAATAAACCCCGGAACTGAGATTATATTTTGATGAATTAAATTCTATAGAATGAAATCCTTTCTCCATTCTTTCCTCTACCAATGTAGCAACAAGATTTCCCATCAAATCATAAACTACTAAACTAACTTCCGTTGATTTTGGCAAAGTGAAACTAATGCTTGTATTCGGATTAAATGGATTTGGATAATTTTGATTTAATGAAAATTCTTTAGGATTTAATTCACCTTCTTCAACTCCAGTTGCGGCTTGGATAATCATCATTGATTCTTGAGGATAAAATCTAATCGTATCTCCACTGGGTTTATAACCAAATGCTTTTATGATGTTAAAGTAATTTTCAGTCTGAGCTGGAACTGTGCCAGTAATTCTAAAGAAAACTTTTACTAAAACTCCACTCCCGGACGATGGTCCAACAGATGGTATACTTGTTATTGCGATACTAACTCTATCACTGCTCGGTTCAGCAAATAAGAACGGACTACCACCGAGAAAATTTCCTGCTTGAATACCATTATAAGCAAGATAAGTTGTATTCGTAAATGTTAATGTAAAAGAAGCTGAAAATAAACTATCGACTGGTGTTGGATCACCAACAACAACATCCACTGTAAATGTATTGCCAACATTTCCAATAACTGATTGTGGACAAACAGGTTTAATG
>Ga0308421_1001018_pt1 | contig 15790 bp, 20 predicted proteins | sample HotsprSampleMS60_FD_203673 | JGI IMG/M metagenome (GOLD analysis project Ga0308421, IMG submission 203673) | Hot spring phototrophic mat microbial communities from Mushroom Spring, Yellowstone National Park, Wyoming, United States - 20090730_MS60 ...
AACATCCGGCGGGCGAAGAATCGGGTGAAGTGGGCGGCGGCGGTGAAGTCCACGTCGTCCGAGAGGTTGAGGTGGACCTCTTTGGGCGCCTGCCGGGAGACGGCCAGCGCCGGAACGCCGCAGGAGGCCGCCTGGAGCGCCGCGCCGATGGTGCCGGAGCAGGTCACGTCGGCGCCGGGGTTCTCCCCGTAGTTGATCCCCACCACCAGCAGGTCCGCAGGCCGGGGGGCCAGTTCCAGCAGCGCGTGCAGCACCACCTGGGCGGGCGAGCCGTCCACGGCGAAGGCGGGGACCGACTCCCCGCCGACCTGCAGCGCTCGCGGGTGAATGACCCCGGTGGTCTCCCGGGCGAAACAGCGACTGGCCCCGGACCACTGTCGGGTGGGCGCGGCGACCAGCACGTCCCCCAGGCCCCATACGGCCCGGACCGCCGCATAGAGCCCCGGCGAATCTATCCCGTCATCGTTGGTCACCACAATCAGCGGGCGGTGATGCATCCTCCGTCGTCCATCGTCTGTGGTCTGTCGTCCGTCGTCCATCGTCTGTGGTCTGTTGTCCGTCGTCCATCGTCTGTGGTCTGTCGTCCATCGTCCATCGTCACTACTGGCATTTTCAACATTCCGTAGTATAATCCAAAAGAACTCTGTAGGCAAGGGAAGTCTGGGGAATGAGAAAGGCGCTCGCTCCGTTCATCCTGGTCATCGTTCTGGTCATCACCGCTGTCACTGCGCGGGGGCTGGTGGTGCCCATGGTCCCGATGACCGTCGCGCCGACGCCCACGATTGTGGTGCCCCATAACAATCCGCATCCGCCGTCCCCTTCGCCGACAGCCACCCCGGCCCCGACGCCCACCCCGACCCCGACGCCGGTGCCGACGCCCACGCCCACGATGATCCCGCCGTCTCCCCCGGCCATTTCCCACGCGACGCCGGTATATGACCTGCCGATCAGCGACACGCTGCCCATCAGTTTGCCCGTCCCCACCCCGATGCCCGTCGTCTCCCTGCCGGAGGAGGTGATGAACGTTCTCCTGCTGGGACTGGATACGCAGGAGGGCAACCGGGGGCGGACGGATGTGATGATCGTCGTCAGCGTCAACCCCGACATCCCGTCGGTAAGTATGCTCTCCATTCCCCGGGACTACTACGCCTGGATTCCCGGGTACGGGTTTGGGAAAATCAACACGGCCATTAACCGGGGGAAGGATTACCCGGGCGGACGGATGGCCCTGGTCAAGGCAACGGTGGAGTACAATTTCGGCATCCCCATCCACTACTATGCGATGGTGGACTTTTCGGGCTTTGTCCGCATCGTGGACGCGCTGGGAGGGGTGGACGTGCCGGTGGAGTGCGAGTTGCACGATACCTTCCCCGACCCGGCCAATCCGGAGCAGGGGGTAGATATAGACCTCTACCCGGGCATCCAGCACCTGAACGGTCAGCAGGCCCTCTGGTACGTCCGTTCCCGCTGGTCCACCAGCGACTATGACCGCAGTCGGCGGCAGCATCAGGTCCTGCGGGCCCTCTACCGGCAGGCGCTCAGTGGAGGACTCCTGGGGCGTATCCCGGACCTGTGGGATGCTCTTCGCCAGACGGTGGAGACGGACCTGGGGTTGAAGGAGATGATCTACCTGGGGTGGCTGGGAACCCGGTTGGACTGGGCCAATGTCAAGAGCCGTTTCATTACCCCGCCCTACGTGGAGCCCTGGACAGACCCCGATGGTGGCTGGGTGCTGCTGCCGGTCCCGGAGGCGCTGGAACCGCTGATTGCCGAGGCGCTGCAGCCCCCGGCGACCGGGCGGGCGCGCCAATCACCCTTTCGGGTGGAGGTCTGGGACGGGACGGGGCGGCCGGGGATGGCGGAGGTGGCGGCGGAGCGGCTGCGCTGGGAGGGCTTTCTGGTGACAGGGATCACGGCGACAGAACCGGTCTCCCGGACCCGGGTGGTGGATTTCACCACCACGGCGAAGGGCTCCCCTCTCTGGCTGTTCACCCGCCTCTACCACCTGAAGCCGGAGGATGTGGAGAAGCGACCGGGAGCGGGGAACGGGGTGGATTTCCGGATCATTTTGGGGGCGAACTACGATTCCTGCGTTCGGCCGGGGGCGATTCAGTACGTCCCGGCACCCACCTCCACGCCCACGCCGACGCGGACACCCAATCCTTGACGACGGTCATTATGCGTGATATTCTCTGGACTCCATGGCGTATGGTCTACCTGCGGGGCGAGCAACCGCTCCCGCAGGAGTGCCTGTTCTGCGTCAAACCCCGCCAGCCGGACGAGGAGGCCCACATCGTCTACCGGGGACAACTCTGTTACGTCGTCCTCAACCGCTACCCGTACAACAACGGGCACCTGATGATTGTCCCCTACGTCCATGTCCCCTCTCTGGAGGACCTGGACGGGCCGACGCTGGCGGAGTGGATGGCGCTGACGCAGACCAGTTTGCGGGTGCTGCGGGAGGCATATAACCCCCAGGGGTTCAACGTGGGGCTGAACATCGGCACTGCGGCTGGGGCGGGGGTGGCGGACCACATTCATCTCCATGTCGTCCCCCGCTGGGGCGGGGACACCAACTACATGAGCGTCGTCGGCGAGACCCGCACCATCCCGGAGTGGCTGGGCGATACATACCGACGGCTGCGGCCGTTGTTTGAAAAATACGCGCCAGGATAACCGTGCTGCTGGTCGCCTGACACTTTTGATCGGGCAGTACACGGATTCACACGGATGCTACGGATAGACACGGATTGATAAGCCGTAAATGCCCGTCTTACCTTTGTTTCCCGTTCAATGGGACACGGATGGGCACGGATGGTACAGATTTCATCCGTGCTGATCCGTGAAACCCGTGTGTATCCGTGTCCTGATTTCAAACTGTCGGGTAGCCAGACCGTGCTGGTCAGTTATGGAACGTCGGAACCCGAAGGTCGCTATTCAGCGAGGTTATGCCGTCCTGACCGCCGACCAGGCACGCCAGATCGCTCTAGAGTGGCTGAAGGCCGGGCGGCTGGAAAATGCCATCGCGCTGGGGTTGCCCGAAGTGGATGACCGATACCACATCTGGCGGGTGCCACTCCTGGGTGGTGTTAGCAGCGAACGGATCGGGGAAGTGGTCATAGATGCCTATACATCCCTGGTCATAGAAAACCGTTCTACCCGTTTTGACGTTCTGGAAGCCCGCCTGCTGGGCCGTCCGCCCGAAGTAACGCCCATATCGCGCCGTTCCGATAGATACCTGCTCTCATCTCTTCGCAACATCGTGGCGCTGGGCGATTGCGAAGAAATTCTGATGGAATTGCCAGCCCAATCGGTGGACCTGGTATTTAACCTCGCCGCCTTACTACAATGCCCGTCCGGAGTACAGTGAGTTTCTGAGTTACGAAGATTACCTGGACAAAATGAGGCGGGTCATCCGGCAGGTTCACCGGGTTCTCAATGAGGGGCGTTTTTTCGTCATCAATGTTTCGCCTGTGTTGATTCGTCGCCCCAACCGCCAGGGACAATCCAGACGGCTGGCAGTCCCTTTTGACCTGCACCGGATTTTCGTGGAAGAGGGGTACGATTTTGTGGATGATATTATCTGGGTCAAGCCGGAGGGGGCCGGCTGGGCACTGGGGCGCGGGAGGCGGTTTGCGGCTGACCGAACACCTTTACAGTACAAACCCGTCACCGTCACGGAATACGTTCTGGTCTACTGTCGGCGGACCGATAAGTTGATTGACTGGAATATCCGCACCTACCCCGACCAGGAAGCCGTCCGCCAGTCCAAAATCATCGGTGACTACGACCGCACCAATGTCTGGTATATCCAGCCGGCCTATCACCCCGTTCATCCGGCAGTGTTTCCGCTGGAGTTAGCCGAGAAGGTGATCCGATATTACTCGTTTAAGGGCGATGTGGTTTTGGACCCGTTTGCTGGCGTGGGGACGACGGGAAAGGCGGCCTGGAAACTGGAGCGGCGCTTCGTTTTGATTGAAAAGGAGCCAGCGTATGTGGATATTATCCGTGAAGAAATTCTGGAGTGGATGGGCAAGGCGGCTTTAGAGGTTCTTTATTTTAACTGTGATCCACCCCAGGTCCGGCAAGGTATGCTCTTTTAATGAAGACTGCGATGGTCCATTCCGGCCCGGTGACTCCGATCAGAGATTTGATCCCGCCGATGCTCCGGCACCTGCTGGAAGTACGGGGTACTGAGTTTGTGCGCCAGATCGGAGAAAATGTCATCCGGCAGGTCATCCTGGATGTGATGTGTGGGCGCAATCTCCGGGACGCGACGGAGATGCTGACCCGGCGGCGCATCGCTCTGGTTAACGCGGGTCTGGTGATGCTGTTTCTGAAAGGGGCCCGGACGGACGCCGATTTCGTGAACCGGCTGACTGACCTGGCGGGGGACGAGTGGAGACAGTCTCGCTCCAGGTCCGACCGGTGGGTTCTTCAGTGGCTTTTAGGGCTGACGGATACAGCTGCCCAGAATGTGCTCCGGGATGACCCTTCGGCTTTGGATACTTACAAGGAGCAATATCTTCAGGTAGCCAGAGAGGTTGTGGAAGAGTGTGAGCGCAATTTTGGAACGCTTCAGGGGACCTTGGGGCTGGATGGCGAGGAATGGGCGCAATTGAACTGGGTGTTTCTTTACCATTTGCTGAACACCGTGGAAGCGAGCACTCTGGCGATCCGTGGCTCGGAAAAGTCGGTCTACGGAAAACTGTTTGAGCGCGTAATTACCTACCTTGGTTCTGTTGGGCGGGGCGAGCCGTCCACGAATGCTTCACGAATGCACGAATAGCGCCGTCATTCGTGTATTCGTGGCCCATTCGTGGATGGCCCCCGCGCCTGACGATCAACGCAACAGGGGGTAGTAGGTAATTACTTGAGCGCCTCATTCTCGGGTCGGCTCTGCACGTACTGGGCTTCCAACTAGTGAGGCCAGGTGCAGCAACCGCGCGGGAGAGAGTTTTCTGGTTATCCTCTCGGGCGACCCGCTGGGAAAGCGATGCGACGGCCCTCATCCGACCGGGGATCGGTGTACGTTTTGACATCGGCTTCATCGGACGGGGAAACCCGGAAATCACGCTGGACAAACTCTCCCGCTTTGAACGAGAAGCAGAGGTCGGACGAGAGAAATGGTATATGGCGAGTTTCATCATCGTAGACCGGTGGGGAAAGGGAGCAGGATTCCGGAGATTGCCGCGCAGGTTGGTGCAACGGTCATCCAGGTGAGCATGAGTTACTGGATGCGCCTTCTGGCCCGGGAACTGGAACGGCAAACCGGCTACCGCCACGAGTTATCTGCCATACCCGATGAGCAGATGGAAGAGTACTTGCGAGACAAACTGGCTGAAGTCCCCGTAGGCATGTTCATCACATCAGGCGCGGAGCGAAAGCGCGACGCATAGGAGTTTGAGATATGGTGAAGGTGCAGACTCCCGATAAACGCCGTGGAGAAGTTCCAGCCGGAAAAGGTCATCCTTTTTGGCTCCTACGCCTACGGTGAGCCTGGGCCAGAGAGCGATGTGGATTTGCTGGTCGTGATGGAGACGCCTCTGCGCAACCGGGAACAGGCGGCCCGGATCGCCCGCGCGATAGACTACCACTTTGGGCTGGACCTGCTGGTGCGTACCCCCCAGCAACTGGCGGAACGCCTGGCACTGGGTGATTTCTTTCTGCAGGAGGTCGTTGAGAAAGGGAAGGTGCTCTATGCACGTCCTGACCGAAGAATGGGTCAACAAGGCGGAGGGTGATTTTCACACCGCCAGCCGGGAACTCCGGGCGCGGAAGATGCCCAATTATGACGCGGTTTGTTTTCACTGCCAGCAGTGCGCCGAAAAGTACTTGAAGGCATATCTGCAGGAGCGGGGTCAGCGCTTCCCCCGTATCCACGACCTCATAGAATGCTGGAACTCTGTCTGCCTTACGACGAAACGTTTGAGTCCCAGCGGGATCATCTGAAGGACCTGACCCGGTACGCGGTAGAGTTTCGGTATCCGGGCGAGATGGCAACCAAAGAGGATGCCCAGGCCGCCTTCAGAGCCGTGAAGGCAGTGCGCTCTTTTATGCGCCAGAAACTGGGGTTGCCCTGAGAGCCTATGTCCGGGCTATCCGGCGGGGAGAAGTGGCACAGGACCCAATCGCCATTAAAGGAATCCGCCAGGGACTTCTGATCACCCTGGGTGAGGGGCCGTGGGATGCGCTGATGGAGGCCCTGGAACGGCGGCTGGAGAAGGGGGCCGTCTTCTTCCGGGGGGGACGTGCCGCGCTGGATGTGGGCCCCCGGCCACTGGACGAGGCCCAGATTCGCCAGACGCGCGACCTGCTGGCCCGCTACGGGGTGGACCTCTGGGCCGTGCGCGGCACGGCGGAGGCCACCATTGTGGCGACCGTGCGGGCGGGCCTCTCCCCCCTTTTGGGTCCGGAAGGAGCAACGGGCGGGGCGGAACCTTCAGAACAGGAGGAAACCCCGCCAGTGCCTGCCGGTGGACTGGTGGTGGAGCGGACCGTCCGCTCCGGCCAACGGATTGAGCACCCCGGCGACGTCATCGTCATTGGCGACGTCCACGCCGGGGCAGAAGTGATTGCCGGTCGTCACGTCATCGTCTGGGGAAAACTGCACGGCGTGGTGCACGCCGGGGCCCTGGGAGATGAGAGCGCGGTCGTCTGCGCGCTGGACCTGGCCCCGACGCAACTCCGCATCGCCGACCACATCGCCCGCTCTCCGGAGGAGCGCCGCCGTCGGCCAGTGCCGGAAATGGCCCGCGTCCGGCACGGGCGGATAGAGGCCGTCCCCTGGCCGCATCGGTAAGGAGGTGGGATGAGCGCCAGAGTGATCACGATTACTTCGGGGAAGGGGGGAGTCGGCAAGACCACCGTCACGGCCAACCTGGGGGTCGCGCTGGCTATGCGCGGCCAGCGGGTGGTGACCATAGACGCGGACATCGGCTTGCGCAACCTGGACGTCATGCTGGGGCTGGAGAACCGCATCGTCTACGACCTGGTGGACGTGGTGGAGGGGCGATGTCGGCTGCGGCAGGCGCTGGTGCGGGATAAGCGGCTCCAGGAACTCTACCTGCTCCCCGCCGCCCAAACCCGGGATAAAAGCGCCGTGCGCGCAGAGGATATGGTCCGCGTCTGCAACGAACTGCGGGAGTCCTTTGATTTTCTCCTGATAGACTCCCCGGCCGGGATTGAGCAGGGGTTCCGCAACGCGGTGGCCCCCGCCGACGAAGTGCTCATCGTGACCAATCCGGAAGTCGCGGCAGTGCGGGACGCCGACCGGGTCATCGGCCTGATAGAGGCGGAGGGGAAAGGCCCCGCCCGGCTCATCATCAACCGCCTGAAGCCGGAAATGGTGCGCCGGGGGGATATGCTGGATACGTCAGCGGTACTGGAACTGCTGGCCATAGACCTGATCGGCATCATCCCAGAGGACGAGGCGGTCATCGTGGCGGCCAACACGGGCCGACCCGTCGCCTTCACCGACAACAGTCTGGCCGGGCGGGCGTTCCACCACATCGCCCGCCGCCTGATGGGCGAAGAGGTTCCCTTAGCTCTGCTCAAGGAACCGGGCTTTCTGGAACGAATCTTCCGCTGGATGCGCTCCGAGGGGGAGGAACAACGATGAAACTACTGGACCGTCTGCTTCATCGCCAGGAACCACCCAGCGGCGAAATCGCCCGCGAACGTCTGCGTCTGGTGCTGGCCCACGACCGGGCCAACATCTCCCCCGGCCTTCTGGAGGTCTTGAAGGACGAAATCATCGCGGTCATCTCCCGCCACGTGCCCATAGACCCGGACGGGGTGCAGGTGACCTACACGGAGGGCCCGCGCGTCCACCGGCTGGTGGCCGACATCCCCCTGCGGACGGAGCGGAGAGCCCAAAGAAGATGATCCACGAAGGACACGAAGGATACGAATTATACCTTTCGCGTCTTTCGCGTCTTTCGCGCCTTTCGTGAAGAACTCCATGCGTCCCATTCAACCCTGGCGTCAGTTTGACTTTCTTCTCCTGGTCGTGATGCTCTTGCTGGTGGCGCTGGGCGTGGCGATGATTCGCAGCGCCACCGCCAACACTCCCGACATGGCCGACCTCTGGCGGCGTCAGGCCAATTTCGCCGCCATCGGTCTGGCGCTTTTTCTCCTGGTCGCCGCCGCTCCCTATACCTGGTGGCGCCCGGTCTGGTGGCTGGGCTACCTGGTCGCCCTGGGCCTGCTGGTGCTGGTCCTCTTCATCGGCCGGAGCGAAATCGGCGACGTGCGGCGCTGGTTCTACATCGGCACCTTCCGCTTCCAGCCCTCGTTCCCGGCCATGCTCCTCCACGGGATCGCAGTCGCGGCGGTCCTGGACTCCCGGTTTCGTCTGAAGCGCCGCCGGTCCGGGGACGAGGAACCGGAAGACGCCCCGCCCGGGTTTATCCCCTACGCCCTTTCCGGCTTCCTGACCCTGGTGGCGGCCGCGCTGGTCTTTCGGGAGCCCGACCTGAGCACGGCCGCGATCTACATTGTGGCCTGGGGGGTGATGGCCTTTGTCTCCGGCGTCCGCCTGCTGTACCTTTTCGGCACCGGAGTGCTGGCGTTGGCCGGAATGGTCCCCCTCTGGGGGCTGATGAAAGAATACCAGCGGCAGCGGGTGCTGGTCTTTCTGAACCCAGAACGGGACCCCGGTGCGCTCTACAACCTGCATCAGGCCCTGATCAGCATCGGCTCCGGGGGGCTCTGGGGGCAGGGTTACGGCGCGGGCAGCCAGAGCCAGTTGCACTTCCTGCGCGTCCGTCACACCGACTTCATCTTCTCCGTCATCGGGGAGGAACTGGGCTTTATCGGGACGATGCTATTATTTTTCCTTTTTACTCTTCTCGCCTGGCGGCTGCTGCGGGCTGCCGTTCTGGCCCCTGACCGTTTCGGACGGTTAGTGGTGGTTGGTGTGGGGGCCATTATCTTTGTTCCCCTTCTGATCAATGTGGGGATGAATCTGGGGCTGTTGCCGGTCACTGGCTTGCCGCTTCCCTTCATCAGTTACGGCGGGACGGCCCTGGTGACGTATATGACCGCGCTGGGGCTGGTGGAGAGCGTCGCCATGCGCCACCGGGAGCGGTAGCCGGTGGGCATGAACGGGGGCCGGGGCGGCGGCTCCGCCGCCGCCCCGGCCCCCAACGGTTTTGCGGCGGCCTTTGGCCGCCGCAAAACCGAAATGGCGGATCATCCCCTCCCCAGAATGGCGTCAATCTCCCCCATCTGCTCCGGCGTCAGCGGGCCGAACGGCATGGCGGCCGCGTTCTCCTGCACTTGCGCAACGGTACGGAAGCCCGGGATGGGGATGTTCTGCGGGCTGCGCGCCCATAGCCAGGCCAGCGCGCCCTGCGCCAGGGTCCGACCGCCGCTGGTCAGGATTTCCCGGAGGGCCTCCACCTTCGCCAGCCACTCCGGGTTGGGCCGACCGTCCCGGAAATACCGCATCCACTCCGGGCTTTTCTCGCCCCGCACATCGTCGGCCGAGACGCGCGTCTGCAGGGTGTACTTGCCCGTCAGCAGGCCCATGGCCAGTGGGCCGCGATTGATGGCGGCCAGGTTGTACTTCTCGCAGAGGGCGATGACGGCCGGGTTGTCGTCCAGCACGTTCAATTGAAACTGGATGGCTGTGCAGTGCGGCCCTTGGGCGAAGACTTCCGCCCGGTCCGGGAAGTCGGTGCTCCAGCCGTAGAAGCGAATCTTGCCTTCTTTGACCAGTTCTTCCAACGTCTCGCGCACCGGTCCGGCCTGATCGGCCGGATAACCGTTGTCGTGGAACTGGTAGAGGTCAATGTAGTCGGTATTCAGGCGGCGCAACGAGTCCTCACAGGCGCGCCGGATGCCCTCCGGCGAGGCGTCTGCCCCGATGACCTGGCGGGTCTTTTCGTCAAAGACGGCGTTGAATTTGGTGGCGATGACCACCTGGGATCGGCGACCCGCCAGAGCCCGCCCCAGAATCCGCTCGCTGTGGCCGGCACCGTAGACGTTGGCCGTGTCAAAGAAATTGATGCCCAGGTCCAGGGCCGCGTGAATGGCGCGGATGGACTCGTTATCATCCACCTCGCCCCAGCCCAGGGGCGTCTCACCAGCCCAGAACGGGCCGCCGATGGCCCAGCACCCCAGCCCCAGGGCGCTCACTTCAATGCCTGAACGTCCCAATGTGCGTTTCATCTCTCACTTCCTCCACCGATAGTCGTTCTGCAGGGCCTGCCGGAAGTCCTCCTGAATCTGGTCCTTCGTCCGAATCTCCCACTCGTCCCCCTGCCAGCGGTAGAGGAGCAGGCAGTGAATCTGCTGCGCGTGGGGCGTGCTGTTCCAGCGGTGAATCTCCTCGTACGCCGCCCGCACCCAGCCGATGTTGCGGTTGATCCACCCGTTGGGCCCCGTCCCGTCCGGGTTCACCGTCCAGTGGTTCGTCTCGGTGATGTAGACGGGTTTATCCCGCCATTTGGGGGGGATGGCCTCAATGAACGGACGGTAGGCCTGGAAGTCGTAGTAGTGCTCGTGCTCCGTGCCGGGGACCAGGGGCCAGTCGGTGAAGACCCGCAGGTGGGTGATGTAGTCCACCACCGGACCGTGGGTGTAGGTGTGGAGCGCGAAGCCGTCCAGGGCCTCAATCCCGTCCAGCATCTCCTTAAAGTACGTCAGCGGGCGGTATCGGATGCCGCCCAGACGGACCCAGGGGGTGGTGTTGTACGGGTCCACCGCCCCCGGCACAACGGTGGCGTTGGGCAGGACCGCCTTGATGGCCCGGTAGGCCAGGTTGAAGGCCCGCGCGTAGAGTTGGGGGGTGATGTGCTCCCGGGGGTCCGCCAGCCCGCCCGGGTGCTCCCGGACGTTGTTCTGCTCATTGCCAATGACAATGATCCAGGTATAGTGGGACGGGGGGACCTCCGGGCGCCTCAGGTAGAGTTCGGCCCAGCGCGCGCAGGTGGCCGCGAAGGCCCCGTAGTACTGGGATTCGGGCAGGGTCCCCGCCGGTTCGTAGCCGTGGTTGAGGCGAATGACCACGCCGAAACCGTTGCGGGCCCAGTCCCACAACTTTTGCCGCAGGGCCTCGTTGGGCCGCAGGTTCTCCGGATGGCGGCCGATGGACTCGGTAAAGAGGACCCACCCTCGCCTGCCGGTCCCCTGGAACAGGTGGCGGAAGTCCTCCGTCTCGTCGGTACCGGCGCCGTGGATGCCGAAAATCCAGGCGCACTCGCCGAAGGGCAGGGGCGCATCCTCCACCGGACGGCGGTGATCCGGGGTGACGTCGGCGGCCAGGTACCAGGCGGCGGCGTACCCCTCATGCAGGCTGGGGGTGCGCACCCGAATCCACTGCCCCTGTTGCCCGACCTTCGCTGCGGCTTGCTGGGGGTCCTCCAGAATTTCCAGGATTGCCCCATCGGGGACGCGCCAGACGGTGGGGGAATTGGTCCCCGGGCCCCGGCGGATGTTCAAATAGCCGACCTGGGGGCTCTGGACGCGCAGGAGAATGGGCAAAGGAGGAGCCTCCGCGACCGGCGGGTGGTCGGTGACGTACCAGGCGGCGACCCACCCCTCCGGCCCATCGGGCTCCAACTGGACGTGGAGCCACCCGTAGGTGCCCAGTTTTCGCCGGGCCAGTGTGGGGTCCTCTATGACCCTCAGGCGCGCGCCGGGGTAGAGCCGTCCGATGAGGGTATCCGGGCGCACGACGGGCTGGCTGCGGTAGTTGACCTCCTCTTTGGTCCAGACGTGGGTCAGGTGTCCTGGCGGGGCGGGCGGTGGAGCGGGAAGGGCCGGGGGCTCGCCAGGGTCGGTCATCGCAAAGGAGGGGGTGTCGTTGGCCCGCCATTCCGGCAGCCAGCCCAGCGCGCCGTCGGCGGTACGGACCTGGAGCCAGCGGCGGCCGTCGGACCCGCGCCGCCAGGCCACCCCCTCCGCGGTGGCCCGATAGATGAGGGCCCGCACCCGCCTGGCGGCGAAGTCCGGCGCGGCGTAGAGGACCGCCCCCTCCAGCGGGGCCATCCACACGCTGGCCGGGATGGGCATCTCCACCGGCCCCTCCGCCGGGGCGAAGTCCCGGATCAGGGGAACCAGCGCGTCGGAGATGGCGCGGGCGGTGAAGAAACTGACGAAGGTCGGCCCGTTCGCGGCCACCCGGTCCAGCCAGATCCGGAACTCCTCCGGCAACATCGGGACGCGGCCGTACTCGTCGTGGTAGGGGCCCAGGACAGGGTAGAGGGGCGGGCGGAAGCCCCACTTGAGACACCACTCTTCGTAGTGACCGTAGGTCCACTCATCTATCACCCGACGGGCCTGGACGTCCCAGGGGGTGGGGTTGCCCGGGGCGAAGAAGGAGCCGTAGGCCATCGGCATCAGGCCGCCCTTGCAGATTTCCAGCATCTCCGTGTACGGCAGGTCCGTGTGGGCGGAGATGTTGGGAAAGGAGCAGAGGAACAGCGCCCCAGGGTTAACACTGGTCTTCTGCAGGGCCCGGACCAGTTTCCGGGCGGCGTCAAACTTCCGTCTGCAGGGGGCCTCCATATCAAAGACGAAGCCCTGGTAGCCGTCACTGAAGGCCTGCAGGACGACCTGGGCCTCCCGTTCCGGGTCGTCCAGGGTGAGCCAGGTCCAGGCGAAGGGTACCAGGCCGGCCTCGGTGACGCGGCGGGCCGCCGGAGCAGAGTCCTGGTAGTACGTCTCCCCCTGTCCGACCTTATAGAGGATGTGGGTTGCGCCGGTCTGCCGGGCGAGCCCAATGGCCTGGCCCAGTTCGTCGCCGGCCCGCATCCAGGCCCAGATGCCCTTGCCACGCAGCGGTGAAGCGCTCATCGGTGCCTCCTGTGTTGGTCATTTTAACCGCAGAACGCAGAGGATGCAGGGAGGGAGTGGTCTTTTTACTCTAAATGCTCCAGGTCGGCCAGGTCCTGAAAGCGTCCGGATGCCCGCTTGGTTTGCTTGAGGTTATCCAGATCAATGAAATTGACCGGAAGACCTTCTACATCCACCACGGTACGGAAAGGATAACAGTCCGAAAACTCCACGCCCGGCAATGTGGTCAGGATGTCTATCCGGTTGGGGGGGTAACCCAGTTGGATAATCTGGTCCGGCGTCAGAAAATCCTCCACCGTCAGCCCCAGGGAGCCAAAGCCGAACTGATCCAGGGCCTTTACCATTCGCCGGGCGTTCTCCTCGCTCATCTCTATCCAGACGTCCAGATCTTTGGTGTAGCGAGGATAGCCATAGAAGGCGACGGCGTAACCGCCCACCACCAGGTAGCGGACCCCGTTATCGTTTAACGATTGTATAAACTCTCTGAAGTCGGGGCTCAGCACCATATTTCCAGCGGTGGTACTCCCGGCGGATTTCTTCCAGCGCGGCCAGGCGCGCCAGGGGCGGCTGGGCTCGCCAGTAGGCGGCGTCGCTCTGCCGCTCCCCCCGTTTCACGCGTGTGACCACTCGTGCAATCCCGGCCATAGATGAACCAACCAGACCAGATAACCCCCGCTACGGCGTTCCCGGCAAGTTATATTGGGCGTAGTCCCCCTCAAACTCGGTGGGGATGGTGCGCAGAATCTCCACCCAGCGGATGATGCGATTGGCGCCCTGCAGAAGTTGCATGAAGGGCCCCTGGGTCTTCAGTTTGCGGGACGCGATGGCCTGGGTGGCCCCCAGTTTCCCCCGCAGGACGTCCACCCAGACGCCGTAGGGGGCGGTGAGGGTGAAGTCGGTGGGGCGTTTCCCCACCCAGACTTCGTCAATTTTCCCGTCCACGTTGGTGAAGCCGATAATGGTCGTCTCATTGACCCCTTTGGCGGGCTCTGCCTCCAGCACCAACGTGTAGGACGCGTTGTGTCCTCTGGCCAGTTCCAGGTACTTGGGGTCGGCGTTGGATCGCCGCCGGACCTCCTCCAGGTATTCCAGAGAGGCGAGTTTCATGGGAACCTCCTTTCAGGTCGCAGGGTCGCAGGTCGCAGGGTCGCAAGTCGCAAGTCGCAAGTCGCAGGGCTACGAAGTGTCACCTGCTATCATTTCCGCAGGCCTCGGGCCATATCTCTCATTTTTCTCCGCGCCCAATCCAGTACATACCTCAGGGCTTCTTCCGGCACTTCGGGTATAAAACTGCAGCGATTCCATAGCTCTCCTCCAACACTACTTCCTGCTGTTATAGCGCCGGCTGTGCAACCCGTGCAGGCCAACAGCCTGCGCTACATGTATTACGCTCTGTGCCCGACTCATTGGAGGAGAGCCTCCGCTTCTGGGTTATGTTTCGGAAAACGCCAGCGTCAAGGTTCCTGCCTGTTCTTCCAGGAGTTTCAAATCATCCTCCAGATTGGTCAACTCTATATAATCTTCCCACGTCGGATGTTCGGGAAGTGTTCCGGCCTCAATGCGCTCCCGAAGTTCCGCTGCTGAGCGGACATCATATCGGGAGAGGAGTTCAAACCGCTCCGCCATCAGTAGCCGTTTCCGGGCCTGCAGAAACGAGAGCAAACTTTCACGAATGAGTACATCTTCGGGAATCCCCAGCCGATCTGCAACGGTTTGGAGGACGGCTCCCTTCTCCATTCTGGCCTCCTATGGTATCCGCACCAGTACCTTCACCGCGCTGGAACCGGGGGTGATCAGGCGGCTGAACCACTCCGCGACCCCCTCATCCAGCGGAATCTCATGGCTCACCAGTGCTTCCACGTCCACCCGGCCCTGGGCGATGAGGTCTATCGCCGCCGGGAACTCCGCCCATCCTGCCAGACTGCCCTCAATGGAGAGTTCCCCCATCACCACGCTGAAGAAGTCCGCCTCTACCGGCTGGATGGGCAATCCCAGCAGGAAAATCTGCCCGCCCTTGCGGACCAGGAAGACTGCCTCGGCAAAGGGCTCCGGGGCACCCGTGCAAATGAAGATGACATCCGGCCCCAGCCCGTCGGTCAGTTCGGAGAGGGAGACGCTGAGGTTCTCCTCCAGCGGGTTCAGGACCACCGTTGCGCCCAGGCGGGCGGCCAGCGCGGCGCGGTTGGGGTCCACCTCGGTGACGATGACGGAGCGCGCGCCGGCCAGCCGCACACACTGGAGAGTGAGCAGGCCGATGGGACCGGCCCCCATCACCACGGCCCGGTCTCCCGGCTTGAGGCGGGAGCGGCGGACGCCGTGGAGGGCCACCGTCAGCGGCTCCACCAGCGCCCCCTGCCGCATGCTCACCCCCTCCGGCAGGTGGTGCAACCCAACCGCCGGGGCCTTCACATACTCCGCCATCCCTCCGTCGTGGGTGACCCCGATCATGTAGATGCTCTCACAGGCTTCCATGTGCCCGGTCCGACAGGGCCGGCACTGCCCGCAGGGGATCAGGTCGCCCACGACGACCCGGTCGCCGGCCCGCCAGCCCGTCACCTCAGGCCCGGTCTCCACGATGGTTCCGGCAAATTCGTGGCCGATGATCAGGCCGGGCTCGTACATCCCGGTCTGGAAGGCCTCCAGGTCGGTGCCGCAGATGCCGCAACAGGCGACCCGGATCAGCACCTCCCCCGGCCCCACCTCCGGCACCGGGACATCGGTCACCTCTATCTGTCCAATACCCCGAAAGACGGCCGCTTTCATGCTCTCCTCCGCTCGCATCCTGCATCTTGCATCTTGCATCGTAATTACCTACCACAAAGGGCACAAAGGACTCACAAAGGACACAAAGGGATAAAATGTGATTGTTCAAAATTCGGCAAAGGAGGGAAAGAGAGGCCTATCTCCCTGCTGTTCTTGCTTTTCTTCCCCAATCCCTCAGGCCAGCAGGAGGGCCAATGGCGCTCCCCCCTGGTGCAGATGATTC
>Ga0308421_1001031_pt1 | contig 15697 bp, 12 predicted proteins | sample HotsprSampleMS60_FD_203673 | JGI IMG/M metagenome (GOLD analysis project Ga0308421, IMG submission 203673) | Hot spring phototrophic mat microbial communities from Mushroom Spring, Yellowstone National Park, Wyoming, United States - 20090730_MS60 ...
GCACCATCGCCGCCGAGAGGCGGTTCAGAATGAAGCGCGGCGAGACGCCTGTCATGCCTTCGTCGGGGTACTCCTCGCGCAGCTCCTTGACATGGCGCTGGTCCCAATCGCCGACCTGTCGCTCGCCGTCGTAGAGTTTCATCTTAGTCATTAGCGACATCCCGCTCTTTTTGGGCGGCTTGAGGCGGCTCAGCACGGCGAACATCGCCGCCACACGCAGCGAGTGCGGCGCGATATGCACCTTCGACAAGTCCTGCGTCTCGTCGCTCCACTGCGACTGCTGGATGAGCTTTTCGTAGATGCGCACCTCTTGCGAGACCTGCAGGTTGTAGGGCACTTTGACCACGAACATGCGGTCGATCATCGCCTCGTTCTCCTTGTTGGAGAAGTAGGCGTTGTATTCGTACTCGTTGGTGTGGGCAATCACGACGACATCGGTGTAGATGAGCGCGAACCGCCCGATTTTGATCATCTGCTCGCCCGCGACGGTGTTCAGCTCATAGAGGAACCGCTTGTCCGCCTTGAGCATCTCGATGAACTCCATGATGCCGCGGTTAGCTTTGTTGAGTTCACCGTCGAAGTTGTAGACGCGCGGGTCGGATTCGACGCCGATTTGGGTCAGCAGGTTCAGGTTCACGCTGCCTGTGAGTTCGGACACATCTTGCGATTTGGGGTCGGAGGGCTTGAAGGTGCCGATGCCTGTGCGTTCGCGTTCGGAGAATTTGATGCGCACGACGGGCACATCTTGGATATTGTCGCCCCACTCGTGGCGCAGTTTCCACTGGCACACGGGGCACAGGTCGCCCTCGATATGCACGCCGAATTGGCGCTTGAAGTCGGCGCGCAGCTCTTCGGGCACGAGGTGCAGCGGCTCTTCGTGCATGGGGCAGTCTTTGATGGCGTAGACTGCGCCCTCGTCGGTGCGCGAGTAGCGCTCCAGCCCGCGCTTGAGCATCGTCACCAGCGTCGACTTGCCCCCGCCCACAGGTCCGACCAGCAGCAGGATGCGCTTGCGCACATCGAGCCGCTTGGCGGCGGGCGCGAAGTATTCCTCCACCAGCTGTTGCAGCGTGCGATCCATGCCGAACAGCTCGGAGGTGAAGAATTTGTATTCGCGCGGTTGACCGTCGCCGCGCTCCTCGACGCCCGCGCTGACAATCATGTCGTACACGCGCGCGTGCGCGAGGTTCGCCACCTTCGGGTTCTGCTGCACAATCTCCAGATACTCCCGAAAAGTGCCTTCCCAAGTAATCTGTTTTTCCAGCCGTCGCTGTTCTTCGATTTGGCGCAAGAAATCGGACGCGCTCATATTCGTAGACCCCCTTGTGCGCTCCACGGGCAGTCGGGTCGCGTGTTCCCGCGACGGGCGTTCGGTCTGCCTCATCATAATCACCCCATGCCTAAAGGATACAGGGTCGCTCCTACGACGCCATAGGTCTATTATCGGTTAGACGCGATTGAAATCGCAGGGGTTTCTGACCCGTGTGGGAAGTATTCCATACGCGCCGTGTAAACCTCGCATACTTCGGCGGATGCGGTAGAGGCGACGCTCCCGAAACGCCAGTTCTGAAAGAGTACTGCCCGCTACGGCAGGCGTTTACCCGCCATGCAATTATACTACGATTTTGGCGCGGGAGGCGTTCCCGAATTAGCGAATTGGGCGCAGCGCAGTGGTGCGTTCGCGCAGGCGTTTGTACGCCAGTCCTGCCAGCGGCTTGAGATTCACGATGTCCTCGCGGTTGTAGCGCAGCAGCGTCTCCAGCGCGGTCTCGTGCCCCAGTCGGTATGCTTGCCAGAGTTGCACCGCTTCGCGCCCGCTCAGCCCGTCCAAGTCGGGGTCGCGCAGTAGTCCCAGTTGCTGCTCGATGCGTTTCAGCCCGCCGCGCAGCCCCACCCGCCGCAGCGTCGGACACAGATCCAAGTGCAGCTGATCCAGCGCCAGCTTCGGGAAGTTGCGGTACAACATTGGCACATCGAAGTTCAGCCCGTTGAAGGTCACCAGCATCGAGAACTCGGCGATGAAGTCGGGGAACTCGTCGAGGTTGTCGCCCAGCACGAATTGGTAGACCTCCTCGCCGTCGTAGACGCCGATAACGGTAATCTGCGTTGTGCCATCGGTCTCGATGTCGAGGTAGGCGGCATTGAGTCGGAACTCTTCGTAGGCGCGCCAGTGTTCCTTGACGGGCAGTCGCGTGGCGAAGTAGGCGTGGTCGCCTTCTTCGAGCGCGTCGATGGAGGTCGCCGCGCCCTGCAGCACGGCGCTCAGGTACGGCTCGCTGATGCGCCATCGCTGCGGGTGCTCCACAAGGGTGTACCAGTCCTCCGCTCCCTGCAGCCACAGTTCGCGTTCCACCGACTCGGTAATGCCCGAAATATGAATGTAGGTGCGCGTCAGCACAGCAGTTAAGTGTACCCCGTGTGGTTCGGGCGCGTTGCCGCTCTTTTCCGCGCCTTCGGGAGGGCGAAATTCCCCTTGCAACATCCAAGCGAACAGCGACTGCAAACGGTACAGACCTGCGCGCAGTGCGAGTGTCATCTTTGGGCGTCGGCGCCAGCCCATTCGCGCCTCTCCCTACCCCTTGCAATTCGCGTCAGCATAGGGTATAATCGTATTGACCACGCGTCCGTAGCTCAGAGGATAGAGCGCAAGGTTGCGGACCTTGAGGTCGGGGGTTCGAGTCCCTCCGGACGCGCCAAAATCTTCTGCCCTCGTAGCTCAGTGGATAGAGCGCCTCCGTCCTAAGGAGGGCGTCGGGGGTTCGAATCCCTCCGAGGGCACCATAATCTTGGAGAGGTGCCGGAGTGGTTGAACGGGCCCGTCTCGAAAACGGGAATCCCCCCAAAAGGGGGATCGTGGGTTCGAATCCCACCCTCTCCGCCAGGAAACTGCTATGCGCTGGACAGATACCCACTGCCACCTGAACCATCCCGATTTGTACCCTGATTGGCGTGCGGTACTCTTCCGAGCACAGCAGTCGGGCGTGCACCGACTGATTCTGATTGGCTACGATTTGGAAAGCAGTCGCCGCGCGGTGGAGCTGGCAACGCAGTCGGATGCACTCTACGCTGCTGTTGGCATTCACCCCCATGAATCTGTGCAGTGTGATGCAGACGCGCTGGCTGTTTTGCGCGAGTTTGCCCAGCAGCCACGCGTGGTTGCAATCGGCGAAATCGGGCTGGACTTCTACCGCGACCTTGTGCCACGCGAAGTGCAATCCGCAGCGTTCCACGCACAGATGCAACTGGCGCAGTCGTTGGGGCTGCCTGTTGTTCTGCACTGCCGCGACGCTTATGACGAGTTGCTCGACTCGCTGGCAGCATATCCGATGGTGCGCGGGGTGCTACACTGCTTTTCGGGCACGGCAGCGCACGCGCAGCGCGGGCTGGAACTGGGCTACTTTCTCGGCATCGGCGGTGTGGTCACTTTCAAAAATGCAGCAGCCCTGCGGGCGATTGTGCAGGCTGCACCGCGCAATCGGCTGCTGCTGGAGACCGACGCGCCTTACCTTGCGCCCCATCCCTACCGTGGCAAACGCAACGAGCCTGCCTACTTGCCCCTCATCGCCCAGCAGGTTGCCACGCTGTGGGAAGTCTCACTGGAGACCCTCTCAGAACTCATCGAAGCGAACGCTACAACACTTTTCGCGCGAATACAGCCCTTTTGTGATTAGGGGTTCATATACCTGCCCTAACCGTCGCCTCTACCAACCCAACCCCCACAAAGTGCAACTCAGACAAATACGCCACCAAAAACACCAACGGCACGCCCACCTCCCGCACACAACGCACCCGATGCAAACTCGCGTTATCCCCCCCGCCGCTACCTGATAAGGGTACATCGGTCGGGTACAAAATAGGACTTAAGCAGTTGGTTGGAGGTCATAGCGCGGACGCGCCAGATACTCCCGAATCGCCCCGCGAATAATCTCCAACTTCAACCCATACCAACTGACGCCACAACGCAAACGATACACCTCCAAACGCACAAACGCACGCAACGCCAACAACAAATGACCCCATACCGCACGCCGACAACGCACCTGCGCACGCTCCACCCCGCAACACTGCTTGAGTGCCCGATGATACACCTCTATCCCCCAACTCCAGCGCAACACCTGCACACAATCCGTCGGGGTGGGGGGGCGATGTTTAAATCTCACTGCAAAGATACTTACAAAGACACTCGTTCTACAGCCAGCACCGCTGTACATCGGGCGCACAGTTCCGTTTCGGCGTCCACATCGGGCAGCACGAGCCAGCAGCGGGCGCATTTTTGCCCCTGCGCAGGGCTGACCTCCACCTGTAGGTCGCCGTCGGTGGGGGCGACCTGCGCCTGCGAGACGCCGAACACTCGCGCAAGCAGGTTGTCGGGCGCAGGCGGCGTCGGATACGCGTTCAGAATCGCATGCAGCGGCGCGGGCGCATGCACGATTACTTTCGCGCTCATCGGGTTGGGGATACGCTTCTCGTTTTTTGCCTGCTCTACCGCGCGGTTGACCGCTTCGCGCACCTGCAGAATCTGCTCCCAACGCTGCAGCAGTGCGTCGTCGCGCCAGTCGTCGCGGACGGTCGGGAAGTCCGCCAAGTGAACGCTGACGGGCTTGTCGGGCACAGGCAGCCGCTGCCAGACCTCCTCCGCCGTGTGCGGGATAATCGGCGCGAGCAGGCGCACCAGCGCGCTCGCCAACTCATGCAGCACGGTCTGCGCCCCGCGCCGCGCCGCTGAACCCCGCGCCTCCGCGTACAGGCGGTCTTTGATGACATCCAGATAAAACGCGCTCAACTCCACATTACAGAACCGCCGCGTCTCGTGGTAGAAGCGGTGATACTCGAACGACTCATAGGCGTTGAGGGCATAGCGCAGGTACGCCTGCAGGCGCGCCAGCATCCAGCGGTCAAGGTCGTTCAGTTGGTCATAGGGTACGGCGTCGCGCGCGGGGTCAAAGTCCGCAAGATTGCCCAGCATAAAGCGCAGCGTGTTGCGAATCTGGCGGTAGGCGTCGGCGACATACTTGAGGATCTCGTCGGAGAGGCGCACATCCTCGAAGTATTCGCACGAGGCGACCCACAGGCGCAACACATCCGCGCCCATCTTCTGGATGACCTCCAGCGGGCTGACGACATTGCCCTCGCTCTTGCTCATCTTGCGCCCTTCGCCGTCCAGCACGAAGCCGTGCGTCAGCACCGTGCGATAGGGCGCGGCGTCACGCGTGCCGATGGCAATCATCAGGCTGGAGTTGAACCACCCGCGATGCTGGTCGGAGCCTTCCAAGTAGAGGTCGGCGGGCCAGCGCAGGTTCGGGCGCGTCTCCAGCACCAGTCGATGCGTGCTGCCCGAATCGAACCACACATCCAGCACATCGGTCTCCTTGCGGAAGGTGGTTGCGCCACACTTGGGACACGCGAAGCCGTCGGGCAGGAAGTAGTCGGTGGGGTGGGTGAACCACACATCGGAGCCTTCGCGCTCGATAACCTGCGCGACGCGCTCGATGAGGTCGGGTTGCACGATCGCCTCGCCGCACGCCTCGCAATAGAATGCGGGGATGCCGACGCCCCACGCCCGTTGGCGGCTCAGAGTCCAGTCGGGTCGGTTCTGCACCATCGCGGTGATGCGCGCCTCGCCATCGGGGGGAATCCAGCGCACGCCGCGAATGGCTTCGAGGGCGCGCTCGCGATGCCTCGCGTGGTCGATACTCATAAACCACTGCACAGTGGCGCGGAAGATCAGCGGGGTGTCGCACCGCCAGCAGTGCGGGTAGTTGTGGTGGTAGGGTTCGTCGTGCAGCAGCGCGCCGACGGACTTCAGCCGCTCGATGACCGCGCGGTTGCCGTCGGGCGTGATCGGCAGCCCGCGGAACTCGCCTGCCTCGTCGGTGAACACGCCCGCGGCGTCCACGGGGCACAGCACGGGCAGCCCATACTTTTTGCCCGTCGCGAAGTCCTCTGCGCCGTGCCCTGGCGCAGTATGCACGACACCCGTGCCCTCGTCCGCCGACACATAGTCCGCCAGCACGACAGGCGACTCGCGCTCGAAAATCGGGTGGCGTGCGACCGTGCCTTCCAGCTGCGCGCCTGTCGCCGTGCCCAGCACGGTGTAGTCGCGCACACCGAACACCTCCATCGTCGGCGCGACCAGCCGATGCGCCAAGAGGTAGACCGCGCCGTCCGCCTGCACATAGGCGTACTCCAGTTCAGGGTGTACCGCCAGCGCGAGGTTCGCAGGAATCGTCCACGGTGTGGTCGTCCAAATCAGGATGCGCAGGTTCTCCCGTGCGGGCGCGTCCGCGGGGGGCTTTATGACGGGGAACGCCACATAGATCGAGTCGGAGACCTTCGGTGCGTACTCCACCTCGGCGTCGGCGAGTGCGGTCTGGCAAGTGGGGCACCAGAGCGTGGGGCGCAGCCCGCGATAGATGTAGCCGCGCTGCACCAACTCGCCGAAGATGCGCACAATCCCCGCCTCGAACGCATAGTCCATCGTGAGGTAGGGGTTGTCCCACTCGCCGACGAGCCCCAAGCGTTCGAACTGCTCGCGTTGCACCTGCACGAAGTGCTGGGCGTATTCGCGGCAGGCGCGGCGCAGGGTCGCCTTGTCGGGCTTCTCGCCCCGCGCGAGGAACTCCTTGCTCACGGCGTTCTCGATGGGCATGCCGTGATTGTCCCAGCCGGGCACATAGGGCGTGCGGTAGCCGCGCATGCAGTAGGAGCGCACTACAATGTCCTTGAGCGTCTTGTTGAGCGCGTGCCCGATGTGGATGTCGCCGTTGGAGTAGGGCGGTCCGTCGTGCAAAATAAAGTCGCCGTTGGGGGCGGGCTTGGCAAGCATCTTGCCGTACAGGTCGATCTCGCGCCAGAAGGCTTGCCAGCGCGGCTCCTGCTCGGGCAGGTTCGCCCGCATCGGGATGGTCTGCTCGTCCTTCGGCAGGTGGAGTGTGTCTCGGTAGTTGCGCAACATGTCTGCGATAAGTATACCTCCTCTGGAGTGGGCGAACTTAGTCGGAAGTATTCTACGATTCTCCAGTTGATACTGGGGCGCGATTGAGTGCGTCAGTACGCTACATCGTGCCTGTACATCAGGTATTCTATGCGCCTGATGTGGCGAGTGTGGCGTTGGGTTTGGCTGGCAGGCGTGGTTGCGAGCGCGTTTCCCCAGACGCTGCCGCCATCGGTCGCGCTCACACGGCGCATGGGGCTGGAAGGGCGCGTGATGTGGGTGGATGCAACGGCGAACCTCTCGTGGCTAATCGACCGTGCCCAAATCCGCCAGTTTGTGCGCAAGTGCCGCGAGGTGGGCATCAACTGCATCGTGCTGGATGTCAAGCCCATCAGCGGGCATGTGCTGTATAACAGCCAGATTGCGCCGAAGTTGACCGAGTGGCGCGGGGTGCAGGTTCCTCCTGACCTCGATGTGCTGCAGGTGTTTCTGGAGGAGGCGCATGCCGTTGGGCTGGAGGTGCATGCGAACATCAATGTGCTATCGGAAGGGCACAAGATGTTCAACATGGGTCCTGCCTATGAGAACCCTGACTGGCAGATGGTCGCCTACTCGCGTCGGCGCACGCTGGTGTTGCCCGACGGGTCGCGCTACGACCTGAACCGATTCGACACCACCCCACCGCCCGACGGAATCGCTGCCTATCGGCGCAGCCCCGCGCCGCCGCCTCCTGCAGGGCGCATTTGGGCATACGCCATCCTGACCGACGACCTGCGCGTGCAGGCGGTGATTGACGGGCAGTTTGTGTCGCGCCCGCTAATGCCGCCCGAAAACGGTTGGATTCTTGTCGCCGACGGGCAAGCCGCGCTGAGTCTGGAACGGATGAGTACGCTGGGCATCGGACTGACCCTGCAGACGCAGCCAATTCTGCAGCCGATTGCCGAATCGGACACGGAGGGCATTGCCGTGTTCGTGAATCCGTTGCACCCCGCAGTGCGCGAGCGACTGCTGAACCTCATCCGCGAGATTGTGCAGAATTACCCGATTGACGGCTTCGTGCTGGATCGGATGCGCTGGGCGAATGTGTATACCGATTTCTCGGAGCGCACGCGCGCGGCGTTCGAGGCGGAGTACGGGCGCGTGGCGAACTGGCCCGACGATATTGTGCGCCCGCCGACGCTGCCGCGCGAGGGCTTCACGCGCGGGGCGCGCTTTGCGGAGTGGGCGGAGTTCCGCGCCCGCGTGATTCGCGACCTGCTGCGCGACATTCGGCGCACGATTGAAGCGATACGCCCGATGCCTATCGGTGCGTATGTGGGCAGCTGGTACCCGATTTACTACGAGTTGGGTGTGAACTGGGGCAGCGACGCGCTGGCGCGCCCGTATGGGTTCGTCAGCCCCGAATACCGACTCACCTCCTACCTGTACGATATGGACTACCTGATGCCGGGCGTCTACTACAACATTCCGTTTATGAACGAGGCGCCGCTGTACGACGGGGACGAAATCCGCACGGTGGAGGGCATGACGCGCCGCGTGATGGAGTGGACGAACGGCGATTTGTTTGTCTATTCGGGCATCTACACACTAGACTATCGGGGTGACCCAACGGGTTTTGAGCGGGCGATTCGCGCGGCGCGGCTGAACTCGCACGGCGTGATGATTTTTGACGCTATTCACATCGTGCAGTGGAACTGGTGGGAGGTGATACGGCGTGGGCTGGGCACGCCCGACGGCTTAGCAGGCGATGCGACGCCGCTTGCTCCGCACCAGCTGCCCTCGCTGCTGTCAACTTTGCGGAATGGGAGGTTAGGGCAGTAGTGCAGGTGGGGCTTCTGCAGGGTGCGCCCTACGACTTCTCCAAATGCACCCGAACCGCCCCCAGACACGGCTCCAACACCTCCACCACTGAAGCCACCGCGCGCCATGTGTCCATCGATGGCGGCATCCCAGTGCTGCTGCTTCATCTGGGTGACACCCAAAAAGAAGTGTGCCTCGGCATCGTCGGGTGCGGCAGCAGGCAGTTGGCGGAGTACCTCCACTGCCTGTGGGTAATGACCCGCTTCCACTATTGCTCTGGCTTCCGCCAAGTAGCGCTCGAGATCCGTATCCATGGAGACCCTCCTAATGTTCGGTCAGCTTGTTAACAAGTCCGACCACCCACATCGTTGCACTGAGTAAAGCGAGGTGCATAAACTCTTGAAAACCAAGTTGTTCGCCCAGTGAGAGACTGGCTGCGAAGGGAACTGTCGCGGACAGTGAGCTAAATAGCCATCCGGGAACGCGAACTTCGAATATCACCTTCTGGAAGGTGTGAGACCCATCGTGGTTTCTCGAAGCGCTCACGAGAGCATACCCAGTCCAAAAAAGGATAGCGAACCCGATTCCCCACACAGCATTCAACCAGTGCAGCGAGCCGCGTTCCATCCACGACTCTCGGACGATTGCTGCACCTAACGACGCCACTGAGAGACCGATGCAGATGAACTGAAGTCTGCCATTTTTAACATTCCCGCCCCCCAACCCCTTGAATAACAACACACCCATCGGCTATCCCTCAGACTATGACACAACTGAAACACTCTGAGATGAGACAACCCGACAGGCACACCACAACACACACCCAGTAGACCACCTCCCACACCTCATCCACACCACACCCCTCCACACCACACGACCCGAACCCTACCGCACCCACCAGCACCTCGCGCTCGCCGAACGCATAACCCCCGCACGAAAAACCGTCGCTCAACTCGCACGTACCCACCCCCCCCTACCCCAAATCCATCCCCAACCGCTACTACCGCCATTACCAACGCTCCTTCAACCCCGACGCCGCCTTCCAGCACCTGTTCCAACGCACCCTCCACGCCGTCCCCTCAGACCACCCCTACACCATCGCCCTTGATGGCACCACCGTCCCGCGCACGGGTGCCTCCATCCCAGACGCCCACTGGACACCCAACCCCGCCAACGCCCCCTTCGCCCGCGAGCTACGCGAAGCCCAACGCTTCGTGAGGGCAGGCTGGCTGGACAACGCCCCCAACGCCCGCTGCGTGCCCGTCTACTGGCTGCCCACCTTCGCACACAAAGCCCGCTACGCCAACCCCAAGACAAGTGGCAACAGCGCAGGGGTTGGCGACGGGTGCCGCTTGCGGTGCGAGGGCGTGCGGTTCACTTGTTGGGGAAGGTGCTGGGTCTGTGTCGTTGGGTGGGGTGGGGCGAGTGAGTGTTTTTTGTGATTGTGGTGCGTGGGCATCGCAAGCGCACCAAGCGGGGCAAATCGCGCGCGCCGATGGCGTTTTGGGTTCACGCGGTGTCGGATGGCACGGGTGGTTGGCAGTTGCCTGTGTCGTTGGAGGTGTTGTTGTGGAAGTTGTGGCAGCGTTGGGAGGTGGGGTTTCGTTGGATGAAGAGCGGTTTTGAGTTGAGGGAGGAGCCGTGCTGGGGTTTTGAGAGTGGGGAGCGGCGTGTGGTGTGGAGCGCGTGGGTGTATGGGGCGTTGGTGTGGAGCGGGTATCGTGGGTGGGGCAAGTGGACAGGGGGTGCGCGTTGGGGCGGGTGTCGGGGTCGTGCGCGGTGGACTTTTCGGGATGTGTTGTGGCGCGTGCGTTGTGAGTTGTTGGGAATAAATGGCGGGTTATGGGGTGGTGGGATGTGTGGGGATGAAGTGCCGAAAAATGGCGGTGTGGGGTGGTGTTGGGATGTAGATGTGGTGTTGAGTTGGTTGTGTGCGTTTTGGTGGTGAGGGTTTGTGTGTGTTTTTGGGTGGTTGTGTGGTTTTTTGGTGCAGTTTTTGAGTGGGCTTTTGGCTGTCAGGGAGCCTGCGGGGTGTGTTCACGCCTGCTCGAAATGGCAGACGTCAGTCGGTTGCGACTACGCAACCGTAAAGGACAGCCCATGTTGCCCTGCAGTAGAGTGTCACTCTCTGCGTTGGAGAGGCTTTACTTTGTGTTGAGTAGTCAGGTGCATCAGCCTCCTTTCGCCCTGCGCAGGTATGTGCAGCGCACGGCTACCCCTATTATAGCACATTTTTCAGGGATTGTCAAGCCACCGCGCCCGCGAGTCTATCCTGTCTCGATGCGAGTCTACTCCATGCAGACGCGAGTCGATGCCCTGCAGGACTCGCGCCTGCGCCGTCGAACCTGCCGACTATGCCCGCCGACGGGACGGACTACACCGCCCAGCTGGAGTCGCTGCTGGAACAGGCGCGTGCGAAGGGGGTGCGCGACCCGCGCGTGCTGGAGGCGATGCGCCAGACGCCCCGACACCTGTTCGTGCCCGAAAGCCACCGCCTGTACGCCTACCTCGACCACGCGCTGCCCATCGGCGAAGGGCAGACCATCTCGCAGCCGTCGCTGGTGGGGCAGATGACCCAACTGCTGGAACTCACGGGCGACGAGAATGTGCTGGAAATCGGCACGGGGTCGGGCTATCAGACGGCGATTTTGCGCAGGCTGTGCGGGCGGCTGACGACCATCGAGCGGTTCCCGCGCCTGACGCTGCAGGCGTACCGCAACCTGCAACCGCTCAACCTGCCGCCGATTACCTTTGTGATTGGCGACGGCACTTGCGGCTTCCCCCCGTATGCGCCGTATGACTGCATCTTGGTCACGGCAGGCGCGCCGCCCAAAGTCCCGCAGCCCCTGCTCGACCAACTCAACCCTGACGGGGGTAAACTTCTGCTGCCGTTAGGCTTGCGGCAGTACCAACGGCTCACGCGCATCACCAAGCACGGCACGCGCCTACGCGCCATGACCTTCGGCGAGTGCATGTTCGTGCCGCTGGTGGGCAAGTACGGCTGGAAATCGGAGGAACTGGAGGGCTAAGATGAGTGTGCTAATCGACCGCACGCCGCCGATTACGCGCATCACGCTCAACCGCCCCGACACGCACAACGCCTTCGACGAGACGCTGATGGCGCAGCTGACGGAGGCGTTCGAGTCGCTGCGCGAGGATGAGGCGACGCGCGTGGTGGTGCTGCAGGGCGCGGGCAAGTCGTTCTGCGCAGGGGCAGACCTGCACTGGATGGGCAAGATGGTGGACTACAGCTTCGCTGAGAACTTGGAGGACGCGCGGCGGCTGTCGCGGATGTTCGAGGCGATAGACCACTGCCCGAAGCCTGTGGTGGGGCGGGTGCATGGCGCGGCGATGGGCGGGGGCGCGGGGCTGGTCGCCGTGTGCGATGTGGCGGTGGCGACGCCCGACGCGCGGTTCGCCTTCAGCGAGGTGAAACTGGGGCTGATCCCCGCCGTGATTGCGCCGTATGTGGTGCGCAAAATCGGCTACGGCAACGCCCGCGCGCTGTTTCTCACGGGCGAACGGTTCGACGCCGAGACCGCGCTGCGGATTGGGCTGGTGCATCGGCTTGCGCCTGCTGACCAACTGGACGCGGCGGTGGAGGCGGTCGTGGGGAACCTGCTGCAGAACGGTCCCAACGCGATGGCGGCGGCGAAGATGCTGCTGCACGCGACGCAAACGCTACCCGCCGACGAACTGCGCTCGCTTACGATTGCGCGTATCGCCGAACTGCGCGTCAGCCCCGAAGGGCAGGAAGGTATCCGCGCCTTTTTGGAGAAACGCCAACCCAACTTCGGAGGGACGCTATGAGTGTCAAGCGCATCGGCGTGCTGACCAGCGGGGGCGATTCGCCGGGCATGAACGCGGCGATACGGGCGGTGACGCGCACCGCGCTCTACAACGGGCTGGAGGTGTATGGCATCAAGCGTGGCTTCGCAGGGCTGCTCAACGAAGAGATCGAGCCGATGAGTTCGCTCTCAGTCGGTGGGATTATCAATCGCGGGGGCACGATTCTGCGCTCTGCCCGCTGCGAGGAGTTCAAGACGCCCGAAGGTCTGCAAAAGGGCGCGGCGATACTGGACAAGTACGGCATCGACGCGCTGGTCATCATCGGCGGGGACGGCTCGATGCGCGGCGGGGTGGAACTCTCGCGCATCTCGCCCGTGAAGGTGATGGGACTGCCGGGCACGATTGACAACGACATCCCTGGCACGGACTACTCCATCGGCTTCGACACGGCGGTCAACACCGCGCTGGAGGCGATCGACAAGGTGCGCGACACGGCGTACTCGCACGAGCGCGTGTTCGTGATTGAGGTGATGGGCAGGCACAAGGGGTTCATCGCGCTGGAGGTGGGTCTGGCGGGCGGCGCAGAGGCGATTCTCATCCCCGAAGTGCCCTACGACTTGGTGGACTTGCTGGACAAGCTGCGCGACAGCTACGAGCGGGGCAAGCGTTCCAGCATCATCGTGGTGGCGGAGGGCGCGGCGCGCGCCGAGGATGTCAAAAAGTTCCTGCAGGAGCATACGCCGTATCACATGCGGGCGTTGGTGCTGGGGCACATGCAGCGGGGCGGCTCGCCGACGGCGTTTGATCGCGTGCTGGCGACGCAGTTGGGCGTGTTCGCCGTGCAGCGCCTGCTGGACGGGCACACCAACGAGATGGTCGGCGTGGAGGGCGGCAGGCTCGTCGCCGTGCCGATTGAATACATCCACACGGCGACCAAGACCATCGACCTGCGCAAACTGGAAGTGGCGAGCATGATGGCGATATAGGGGGTAGAATTCGGCGATGGCGACACGCACGCGACGCACGGCGAAGCCCGAAGGAACTGCGCAGCGAACTTATTGAGGCGCGCACGATGCGTTCACCCGACTGCTGCAAAGACAGCCCCCAGACACAGAGGCGTTGTGGCAAGAGGTGCAGCCGTGCGTGCAGCGCCATCAGGGACTGTTGGTTATCGACGACACCACTTTAGACAAGCCCTATGCCCAGAAGATGGACTATGTGACCTATCACTGGAGCGGGAAGCACCAGCGTGTCGTCAACGGGATTGCGCTGATGACGCCGTTGTGGACAGACGGGCAGGCGTTGATCCCGTGCGATTTTCGGGTGTATGACAAGCCCTTTGGCGGGGCGAGTAAGAACGAGCATTTTCGGGCGATGTTGCAGCAGGCGTGGGCGCGTGGCTGTGCGCCTGCGTATGTGGTGATGGATAGCTGGTACGCGTCGCTGGAGAGCCTGAAATGGATTGCTGCGGTGGGGTGGCACTTTGTGACGCGCCTCAAGAGCAATCGGTTGGTCAATCCAGAGGGCTTGGGGAATGTGCCGATTAGCGCGGTGGAGATTCCGCCTGAGGGTCGGGTGGTTCACCTGAAGGGGTTTGGCTGGGTGAAAATCCTTCGGACAGTTTCCCCACACGGAGACGCGGAGTATTTTGCCACCAACGCCTTGGCGTTGGCGTGGACGGATTGTGTGCAGGTGTTGCGCTGGAGTTGGGGGATAGAGGTGTATCATCGGGCACTCAAGCAGTGTTGCGGGGTGGAGCGTGCGCAGGTGCGTTGTCGGCGTGCGGTATGGGGTCATTTGTTGTTGGCGTTGCGTGCGTTTGTGCGTTTGGAGGTGTATCGTTTGCGTTGTGGCGTCAGTTGGTATGCGTTGAAGTTGGCGATTATTCGCGGGGCGATTCGGGAGTATCTGGCGCGTCCGCGCTATGACCTCCAACCAACTGCGTAAGTCCTAATTTGTGTCAATCAAGATTCGCCGTCGGCTCTCATTCGCGCTCCTCATAGAAGTTCTCGCTCCGTGACATCTTCACGCCCTCCTTGAACGGCGCCGATACTGAACCTGCAAGGCTGAAGAGTCGGTAAAGACCCCACCACCGACCGTCATGAACCGTTTGGAACTCCTGCAGATTCTCTACCCAGCCCCATACTTCGTCAGTAGCGCCCCACAGTCCCTCGCGCCAAGCTACTCGTGTGCAGGGGTTCAGCAGCATCTCCATCACAATAAGCGTTGGCGTCGGCAGAGGGGGATTGCGAGGGTGTTGTTTCGCAAACTCGGTGTATTTTTTCACCACAGCCACACCGAGTTCCCGCAAGATACCGAACGCGCTGATTGCTGGGAATTGCCTCAAATTCTCGATAATCAAGGGGGCAACACGCTCCAGCGGGGGGCATGCGGGGAACATGCGCCGCCAGCAGGTAGGGCAGCCCAGCCTCTGCGACAGGGGACGCCTGCTGCGCTTTGCGACTTATCGTGCGCAAAAGAACCTCTGGAAGTTCGGAAGGGGTCAACTCAGTAGACACAGCCATTATGCCCTCGCGCTCGGCGATGATCGCGGCTTTGATGTCGGCTTGCTCAATAACGATAGTTGCATCGATAACCGCTATCGGCTCGCCCGATTCGGACAGAATCACGGCGTCGGGTCTCTTGCCCCCGAACTCGCGCTGCTCCCACTCGTACCGCCACCCACGCTCGTCCAAGTAGCGGCGTAGAAGCCTTTCGGCTGCCGCTTGGTCTACCACTCCGCCGCGCGCTTTCGACATACTGTTCCCCCCACCCCGACCCTCTCCCCCCTCAACAAGGGGGAGAGGGCGATTCCTCTACACAGGAAACCCGAACGCCTGCAGCATTTGGCGACCCTCGTCGGAGATGCGCTCAGGCGTCCAGAGCGGCTCGAAGGTGAACTCTACATGCACATCCGTTATGCCGGGGATGCTCATGGCGCGGTCGCGGATTTCGTCGGCGAGCATGTCGCCCACGGGGCACCCTGGCGAGGTCAGCGTCATCAGAATCGAGACCTCGCCCGCGTCGCTTACTTGCAGGTCGTAGACCAGCCCGAGATCCGCGATATTGAGCGGGATCTCGGGGTCGTACACATCGTGCAGGATTTCCCACACTTGGTCGCGCAGCGTGTTCATGCGATTCGCACTCCTCGCGCCATGGCTTCCAGTCGGCGCA
>Ga0308421_1001037_pt1 | contig 15667 bp, 10 predicted proteins | sample HotsprSampleMS60_FD_203673 | JGI IMG/M metagenome (GOLD analysis project Ga0308421, IMG submission 203673) | Hot spring phototrophic mat microbial communities from Mushroom Spring, Yellowstone National Park, Wyoming, United States - 20090730_MS60 ...
ATTAGTAAATGTTAATGTAAAAGAAGCTGAAAATAAACTATCGACTGGTGTTGGATCACCAACAACAACATCCACTGTAAATGTATTGCCAACATTTCCAATAACTGATTGTGGACAAACAGGTTTAATGCTTGCTTGAGCAGATAACTTATTAATTGTAAAGATTATGAATAAAAAAACTATAACAAAATTTTTCATACCATATTTGCTTAAATTATTTTCAAATTTTATAGGGGTGAAAGAAAATCCTTCACCCCTTTAATAATAACAATATGCAAGCTCATTATTTAATTAACACCATCTTCTTAACCGCAGTGAAGTTGGGTGTTTCTAGTTTATAGAAATATACACCACTAACTAAATCAACTGCACTGAACTCTTTTTCATATCTTCCAGCTTCAACCGGCTCATTATCCATTAAGACTTTAACGATCTGACCAAGAGAATTATAAATCTTCAATGAAGCCCTTGTTGGTTCAGCAATCTCAAATTTTATAGTCGTCGTTGGATTGAATGGATTTGGATAATTTCCAAGCAAAGCAAATTTAGCTGGGACAGTTGTTAACTCAGGTAACTGCACTGGCAATCGATAAAGTTTTCCACTCTCATCACGAATTTCTGGATTGGTTAAATCAAGTTTGAGCTTATCGACATTATTACCAACTTTTACCGTCAGTCTAATTAATTCAATTTCATCACCAGAAATTGGTCCATCATACCATACTCTACCAAGAGCAATTGCAGCTGAATTATTCATAATCTTCACAAACTCAATAAAGTCAGTTGTGTTCTTTTTGAACTGATCCGAAACTTTATATCCCGTTATTTCAACATCTGCATCCCAGTTCAATTCAAATGATGCTGTTAATAAATCTTTAGCATTCTTGACAGAGTATACAAATTCATAAGTTGAATTTGGTGACAAATTATTTACAAGGCGACCAGACTTATCATACACTTTCAAGTTCAAATTGCTGCTTGCAAGTGGTAGATTAACATTAGCGTTGGCTTTTGTATAAGTATAAGTAGAACCCCAGCAGAAACCAATTGCCAGAACATCTAAATTTCCTACTCTACCATCACCATTATGATCACACCACATAGCAAGAACAGTTCCAGGAACACTTGGATCTAAACCAGCATCAACTCCCCATGGATCTCTTATAACTGTAGTGCAAGTATTCCAGTTAACTATTCCTTGAATTGCACCACCTTGCAATCCAAACTTAGTAGCTAAAGCCGTTACATCCGCTCCATTTACTGTTCCATCATGATTTGAATCACCCTTTCCAACTTTATAGAATAAAGTTCCACCACTATTTCCAGAGATAAATGTTACAGGAACGTGCTCTTCAAATTTTACAAGTGGTTTATAGACACCATTTGAAAGTATTGCATACATTTCGTTTAGTCTAAAACTAACCACTGCACCATTTGGCAGAGTATCTTGAATATGCAATGGTAACCTGGTTACAAAACCACAAGAACCACAGTAAGAATTTGGCGGATTAGTTCGAAATGTTGAATAATTAATCTTTCCAGGTTCTGTGGTTGTATCAATTAAAGCAATACCATTTGGATCACCAAATAAATTATATCCTGATACATAAGGTGTTCCATAAAAACCTGCTGGTACTCTGAAGTAATCCTGCCAGCCTCTTTCAAATTTAAATGAAACACCAATTACATTTGCAGCGGGGATTTCACAACCTAATTTAATATCAAAGTAGATTGTATTACCCATCATTCCAGAAACTGGGGATGTTGTTACAATAGAAATTGATGGGGTGTTGTTTCTCAAGCCCTGAACAAACATTATGTTGTTCCCAGTGTTGTAAGTTCCTGGATAACCAGCATTATAAGCCTTTATTTCCCAGTCTGAAGCATTACTAAATGTTCCACTATTGTAGTGATTTGTATAATAGACCAATTGATTGCTACCTGGATATGCACTAGCACCTGGACCATCTGTGCCCCAGACAAAAATATTAGTGTTTGTTGGTTGATAATACAGCACTGGTTGTGCAGTAGCAGAAAATGAGTTTGCAAACATTTCTGTTGCTGCTGCCCAGGTTGTTCCACCTGTTGTAAAGTAAGTTGTGTTATTATGACCAATTACAACCTTATAATCACCTGCAAATGAAAAATCATCAGCGGGCAATACGGAAGATTTTTTATTACCATTGTATATTACAATTATTGCTCCACGTGGAACATCCTGCCATAGGGGAACATTTTTAAATTGGATATAATGACCTGATGCTCCAGTTGTTTTCTGTAATCTTAAACCCGCAAGGTTTAATACAGTATCACAATTGTTAACATTTCCAACAACCAATAATTCTACCCACTCGGCTGAGGCTCCGTCAGTGGTGTTACCTTGAGACCATTCGTTAATGATTACACTTTTTGCAGTAGGATTTTGAGCAAAAAGCCTCTGAGCTGCAAGTATAATCATAACGAAGAAAATGAAAAGAACGAAAGAGATAGATAAGCGTTTCATAGTTCCTCCAAAAAATTTGTTTCCTTATTTGTTTTTACTTTGTTAATTAAACTCCTCATCACATTCCTCACTTCATTAAAACCATTTTTTTAGTTGCATTAAATTTATCACTGCTCAATCTATAGATATAAATACCTGATGGTAAACTACTTGCATCAAATTCTTTTTCATAAGAACCAGCATTTAATACTTCTTGATCAATTAATGTCTGAACAAGTTCACCTAAGGCATTATAAATTTTCAAACTAACTTTTGCATCCTGTGGTAGATCAAATCTGATGATCGTCTTCGGATTAAACGGATTTGGATAATTTTGATCTAAATTGAACCTGTTTGGAATTTCAGTAAAAGTCTTTTCATCAAATTTTACTTTGTAGAATGTTCCATTCTTATCCATAATCCTTGCATCATTAACGCCAAATGATTTCACATCACTGGAGAATTTCAAGGATAATTTCATCAATTTTACATCACTGCCTGTGTATGGACCATAAATTATTGGTCGAGCAAGAACTACAACAAGATTTTGTCCATTCTGCTTTACAAATTCAATGAAGTCATTTGAACCTGATTTGAAATCATCAAAAATAGAGTAATTCACTATCTCTGTATTCTCAGGTAATTTCAGTTCATAAATTACAGATGAAACATCTTTCAATTGATCAATTGAAATCATTAAATCGTAAGTCTTTCCAGAAACTGGAGAGGAAATTATTCTTCCAGCTTCGTCAAATAATTTTAATTTCAATAAACTATTAGCTTCAGCTAAAATAGAAGGCTGCCTCTTAGTATATGAATAAGTTGAATTCCAGCAGAAACCAATATCTAATACATCAAGATTTCCAACTCTACCATCACCATTATGATCACACCAAACTGCAAGAATTTCAGTTGAAGGATCACGACCAGCATCTACACCCCATAGATCTCTAGTAATAACTGAACAGGTATTCCAATTTATAATTCCCTGAACAGCGCCACCCTGTTCTCCGAATCTTAAAGCAAGAGCTGCTACATCATCAGCATCCACATCACCATCGTGATCTGAATCTCCTTTACCAACTCTGTAAATCATATTTCCACTTATTGCAGCCAAAAAAGTAATGTTATACTGATAAGTAACCTGAGTTAATGGAATATATTCACCAGTATTATCAAGTGTATAAACATCTGTTAAGAAGAAATTCACAACTGATGCATTTGGTAAATCTTGAACAATGTCAAATGGCAAAGTGGTTATAACGCCACCTGTCCCAGTATAAGTTTCCGTTGCTGAATTTCTAATTGCTGCAAAATTTACCACACCTGCTTCAGTTAAAGTATCAACGAAAGCACTTCCAGAACTAAATAGGGATTGAGTTGGTGAACCATAAAATGTACCTTTAAGTTTGAAATAATCCTGCCATCCTCTTCTAAATTTGAAAGACACACCTACCACATTATAAACTGGGATCTCTGTTCCAAATTTTATTGTGAAGTTTAGAGTTGTTCCAGCAGTTGATGGTTGTGGACTTGTCGGTGGAACAATCTGAATAGATGGTCTATTCAATCGCATTGCATTTACAAAGGTTAAATTATCTCCACCATTGTCTCTTGCTGGATAACCACTTGTTGATAAAGTAACTTCCCAGTAATTCGGATTACCCCAATTTCCATAGTAAGATGTGTAATAAGCTAATTGGCCAGAACCAGGATGAACTGCTGTACCTGGACCTTGATAACCCCAATCAAAGTTCGGTATCCACTCATCATCAAAAATAACTGGATAATCTGAAGCATTTGAATTGATAAAGAATTCATTTGAGGTATTGTTCCAGACTCCAGTTCCAACGATATTAAAATATGTTCCATTGTTATGAGGGATTACAACTTTAAAGTCACCGCTTAATGAAAAATCATCAGCTGGTAGTGCTGCATCCTTATTATTTCCGTTATAAATAACGATTATACTTCCTCTTTGAACTGAAGCCCACATTGAATTATTTGAAAATTCAATGTAAAAGTTCGGCGGAGTTGCAACAGGACTTGTAATATTCGCAAGTATCTTATATCCTCTTAAATCAACAAAAGGTGATGTTGTATCTCCCACAACGAGTAATTCTAACCATTCTCGATTTGCTGATGCACCTTGAGACCATTCATTAACAATTACATCAGGTGTACCAAAAACCATTGAAGCATTATAGCCAAATGTTGCAATCACTGTATGATCTTCCATAACATAATTAATTGTATACGATGAAACTGCACCCTTAGGAACATTATTGTCTACAACCATTCCAATATGCGTTCCTGAAGCTGGTGTAATTGTAAACGAAGCATTCTGACCATAATCTACAGAGCTTGGTCCAGTTAAAGTTCCAAAATTTGTAGGTTTAACCTGCTTTGTAATTGTCAGAGGACCTCTTCTTCCTAATGTATAGTAACCATTACTCAATGAACTTGCATCGACAGTAAAAATAACCTGATCTCCTGAGACTGAAGCATTTGAGTCAATGACTGTAAATGCACCACTTGTACCTGCCCGATATAATAATGTATAATTAGAAGCGGCAAAAGGAGAACCACCAATTCCTGCATCACTGAAATCAAAAGTTAAAGTTACATTACCACCTGCAGTACCAAGATCAGTTTTATCTAAATACCAGATACGACTCCATCTTGCTTTATGATAAGCTGGTAAATCAGCGGTAACTTCAGATATAGAATTTGTATTATGTGCAAATAAAATGTAATCCCCATCATCCTGCAGAAAGCCAGAGTTTGATAACTCAAGTCCTTTTGAAGTTTGACTTGGTGTGTGACTACCATCACTTTCCTTTCCAATCCCTCTCAAATCAAGATTATAACCCGCTGTATTAATATACTTATCATTGCTAATTGTTAGATTATATTTTTCTGCTAAATAATTTTCGACTAATGTTCTCTCTGCAGAATTCAATGCATAATTATAAATAATTACTTCTGCAATTTTTCCATATAGATAATGAGTACTTCCGGGATCATACCTTCCTAAGGAATAATTACCATTTGTATTAATATCTGCAGGATAATCATTTACTACTTGTGAACTGCCACCAAGGTAAAGATTATTTCTCGGTGCTGAATTGTTATGAATTGCCGAAAGTAATAACCATTGTTGGCCGGATAGAGCTGGTCCAAAATATTGTGCACTACCATTCCATACATAATATTTGTTATCAGTTGCATTCCTCGACATACTCACATTTGAATTTGCAGCGCCATTACCAATATTAATCAAATAATCATAATCACCGGCAGGTTGATTAAGATTTTCAAAATAACCGACTATGATTATTGTAAATGGTGCATTTAGCGTCCCTAAGGTTCCTGTTAAGTAATCATTAACCCCATCAAATGAAACAGCTGGTTTACCATTAATAACATTTGTATAAAAAGTTGGCTGATTCGAAGCTGTGCCTTGTGATGCATCGTGATTATTACCAGACGCATCGGGCCAATTTGCAACGGAGCTACCATTACTTAAGCTTAAATCATCAGCCTTAAGCCACAATGTTAATGTTGTATTATCTCCAACACCTCCAGGTCCTATAACCTGAGCTAATGCGAAACCAGTAAAAACAAAGATTAGAAAAATTGTTTGAATTATTTTGGTCATAAATCCCCCCTGTTTATCTCTTTATGGAAATTTCTTATATAGATTTTTATCATAGCTTCAGCTCCATATTTTTGATGAAGCGAAAAACAGAATGGAGACTACAATAATAATTGTAAGAAGAATATAGTCTCCTGCAGAATTAGTTCTTTGACGAGGTTGTCTATTTTTTGTCATCTTATTACCCTTTCTTTTAGTGGTTAAGTTATTTAGTTTATTTATTCAACTAAGTAACTACTCCCTTCCCGCATATGCATTATAGAACCATAAATTGCATTTGGAGAAATTTTTAATTTACCGATGCATTTAATTATCAATCCGAAGTAAACTTAGAAAAATGATTTATAAATGTCAATCTAATTTTAGTAAGGATTATGTTAATTTTTTATTAAGAATTCCCTTACATTAATTTCTAACGAACTCGGCGACTTCTTGATTAAAAATTATTGGCTTTTCAAATTGAAGGAAGTGTCCGCAATTATCAATTAATACCAATTTGCAACTTTTTATTTTTTTGCAGGATTCTCTTGCAAGATTTTCTGTCGTTGTAGGATGTAAGATTTTATTTGGTATCAGTTCATCATTTTTTCCAAAAAACATTAAAACTGGCTGGTTAATTTGAGGTAGGAAATCTATCACCGGATTTCTTAACATATCCTGAAAAGCTCTTGCAACCGTGAGGCAATAAAATTCAAAATTTTGGCTTTTAGATAATTCTATCCTTTCATTGATCATAAATTGAGCATCATCGGGAAATTGATAAAAATTTAATTTCACATTGTATTCAATTTGCTCCTTTGACATATTCTTAATTGCTTCGAAAGAGAAATATCTTTCAATTCGTTTTATTTCATCTTGATTAAATTCTTCTAATCCAGCAGGTGCAATCAGAATTAATTTTTTCACCATATCAGGAAAATTTAAGGCGGTCAAGATTGCAATCTGACCGCCCATCGAATGTCCACATAAAATAACTTTATCAAGTTTTAATTCTTGAATAAAATCCTTAATTATTTCCGAAAAGAATTTTAAGGTTGATGGATAATCTCCCTTAGATGAATTTCCATAATTTGGTAGATCGAGTGCAATTACTCTGATATAGTGATTTAAATAATCAATATTTTTTGAGAAAGCTTTTTTATTGCTACCCAAGCCGTGAATACAAATAAGTGTCTCACTCGACTTACCTAAATCAAAATAAGCTATTTCGATATTTGATTTGAGTTTTATTTTGTGTTCAATCATTTCACTGCTTCAAAAAATTGATTACTACTTTGTTAAATTCATCTGGCCTCTCCATCATTATCATATGTCCACAATCTTTAATTTCATATAAAATTGAATTTTTAATTTTTTGCTGTCCCACCTTAAAAACATCGGAAGTAAATCCTGGATGAAGATATGGATTAGGAATTAAACCATCTTTTTCACCATAGATTATCAATACTGGAGAATTAATTTGTGATAATTTATCACTTGGGGGTTCATCAATCATTCCCGCAACTGAACGGGTTACAGCTCTTGCAAAGAAGTCAAAATCTTTAGCTTTAGCCATTCTAACTCTTTCTTCAACCATCCATTCAAGTTCTGATCGCCAGTTATAAAAGTTATTTGAGAGATTTCTTCTAACACCTTCTTCGTTAGTGCTTTTTACACTTTTAATTGTCACAACACTTTTCAACCATTCACCTTCACCTCGATTAAATTTTTCAATGCCAGCAGAAGATGCTAAGACAAGTTTATTGATCCTATCTGGATAAAGAATAGAAAACCAGATACCAATTTGTCCGCCCATCGAATGACCGACAAAATTTACTTTATCAATTTGAAGTTCGTCTAACAATTGCTTCAAAGAATTAGCAAAGAAAGTCATCTTGTAGGAATAATTTCCTTTGTCAGATTTTCCATAGCCTGGCAAATCAACAGCAATCACTCGAAAGTATTTTGATAATTCAGGAATATTATATCTCCAAAAGCCAGCATTGCTTGCGAGTCCATGAACGAGTAGAACTACTTCACCTTTGCCTTCATCAATATAAGCTAACTTTGGAGTTGATTTAGAATATTTTACATTAAAACCGTAATTGATATCTGAAAATTCGAGTGGAGGCAAATTAGTATAAAGAAAACCTGATGAACAGGACACAAACAAAAACATTATAAAGATTGAAATGACTGATACTACTAAATTTTTCATACAACCTCCTTAAAACATAAACCAATTTAGTGTTGTAAATATCACAAATGGATTTTTGGGTCGTGACTGGAAATAAGTGGTAGTGGGTGAATTATAAAAATCGCCGAGAACTAAGTAGGCTGCACTTAGTGTCCAGGTCAAATAAACTTTGAGATTGTATCTTAATTCAAAATTAATCTCATTACCAATTAATGGTCCACCATCCTTTGGAGTTACATTTGAAATTGCCGATGCAAAACCAAGTTTACCATTGAAACGATTTGGAATAAAATCTTTCGAGAAGTTCAAGAAGAGAGCTGTCACACCAAATCCAATATTTGAAATATCATGAACAGCCGAATAATATCTATTCACAACTTGAGGATCTGGAAAGAGCAAAAAAGCTCGATGAGCGCTATAAATGCCAACTGGTGAACCATAAACATTGCCAGTTATGACAGAATTAACTTTTCCATCTTGAGCATTATTTCCATCTCCAGTTGAGAATAAAACTTCGAAGCTTATTTTATCATTTGCTGTCATTCCATATTTGTACGAGATCATTGCATTTGCTGACAAACCAAAAACGCTTGCAGCTTTATAAGATTTTTCCTCGAAAACAGAATCAATTTTTCCAAAGTTTGTCATAATAAAAGCATCATACCACCATCTCCCCATCAAAAAATCTCGATTGTAAGATAAATGTCCACCAAGCCAGAAAAGATCAGCAATATAATTTTGAGTTTGACCAGGTAGTTTCAGTCTGAAAGCACCATTATATTCAGCTAAAGCAGAATTAAGTCCCTGTCCGAGTACAGAAATTCCTCCTGCACTTTTTGCCCTGTCATAGACATACCATAGGTCTGCACCAATTTCGAGCAAAGGTTTTATCCGAGATTCAACATCGAACATCCAGAGAACAACATCATCATCTTTTCGAATCTCGTTTTCCCATAATTGAAACATTCCAAATCTTGCTTTAGTCGTTGGATTTAAGTTAAAAAATGAATTAATTCCTACAGCTTGAGTCCCCCAATATGAAAGTTTGTATGAGCTTGTTTGAAAAGTTTGAAGTGCATTTACATTTGGATCACGGACATTATCAAAGAGTCTCTGAAGTCCAATTACAACATTCCAATCATCAGAAGGTTTGATTTCAACATTTGCCATTAAAGTTTGAAGATTAATTTGTCCAGCATTTATTGCCCCACCACGATTATTACCAACACCATATCCTTGATCACCCCATGTATAATCAATCTTAAATAACGATCGAAAAGTCGCATAACCATCTAAAATTTTTGGTTGATAGACAAAGAAAGGAACAAATCTTTGTTCAACATAAACACAGGTTTGCGGGACTGTGTTGGTTGAATTTTGACCAAATAGTCTTCCAATCACCTGACCTTGAAGAATATCGTTTGTTGGAGAAATGTTTGATGCAGTCATTCTGGTAAATGAATAACCAATAAATTGAAAGTCTCGAATTGGTGTATCATCTACAAAATCATCTTGGCCAAATAAAAAAATGTTAGAGAGAATTAAAAGGAGAATTACTTTCTTCATAATTTCCTCACTCATTTGTTTATGCGAGGGATAAAACTTTGATTTAAGTGATTTTTAAGAAAAATCATCTCTTCTAATTATCAAAAAAGTTAATGTCAGCCTCGAAAAAATTCGGGCTGACATTATTCTAAAAATTCAAATCAGAATAAAAAATTTTATTGTTTCACAAACACTTGAACCCAGGTTGGGCCAAGAGGAACTCCATTATATTTTGTACTTCCAAAGCCACCTTCTACTGTTGGAGGTGTAAATCCCTGAATTGGAGGCTCAACCTGAATTACTTCATAAGTCATTACACTACCTTTGATCTGATAAATGCCTTGTGACTTAAGTGCGACTGGTGTCTGCTGATTCAGAGTAATAGGATAAATTAATGTATCCGTTTTACCTGCAGATTGATAAGTTCCAGTATAAGTCACAGAGACATTGTTACTATCTGTTGCAACAACAGTGTAAGTATTGTTCTCGTTAAATGTTGCAACAATCTTTTTAGTTTTGAGAGTCATTCTCAAACCGATTGCTACATTATTGCCCTCTGAGACCCATGTTCCAACTATTGCATCTTTTTGAGTTGTGGGTCCCGTTGTATTCTCTTCCTTTTTGCAAGAAACAAAAAGAAAGGTTGCTGCGAGAAACGAAATTAAGAGTAGTTTTTTCATAGTTACCTCCGTTTATTTTTGTTTGTTGATGGATTTTAAGTGAATTTGAAGAAGAGCTTTTTTATTGATTTTACCAGTCTCGCTCTTCGGTATCTCTTCAATTATTTCAAAATACTTTGGAATTTTATAACGAGCTAAATTACCTTCACAATATTTTTTAAGTTCATCGGGAGAAATCGAAGCACCCTCTTTCAATTTAATGTATGCTTTGCCGACTTCTCCCCATTTTTCGTCTGGAACTCCAATTACTGCAACTTCCTGAATTAATGGATGAGTGTATAAGAACTTTTCAATTTCAGCGGGATAAACATTTTCCCCACCAGAGATAAACATATTCTTTTTCCTATCAACAACATATAAAAATCCATCCTCATCTTCTCTAACCAGATCGCCAGTATAGAACCAACATTTTTTTAAGCTCTCACTTGTTGCCGTAGGATTTCTCCAGTAACCAGGTGTAACGGAAGGACCTTTAAGAATAAACTCACCAACTTCTCCCTGTTTGACTTCGTTACCATTGTCATCAACTATTTTATATTTCAAATAAAAATTAATCTTCCCAATCGAGCCCATTTTTCTCACAGCATCATCTTGATGAAGCGAAGTGACACTCGGACCAACTTCTGTTAAACCATAACCCTGACGAATTGGAACACCTTTCTTATGCCAGACTTCAATCAAAGGCAAAGGCATTGGTTCACCACCAATAATGAAGTACTTAACAGACGATAAATCGACTTTATCAAAATCAGGTGATTGAGCCATCATTGATAACATTGTTGGAACTGCCATAAACATTGTGGCTTTTTCTTCTTCAAGTAATTTCAAGACAATTGCTGGATCAAATTTCTTCATCAAACAGACATAAGCTCCATGATGTAAAAATGGAGTTGGAATTACATTCCATCCACCAGTATGAAACATTGGAGTACAACTGATTGAACGATCATTTGAAGTAATGTCTAATCTCAAAGCTGTATTAATACTATTCCAGAAAAGCATCTTGTGTGTGTAAAGCGCACCTTTTGGCAAACCAGTCGTTCCGCTTGTGTAGAGAATGAATACAGGATGATTCTCATCAAAATCTTCTATTGAATCAAAGAAGTGATTTTTATCTTTTTCGTTTTCTACAATATCGATTAGATCATCAAGATTTAATTTGTTGCTAATTATTTGAAATGACTTAAGGCCAGAAACATTTTCAAGATATTTTTTCTCGGTGATAATAAGCTGTGGTTCAGAATCATTTAATTGATAATCTAATTCTCTTGGTGCAAGTCTGTAATTCAAAGGCACTAAAATCAATCCAGTTTTTTGAGCGACTGAAAAAAGCACTATATGTTCGAGAGAATTCTCTGCAAGAATTACAACTCTATCACCAGTTTTCAACTTCAATTCGTTCAAAAAATAATTCGAAAGATAATTAGCCACATTATTTAGCTGTTTGTAACTTAAAGTTCTTCCAGTTTCGTATTCTTTAATCGCGATTTTATCAGGATAGTAAATTGCCCATTTTGAAATCCAATCGTATGGGATCATTTCTTCACCCTTAATAAAATTAGATTTACAAAAACAAAAATTCCGCTAAAGATTAATGCGAATGCAGCCGTTACAGCTGGATTATTATGATACTTTGTAATCTCTAAATAATAAAATCCAAAATGAGTTGCCAGAGCTATCAAACTTGCGATAAAAACTGAGTGTTTAGAAATTTTTGATTTGAAGAGCCCGAGTAAAATAGGCCAAAAAGTTGTGACAAATAATCCATAAACTCCATTCTGTGCAAAAATTGCAACTGAAAGATTAGGATGATAAATCTGATCAATCGAAAAGAAATAAATTACAATTGCCAGCACAATCAAAAACAACTTTGAAGAAATGAGTAAAGTATTTTTCAGCTTTGTCTCATCAATTCCAGGTTTGATTTTGATAAGCAATTCTTTGAAAATATTCACAGAGAAGATTGAAGATAATGCAACCAGAATATTATCAAGAGTTGAAAATCCAGCAGATAAAATTCCAAGAGTTACAATCGCAAGTAAAAATGGTGGGAAAACAAAATTGATATACTTTGAAATTGCTTGGTCAGGTTTTAATAATTCATTTCCAAAAGCAACTCGTGCATAAAGTCCAGTAAATAAAACAAAGAAAAATAAAGTTCCAACTATAATTACAGTCAGCAAATATTTGTTTAAGTCTTTTTCTGATTTCAAATAAAGAGCTTTAGAGATAATGTGAGGTTGACAGATAATTGCAACACCAACAAGGAAGTTTGCAATAAAGACTTCAAACAAATCTCGGAAAAGTAAACTTTCTGGATTAGTAAGACTTACAAGATTTGGATTTAAATTCTTTAATTCATCAAACAATTTTATTGGATTTAGACCCAGAAAAAGTGGGCCTGATATTAAAAACAAAATTGCAGTAACGATCATAAAGAAAGCCTGAAACGCATTTGATAGCAAAAGAACATTTACACCACCACCGAAAAATAAATAAGCCACTGAAAATAGCAGAACAAGTAATAAAACAATTTCATAAGAAGCATTTAATGAATTTGCGAGAACAATTGTAATTCCAACAGCGATTAAAACAGCAAATGTAATTTGTAACAGAGAAATTAATGCATAAAAAACTGTAAATAATTTATTTTGATATCTTTCACCGATCCATTGAGGAACGGTAAGAACTTTTGTTTGCTCACCAAATTTCAAAAAACTTTTTGACATAACGATCAGTGCAAGAAAAATCCCGAGTGGAGCTGCTATTCCATAACCAAGAAAACCTGAAAGTCCATACAAATAAACAAGTCCAGGATTAATTACAAAAGTTGCTGCACTTGTCATTCCAACTGCCAGAGAAAGACCAACAACAATTGGACTGGCAGTTTTACTACCAATTGAAAAACTCTCAATTGATTGTTTCTTCTTTTTACCGAGAATTGTAAGAAATATTATTCCTACGACATAAAAGAGAACGGTTATGAAGAGATACACATTTTTCATAATTCATCTCCTTATAATTTGAATAAAGCAGATGCAAATGCAAGACCTCCACCTGAACCAACAAAAACGGCAAGTTGATTCTTTTTAATCTTACCCTTTTTGTAAGCATCATCGAGAGCCATTGGAATACAAGCTGAACCAGTATATGCAGATCTATCCATAATAGTATGAGCCCGTTCAAACGGAACATTTAAATTTTCCATTGTCTCTCTGATTGAATTGATATTGATTTGTGTAAAGAAAAAATGATCGATATCCTGTGGAGAGATCCCAAATTCCGAACAAATGTTTTGAACCATTTTCGTCCAGGTTGTTGGATTTATTTCTTTTGGAAATTTTTTGACAAACTTTAACAAATGATCTTTTCTTTTCAGAACTTCTTCATTGATTGGTTGATGAGTCCCACCAGCATAAATTCCCATCCAATCATGATACTCACCTTGAGAGATTAATTCAGAAGTAAGAAAACCTCGATTTGTAAATTCTTCAGCTGAAAGAACAACTGCACCTGCACCATCTGCGAAAAGAGTTACTGTTTTCTTGTCAGTTAAATCTAAATATTTACTCATCGCATAAGCACCAATCACAAGAACATTTTTATATTTTTCATCTGCAATAATGAATTTACTCCCAACATTAAGTGCAGTTACAAATCCAGCGCAAGCAGTATTAATATCAAAAGTTCCGGAGTTAACAGCATTTAATCTGTATTGAACCACAGATGCAGTTGAAGGTGAAATATATTCTGGTGTGTCAGTTGCAACTATCAATAAATCAATTTGTTCTGGTGAAAGATTAGCATCCTTCAATGCATTTTTCGCTGCTTCAACGCACAAATCTGCAGTTGATTGATTTTCATTACACCATCGTCGTTCCTTAATAGTTAAATTTTCCTGAAGCCAGGTATCAACATCCTCACCAAGTAAATCATTGAAAAATTTATTTGTAAGAATTCTTTCAGGAGCGTAGGATCCTATTCCTTTAATAACCGCATTTCGATTTTTAATTTCAAAGAGATCTTTTGATTTGTTCATCAGATTGTAATTCCTCCATCAACACTTAGGACAGCCCCGTTAATAAAATCAGCTTCGTCTGAAGCAAGAAAGAGATATGCATTTGCAATGTCTTCTGGTTTACCGAGTCTTCCAAGTGGTGTCTTTTCTCTCATCATTTGAAGAATTTTTTCAGGCATAGTTTGAACCATCTCAGTTTCAATAAAACCAGGCGCAACTGCATTAACATTTATTCCTTTTCGACCTAACTCTCTTGCCCAAACTTTTGTGAGACCAATAATTCCAGATTTTGTAGCGACATAATTTGATTGACCAAAATTTCCATACAATGCAACAACAGAAGAAGTATTTATGATTTTACCTTTACCTCTTTCAACCATAAATGGAGCGATTGCTTTTGTACAGTTAAATACACCAGTAAGATTAACATTTAAAACCTGTTGCCATTGTTCTTCTGTCATCTTGAGAAGTGTTGCGTCTCGTGTAATTCCAGCATTGTTAATTAAAATATCAATTTGATTAAATTCTTCTATTACTTTTTTGGCTGCTTCTTCCACACTCTGAAGATTTGTTACATCGACTTTCTGGAAAATACATTTATAACCTTGTTCGTTCATTTCTTTTGCTAAGCTATTCCCTTCCTGATCAAGTAAATCCCAAATAACAACATTTGCACCTTCATGACAGAATTTTATTACTGCAGATTTACCAATACCCCTTGCCCCTCCAGTTATTACAGCAACTTTATCCTTTAATCTCATAATTTTTACCTTTTTGTTTGTTTGAAAATTTTAAAATGATAATCTTAAAAAATTTATGACCTATATTTTGCTTTTAACTTATTCCATTTGTCGAGAAAGTCTTGGAAATTTTCTACCATAACTGTGTAAAACTCTTCCATTTCATCCAGCCGTTTCAAAATTTCTCCAATTGCTTCGTGGTCAGATTTTTTCGCTTTTTGTTTTAGTTCAGCAGCGAGTTTTTTATTCTTTTTTATCAAATCAAAATTATTTCTAAAAGCATTCTCAAAAATATCTGGATGGGCTTCATAATAATCTTTTCTACTTCCAGGCACCCAAACCTTGCGTAAAAGATTTTTGTCTCTTAA
>Ga0308421_1001041_pt1 | contig 15624 bp, 18 predicted proteins | sample HotsprSampleMS60_FD_203673 | JGI IMG/M metagenome (GOLD analysis project Ga0308421, IMG submission 203673) | Hot spring phototrophic mat microbial communities from Mushroom Spring, Yellowstone National Park, Wyoming, United States - 20090730_MS60 ...
TTATCCCCTTACTACTCTAATACCGGTAGACCTGCTAAATATCAAGCTGAAATACTTCGATCCCTCATCGCTATGGTTCATCTCAAAACCTACAGCATCACTAGATGGGTTGAAAAACTTAAGAAAGATAGAATCCTTGCTATCATCTGTGGCTTTGACCCTGACGATGTCCCAGGTGTCGGCACCTTCTACGACTTCTTAAATAGATTCTGGCTATCTAACAACGAACCTGGCAAAATTATGCTCCCTCATAAAAAGCCTAAAAAACCCTCTAATCAAGCTGAGAAACTTCCTCCTAAACATCCAAATGTCGTTAAGAACAAGCCCTCTCTGACCCTTCAGCTAGATGGGGTTGGGATAGTTACCATAAAAGATACTTCTTCGGTTATACTCTCTACACTATTGGCACTAATAACGGCCGTTATGACCTACCCTTACACTTTATGCTACCTCAGGCTAATAGACACGATAGCGTCAGTGCTGTAGTAGCACTATCCCAACTAAAAACTATCTATCCACAATACCCATTTAGCTACTTTATTGCTGATTCTGCTCACGACAATATTGCTACTTATAGACTCTGTAAATTCTACGGGCTTGCTCCTATTATCGACTTAAATCCTAAGAATACTAAGAAGGAAAGATTAACTAACATTGATACATATGGCAGACCTATCTGCCCTCTTGGTTTACCAATGGTTAACTGGGGATATAATAAGGACCGCTGTAGAATAAAGTGGAGATGCCCTATATATGCAAGCAAGAAGAGAAGGAGAAAACTTGGTGAGTGCCCTATTAAGAATGAATGTTCTAATTCTAGCTATGGTAGAGTCGTATATACATACCTGGATGATAATCTCAGGTTATTTAGCAATCCACCAAGAGGCTCAGAAAGATGGAAGAGTATCTATAGCAAGAATCGTTCCTCCGTTGAGAGATGTATGAAACGTATATTGATAGACTATGAGCTAGAAAAAGCCAGAGTTTATAGTAGGAAGCAATGGGTATGGAGAATAGCTCTCATATGTATAAATATTCATCTAGATGCCTGGAGAGACTATGCTAGACCTAACATAGTTGGACATCTTACCAGTTGGGCTGAAGAGGCAGCTTAGACTTAAGATTATCGAAAGCTAGATATTCAAAGTATAAGAGAGACTACAAGGGGATCTCTTAGTAGCTAATTGTACTTTTTTATCCCAATATTCACTTTTCAAGGTGCATACCCCTTATTTATAGGCTCTTATAGCCCGGGGTTATTTAACTTTCACTCTAACTTTACCTATATTTTATTTCCCCCCACATTTGTCAAGGGGAGTGGATGAGTTAACCTTAATATAGATAATAGCTCAGTCCTTTCAACTTATAATGGCATTTTACCACCATCTTGGATACTGCTCGGGGGATCTCCCGTGCCTCTCTATGATCTTAGGTCTATCCGGCTTTGGTTTATCCTTCTCTATGCCCTCGAGTTCTACCTCAAAACTCCACTCCCTGCCATAGTCGTACAGAAAGAGGATCTTCTGCTTTTTGCGGAGGTTTAGTTCTCCTATCTTTATCCTGTCTGCGTGAGGTCCCTCTCTCTCTTCTGGGGAAGTAAAACTGTAAGGGGACCACTTTTCGCCATCCATAAAGAAGGAGTATAGATGTTCGTAGTCAAACCTATAGGCATCAATTATGGCTCCCGCCAGATCGGAAAGTGTATGATCAGAGGATACCTTTATCCTCCTCCAGACCTCCTTTTTTGGTAGAAGAGAGACCTTGAAGATATAGACACCATCGACAAACTCTATCCTCTCTACTATCCTTGGAAGTGTCTTCGTTAATTCTCCCTCTTCAAAGAGATCGACAAATGGTAAGAAGAATAGTTCTTCTGTATATGTGATCTCTTCTTTTCCCTCCCTTTCATTCGGTAGGGGAGATCCAGGGATTGGATTCATCTCTCCGTACTTGATCCTCCTCCAAGGGATATTCCAGTGGAACATATCCCTCTCTTTTATCATTACAGCCAGTATCTTTTCTCCCAGTGGTGATAACTTTATCCCATTGATCGGTATATAGTACTTGAAAGAGAACAGATCTTCCCTCATATTTTCATTTATAGAGAGATCAAAGAGCCTGAAGAGGTAGAAGGTAAAGATAACAAAATTTATCCTATCATTACTTGTATAGATCCATTCTTTAAATCCAGCCCTCTTGAGTTCTTTCTTCAAATCTTCATCAGGGAATAAGAGGTAAAAGAGAAAATGGATTTCTACTAGTGGGTCTTCTTTATAGAGGTTGTCAATATCGAGATATCTCCAGTCTATATCTCTCCAGAAGGTCTCAAGGAGAAAGAAGTATTTCTCTGTAGGCGTCAATGCCCTGTAAGCATTCAGTCTATCTGTCGGCTCAAGATAGAGAGATCCCTTCTTCTTTACCTTATCAAAGAGCTTCCCCTCTGTGGCAAGGTAAAACATCAGGTTCAGAAGTACATAGTACTTCTGCGGAGTCCTTGGTGTGGATCTCGGAGTAACATAACTACTCATCTTACCGTTTAATTCGTACAGGATCTTCGGTGGGATCCAGTTTTCTTTGGATGTAAGCTCTATGTGATTTTCTTCCAGATACCTGGTATATGTCTCAAAGTCTTTCAGCAAAGGTACTATCGTCTCGTCTATCTTTAACATATTATCCCTCCTACCATCTCGCCTTTGCGAGGTCTTCTGCAACATCAAACTCTGTTAACTGTAGATACCTCTGGGTTGTCGACAGGCTCTTATGACCCAGGGTCTTTCTCACACTTTCTATGTTTACACCCTTCTTCAGATATAGTGTAGCCGATGTATGCCTTAATGTATGAGGGTGGATATTCTTTGTTATGCCAGCCTTCTTTGCTATCTCCTTTATTATGTATTGGACCCTCCTCGGAGATATATTAAAGAGCCTCTCATCCTCATCAAGCCTCTTTATATATGACTTCAATTTCTTCACCAGATATTTATCTACGAGAGGGATCCTCCTGTCCTTCTTACCCTTCCCCTGATTTATCCTCAGGAATGTTATCCCCTGCTCTTCCTCTATGTCAGATACCTTCAGATTTAGCAATTCACTCAGCCTCAGTCCTGCCTTGAGTAATAGCTCGACTATCAGTCTATCACGATCTGGATTCCTTGTCTTTGTCGATGACTCAAGTAGTGCCTTTGCCTCGACCTCCGAAAGCACCACTGGAAGTTTCTCCTCTGGCTTTATCTTTGGGAGCTCAACATCCATCCCGAGGAACTTGAAGTATATTGAGAGACTGCTTCTTTTCCTTGCCAGTGTCTTATTTGTCAGTCCCTTTTCCCTCAATGTATTGAGCCATTCGACCGGAGAGCCATCAAACTCAAGGTATTTTTTTATATCGGAGCTGAATGCCTTTATAGAGTTTTCAGATAACCCCCTTGATGAAAGATAAGAGATGAAAGAAGAAAGGGAATTATCTTCCATCGATGACCTCCTCTATTTCCTCTTCCAACGACTTTTTCATACTCTCACATCCTTTTTTATCCATTATACCACAAATTTTATTCACATAACTTTCAAGTCCTGCACCTGAAAGGCTACTTATTGCGAATAAAAGGGGCGGATATATTCACATAAGGGACATTATACGAAGATAAACTGTTATGACAGAGGGGAAGAGAGTATACGACAGCTCTATTCTTACCAGCCATAGTAATTAAGCGTATAGTTACAACTCGATATCCTGTAGATTAATTCCATTGAGCATTACCATAAAATTATTAATCTTAGCTTCTTTCTTTAATAATTGTAAGGTCTCAAGCTGGGAAGTACTTAAATTTTCTTTTACAAATTCCATATCACTGGTTAACCTTAAGACTGCGATAGGATTATACTCTTTATCCCCTATTTCTACTTCCCTAATAAACTCATCAAAGACACCGTATCCCACTGCAAAAAATCCCTATCACCATCCTTATCCTCGTCTTTTATAACAGGAATAACTGTCACCTTTTTACCTGAGAAGCTCAAAGAGTTATAGACCCTCGCATATGGATACGACCTGGTCCTCTTAGGAGAAACCCACCAGCTTAACGCAAGCTCTCTGTTCTTGTCGATAACTAAGATGAAGACTGTATCCTTACTAAGAGCTGATTCAAGGTCTGAAATAGCCCATCTGTTCAATGGACGACACAATAACGGCTGATATCTTATTCCTGTTATCTTAGCCGATACATCCATATTGTCCCCCTTCTCTTATTATCTCTTCAAAGGTATCATCCTGATTATCAAGCGGTAATTGTCCTTCAAAACCAAGCTTCTTCTTGATAATAGGGATCAACGATTTCTTGATCTCTATACCAATACTATTCCTTTCCAACAACCTCGCTATTTTCATAGTAGTTCCGCTGCCTACAAACGGGTCTAAGACAGTCTCACCTACATAGGAGAATAACTTTATAATTCTATAAGGTAATTCCTCAGGGAAAGCGGCGATTTCCTTCTCAAGTGGTGAACCGGGAAGGACATTAGTCATCTCCCAAAGTGTCATATACCATTTGTTGTTGGTAAATTCTTTTAGATCAATCTTTGATGCCTCTTTGACTTCTTTGGGGATCGAACGATAATCAAATTTACCCTTTTGAAAAATCAAAATACTCTCCAAGAGGTTATCTGGATAAAAATACATCGGATAAGGGTTCTGTAAAAGCACACCACTGCGTCTGCTAATTCTTAAGTATCCGTCTGGTTTTTTCCAGATAATTCTATCTCTATACCTGAAGCCTGCATCTTGAAATATCTTAGTTGCGTCAGCAACAATTGGAAATTTCTCTCCATCCACCAACATATCATCAATATTGAGAACAGCAATCCTGCCTTCCTTTAACACTCTAAAGACTTCCTTTGCAACTTTATCTAACATATCAAGATACTGTTCATAGGACTTAAATAATCCCTTATAGTCGAATGGAGCATTAAAATAAGGAGGGAAAGTTAACATTAAATGTACACTTTCATCTGGGATCTCTTCCATACTCATACAATTACCAATGATTAATTTATGATGAGTCATAAACTATAAGTACTTTTAACCTCCTTCTTTTACTACTCTTAACTTATAGTATAGCATTCTTTGACCTATCGGATAAATTACCTTAAGTTCACTCTTACTTATCCCTAGGATCTCTTTTGCCTTACCTTGAGAGGTCTTATGTACTCATACAGCCATTATATCACACATAACGTTACTGAAGAGCATTAACAGGTAACGAGAAGATACATATTCTGGCATTCCTAATTTAAGGACTAAATAGTTTAAGAGTATCAAATTTTAGAGAGAACTTGTGTATCCTTTTCTCTGCCAACTCTACATACTCGCTGTTTATTTCATAACCCACATAATGTCTCCCTGTCTTTATTGCAGCAATTGCTGTCTGTCCACTACCCATAAATGGGTCTAAAACAACTTCTCCTTCATAGGTATAAAGCTGAATTAATCTGTAAGGCAACTCTACCGGAAAGGGAGCAGGATGCCCTATTCTTGCTGCCGACTCAGCAGGGAATGTCCATACACTTTTGGTAAATTCAAGGAATTCCTCTTTCGAAATTGTGTTCTTTCTTCCAGGATTTTTTCTGGAGAACATACTTTTAGAGAAGATTAAAATATACTCATGAGTGTCTCTTAATGTTGGATTTTTGGCAGAAAGCCAACTTCCCCATGCAGTTGAAGGGCTACTACTTGATGCCTTATTCCATATTACCTCGCCCCTCATTAAAAAGCCTAAACTGAGCATATCTTCTATAATAAAGGCATGAAGAGGAATATAAGGCTTCCTCCCAAGATTAGCAATGTTGATACACGCCCTACCACCGGGAACAAGAACCCTCTTTACCTCGTTCCATACACTTCTCAAAAATGCCCTATATTCGCTTAAAGTAAGGTCTTCATCATATTCTTTGCCCACATTATAGGGAGGAGAGGTGACCATTAAATGAACACTATTATCGGGTAATTCTTCCATCCTTTCACTCGATTTACAGAGAATCTTATCGATAAACTCCGATGGAATCGGATTCTCTACATATTCGGTTGGTTCCTCCTTAGGTAGTTCTTCATACAATCTGCTCGAATAAAATAGACTAGAGTCATGATTTATTCTTCCCGGAGATCCAAATGTACTTGTCTTTGTACCATTTTCCCTTCGTTTAACCTGCATTTAATCTTCCCTCCACAGATCAACCCACTTCTTATAAGGATTAAAATCTATTGCTGTCCTCTGCCACTTTATCTCGATCTTTTTGGAATCTTTGTCCTTAACTAAACTTAATAATGCCTCTCTAGTAATTTCAACGCCTCTCGGATTTGTTCCTGGTTTTGGGAGTTTTATATAGTTCTCTCTGCCAATCCTATCAAAATGTCTCCTTTGCACGTCTAAAGGTATATAATAAAAACCTCCAATATCATCCCAGTTAATCTGAACAAGCAGAATATCACAGCTAGGATAATATCTCTCCCAGAATTCTTTTGCTCTTTGAGCATCAACTGTCCATATAAGTTTGACTCCACTGAAACTCTTACCTGTAACTGTCTTAATTGATACTGGCTCGCCAAATACTTTTACATCTACTTCTGCTTCAGTTATTGGTACATCAGTTTCAACTTTAGTTTCGCCGAATTTATAAATGAGCAAAGCTATAATTATCCTTTCTCGAATCGAGCCAACTTCCATCCCAATTTTACCTGCTCGTGAGCTTTCCTCCTCTGCAAGTTGAAATAAGTAAGGTAAACGTTTTTTTATCTTCTCTACCAGGTTTTTATCTTCAAATATTTCTATTAGTCGATTATGCATTCTTATTTCTCCATTACCTCACACTTAGTATCCTAACTTTTTGAAACTCTAGATTATATTTTAACATATAGCTAGAATCAAATACCTCTTTCTTCCTCCCACCGTGCATATCTTCATCGACTACAAGACGATTCGTCATACTCTTATGATGGGAAGCATTGTCCCATCTAATTATTAAGGACCCGTCCTTATATTGCCAATGGAATGAGTAACGTCTTGATCATTCTCTACTTCTTTCAAGGCCAATTCTAAGTCTTTTAGTTTCTCTTCATATGCCTTCCATTCTATATAATCATCCCACTTCTGAAAATCTTCTTCTGGGATATTATATTGAGCTTTTCTAACGTCTTAATTTCCTCTTTGGATACATTTATAATCATCCTTGAGATAGAGCCATACGAGGACCCCCAGCCTTTTGAAGAGAATAAACAGTTAGCCTCATCTGTGGAGGCAGAATCGGGACCCAATAGAATCAGCCAGAAAGACAAACTTTGATATGAAATCATTTGGTGCAGTACTTCAGTACGATCTTTATAGACTCAGGTAAGCCGATCCCAGAGCTACTAATTTCCCTCTGTATAAGGGAGATTATCAGGGAAAGATACCTATAAAAACATTAAGCCGTAGGTCCCCAACGAATCCTCCAGACTCCTGATTCCAGATTCCCTCTGGCTTTTTAGCCTTTCTACCTTCAGGTCATCTACCAGTTCCTGGTATGGCCACCAGAAGCCTAGTAAACTTCCTGCGGTAACCTCAGGCTAATTAGCCTTGAGTTCCTCCGGGTTCCAGGTGGTCCTTTAGACCCCTCAGAAACCTACGGCACTTATATAATATACCCCCTGCATCACACTGTCAATACTCCAGGGGGGTATATGGGATCGGGGAAATAAGCAGATGAAATTTATATAAGATTTGCATCTTCTAGAAATTTCATATCAGAAAAGATATCTTCTGGAGTCCCCATTTTTATAATATTTTTACCTTCTCCCAAGATATATATTCTGTCTGAAACCTCTTTAGCAACATCGAGGTTATGAGTAGCAATTATTAATGTCTTATCACTTTTATGTAATTCCTTTATAATTCGAACAATCTTTCTGGTACTCTTGGGGTCTAATCCTTCTGTGGGTTCATCTAGTATGATCACCTTCGGCTCTATTACTAGAAGAGATGCCAGCGCAACTTTCTTCTTCTCTCCACCACTCAACTGATACGGAGATCGCTCCTTTAAATCTTTTATAAGAAATAGCTCCATTATGCACTCTACCTTCTCTTTTATATCATCTTCAGTATAATCAAGTTGGATAAGTCCGAAGGCAATTTCATCCTCAACAGTAGGAGAAAAAAGTTGGGCATCTACATCCTGAAATAGCAGGACTACAGATTTTCTAAAGAATCTGTTAAATCTGGCATCATCGAACTTTTTAGGTTCCAGCCTTTCCCCAAAGGCGAAAACGCTTCCTCTTGTAGGAAATATGAGTCCATCTAAAATTTTTAAAAGAGTTGTTTTCCCAGCACCATTTGGACCAAGTATAACGATACTTTCCCCTTTATAGATATCCATATTTATATTACAAAGTGCAGGTTTTCGATCTAAGTAGGAAAAACTTACATCCTCCAGCTTGAAGATTATATCCATCAAAAGTCTAGCCTTTTCCTCCTACCTTATAGTTTTATCCAGATAGAGAATACTCACATTTATTACCAGTGTTAATATTATAATCAGAAAATCGGAGAGGTTAATGCCTTTTTGCCTTAAGTATAGCATATCTTTATTAAATCCTCTGGACATCATCCCCTGATATACCTCTCTACTGAGATATTGAGTCTTTACAGTTAATATACCGATTGTTGAACCTATCCACCTCTGTTCCTGTCTAATATCTGTCTTTATAGTTCTCATCTTCTTTGCCAAATAAAGTTTCTCTGCCAACTCCAATAGTAAAAATATATACCTGTAACTCATACTTGCTATACTTACAAATATTTCGGGAATACCTAAGGCTCTTAGAGAAGAGATAAGTTTCATCCATCTTGTAGTGAGAATAACGAGCATTGTATAAGATATAGATGTAACTACTCTCAAAACCAGCCTTATTGCAACTATCAAACCATCTATAGTAAAACCAAACTCAAGTCTACCGGGGACTATAAATAGCGATGGTATAGCAATAAATAAGGTAAAGACAGGAATGAAGAGCCAGGTTCTCTTAAAGAATAATCTCATATCTATATCAGAGAGAAAAGCTAAAAGAACGCTGAATACATAAAGTATAAGTAAGGAAGATATCCCTTTTAAGAAACTTATACTTACAAGAAATATTATTAAGGAGATAAGTTTTATCCTGGCATCTAATCTCGAAAGGATAGATTCTGGTATATATTCAACTACAAGGGCCTCCTTAACAAAGGAGGCTATATCTTTCAATGTCTTATCTAATGAACTACCAGACAGATTCTACCTCCTAGATATTAATCTTCCAATTAGCATTGCGACACCACCAACAATAAACACCCCGATAAATCCCGATACTATATATGCTACACTCTGATGCAGAAGAGGTTTTTCTTCCCATCCTTTAAAGTTATAATCTGGCAAAATAGGATTCCACAGAGAAGATAACCTCTCTAAGCCTGCAGGAACATATCCAATCAAGTTCTTTATCTCTTCTGGACCCCATTCACCCCAGGCGGAACCAGCCTTTACTAGGTATGGAACAATAATCCCAAGTGGAGAAAGAATAACTAGTAGGATTATAACCTCCCAGAGTTTATGCATACTCCCACTCCTTTATAAAATTCGTTCTTAATAGATAGGCAATGGCAGCCATAGTAACTATAGCTTCTACCCAACCGAATAACATAAGATGTTCTCCAAGCATAGCTGGAACTGTAATGGAGAACGGATATGGACAGTATAAAGGAACTCCTCTATCGGTATGGCTTATTATGGGCTGTAATCCAAGTTCTATGCCTGTAAATAAAGCTGCCACATTCAATCCAACATATCCCCCTATTCCTGCCGCTATTATCCTCCTCTTAGAATTCAGAGGGCTATTCCCGCTCATAAGCTTATACGTATAATACCCAACAAACGGTAGTATGAAACCCATATTGAAACAATTTGCCCCTATAGCGGTAATCCCCCCATCACCAAATATGAGAGCCTGAATTACAAGTACAATCGTAATGACAAGAAGAGTAGCCCAGGGACCAATAAGGATTGAGAGTAAAACACCACCAACAGCATGCCCCGTAGTACCACCAGGGATAGGGACGTTAAACATCATAATAACAAAAGAAAATGCTGCCCCAATAGCAATCAGCGGTATCTGAGACGACTTCAACGTCTTATTGAGGACTCTTGATGCCTTTATCCACAATGGCACCATTATACCAAACATTGCCCCATAAGTCTGGGGGCCCAAATATCCATCAGGTATATGCACAATATCACCTCCAAAAATGTATGAGTTACATACATTTGAGACTCTGGATTACATTTTAACATATAATCAATAGGAGATAAATTATTTAAGCTCTTATGTACCCTTTTAGTATTATACCAAATAACATAGTCTATAAGACTGGAATTTAACTCATTTATTCCCTCTACCACCAAGTAAATATTCTCTTCTAAAAATTCCTCCTTCAATGTCCTGTTTGCCCTTTCTATGTATCCATTTATCTTTGGACATCTAGGATAGGTAAACTTATGCTCTATCCCTCTCTCTTTTAAGTACTTGTCAAAGACACCTAAGAATTCTGATCCATTATCTGTTTGCACAACCCTTATCCCTCTCTCATATGGGTATACTTCCTCTAGCTTCTTAAAAAAGTCTAATGCATTGTTACTACTCAAGCTACTATAGGCATAAGCAAAATTAAATCTGAATTTGACATCTATTGCGTTTATTATATATACCCTTATCCCATCAACAAACTTTGTTATTGAGTCTATCTCTATATATCCTCCCTCTTTCTCTTTGGGAGAACGCTTTACCCTCGCCCTATAACTTCTCCCCTTATTTGCCCATTTACTATTAGGATTATGATAAACCCTCCCTGTTCTTGAATAGAAAAGCTTATACCTCTTGATAATCTTACCTATAGTAGAAGCTGATACTGTCTTTAATCCCCTTTCTTTACAATACTCATCTAAAAGAGGTTTAATCTTCTCTTTCCCTATCCTTGGATGTTTCTCCCTGAGATCTTTAATAAAATCAATAATCTCTGGAGGAGTCGTCATCTTTCTTCTTCGTTTAGGAGCCTTTGATTTAGGTATAAGACTTTCCAGTTTCCCCCCTGAAGACTTTAAGCTCTTCTTCCATCTAAAGATGGTAGCTCTCGATACCCCATACGCATCAATTGTTGCAGAAAGCCCATGTTTATCATAGAAGTTAATGACTTCTAATCTAAACCGAGCAACTTCACTTTTAGAAAACTCTAGCTTCTTAATCCAACCTTTCATGATACCCTTATTATACAATGGCGTACCATAGAAAAGATGGATCTCCCTCTGTGGAGTTCCTACTCTTCCTCTCATTGTAATTCATACTCCTTCTCTATAGTAGTAGTCTCACATGTTTAATAACTTATGCAACTAGGAAACTATACTCAGTCCCAAATCCAGAAGAATCCTCTTCAACTCTTCACGTTTCTCCGGTCTAATCTCTTTGACAGGTCTAATGGCAGGACCAAGGTCAAAACCTATTAGCCTTACAGCCTCTTTTATAACTACTGGAAATGTCCCCAGATCGAAGGCTATCCTTAGAGGCGCCAGTTTATACTGGGCATCTAAGGCAGACTTTAGATCCCCCTTTTTAAAATACTCATATATACTGACAACCAATTTAGGTACGACATTGGCAGTAGCGGCAATAGCTCCAGTTCCTCCATAAACCAAAGTTCCAAGGATTAGAGTATCCCTTCCTGCCAGCACATAAAAACCTTTATCAGATAGAAGTCTGATATACTCTGCAGTTAAAGTTAAATCTCCACTGCTATCCTTAATACCGATAATGTTATCTATCTCTGCCAATCTACTTACGAGTTTAACCGACAATGGGACATTTGTCCTCGAAGGATTGGCATAGAGAAGTACTGGAATATGTACAGATTCAGCGATCTCTCTATAATATTCATATAGTTCGTCCTCATCTGGTTTTATATAATAAGGAGTGATTGCTGATAAGGCATATGCTCCAGCGTTTTCCGCCATTTTAGCCAGTTTCACTGCCTCCCTTATAGTTACCGCACCTACCCCAGCATATACAGGTACACGTCCATTTGCTTCATCTATGGCTATCTCCAGGACCTTCTGTTTTTCTTCTACAGTTAAAGCATAGAATTCTCCCTGACTTCCATTTATAAAAAGACCATGCACTCCATTGTCTATCAGATAGTTAATAAGTCTCCTGTAAGACTCCTCCCTTATATTACCTCCATCATCCACAGGACTGACAACTGCCGGTATTATACCCTCTGGTTTAAACATCATATCACCCCGTCAGATTATATTTTTGCCTCCATAGAAGATTTTATCCTTAAGTCTTATCTATGACAAGAAATGATTGATAACTCCAGATTATTTTATGTTTCTATCCGATTCAGGCCTGTCAGGTTTCTGTATAAAATGAAATAGTCACTCTATATAAAAGATTGCTTATCAATAGAAGGATCGGAGGTTTTGCTGATGAGATTATGGTCTTATATATAAAAATGGCTCCCCGGGTAGGACTCGAACCTACAACCAACCGGTTAACAGCCGGCCGCTCTGCCTGTTGAGCTACCGAGGAACACGATAATATTATAGAATATTTTACAGGTTAGTCAAGGGGGGTTAGGTTTTCCACCAGATTACTTCCAGTAATACGCCTTCAGGACCGTAAAAATAGCCATACTTTCCTTCCGAGAACTCTAAAGGACCAAGTATAAATTCAACCCCTTTTGACTTCAGGTACTCATAAATCTTATCCATATCCTCTACTAAAAAAGCTATGTGTTCTACCCCACCCTTCTTCCTCTCTTCCCAGCTTACCTTATCTCCTTTACTGGGCCTTTCATCAGGGGCTATTAGCTCCAGCATACTGTTACCATTATCCAGGAATATAATTCTGGCTTTCTCTTTTTCATCATAGAAGTCCTTTACTATTTTAAATCCCAGGATCTCCTTATAAAACCTAATGTTCTCCTCAACATTACTGACTATAATAGATATATGATCCAGTCCTTTTATAAACATAACGGTCTCCTCCAGTGATAGATTTTGGTAATAATATTGTAAGAGATTTTATTGAAAAGTCAATCGGTGGATATGGTATAATTAGGGCTAGGAGATTGATTGAGAGTAGAGTCTATAATGAGTGAGATTCTGGATCTACCCAGTGGATATGTAGAGTTACCTGCTTTTTTCCCGGACGGTACCAGTGGAGTCGTTAGGTCTTTAGATAAAACCGATCTACTTGGTGCTAATATTCAGGGCATAGTGATGAATACATTACACCTTATGAGAAAACCAGGTGTCAGTGTTATAAAAGAGTTGGGAGGGCTTCATAGATTTGCAAGCTGGGACAGAGTCATTCTTACAGATTCCGGAGGATTTCAGGTATTCTCTATGCTCAGAGAGAACAGTAAATATGGGACGATAAATGAGAAGGGTATCATCTTTAGACCATCTCCAGGTGAAAAGATAGAACTTACCCCTGAAAAATGCATTCAGGTTCAATACCTATGTGGTTCAGATATATTTATGAGCCTGGACTACTGCACCCATCCTGATGATCCTTACCAGACCAATAAAGAGTCTGTAGAGATAACCATTGGATGGGCTCTAAGATGTAAAAAAGAGTATGAAAGACTCCTGGAAACTTATTCCGGGGATAAACGCCCTCTTATCTTTGGAATAATACAGGGAGGAAAGGATAGAGAATTAAGGAAGATATGTGCGGATTCTCTTATAGAGATAGGTTTTGACGGGTATGGATTTGGAGGCTGGCCTGTAGATAAGGATGGAAACTTACTGATAGATATCTTAGAATATACTGCCAGTCTAATGCCTGATAATCTTCCAAAGTATGCAATGGGTATAGGGAAGCCAGAGAATATTGTTATATGTGCAGATCTTGGCTACAATCTCTTTGACTGTGTTATACCAACCAGAGAGGCAAGACACGGCAAGTTATATGTATTCAATCCGGAGACAGATCTAAAAGAGAAAAAGTTTTACAGTAATATCTTCATAAGAGAGGAGAGGTATACCAGAGACGAGAGACCTATTTCTGAAGACTGTAAATGCTATACCTGCAGGAATTTCTCCAGAGGATATCTCCACCACCTCTTTGAACTAGAAGATTGTCTGGCATTCAGGTTAGCCACCATACATAATCTTTACTTTTACAGTGAACTTATGAGGCTTATAAAGGAGAAAAGATATGCTTGAAGAGGTGGTAGAGAAGATACGACTCTCAAACAAGTATAGGTACATAAATGAGAAGACCATCCTAGAATTGGTGAAGATAGAGCTACCTAAACATAAAAGTGAGAAGAATCTGATAAAGGCAGTTAAGAACAGGCTCCATCAGGTATATGGAGCATTCCTGAGTAGAAAAGATGCTGAAAAGATCAGTAAACTGTTATCAATACTGGAAAGTGGAGAAGGAGACATCAGAGATGTAGCTAAGGAGATACTTCGCCTGCATCAGTCCACCAGGGAAAGACTAGATATTTATGAGAAGCTCTACAGAGAAATCTTTGATGTTACTGGTAGACCCGGTTCTCTTATGGATTTAGCCTGTGGGCTTAATCCATTCTCCATTCCATATATGGACATAGATGGACCTGTAGATTATTATGCGTATGATATAGATTCTATGGTTGTAGAAAATGTTAACAGATTTTTAGGCATCTTGGGATATCCGAGATTAGCCAGAGTAAAGGATGTGCTCTTTGAAGAGATCGAAGAACACTCAGATCTATGTCTTATATTCAAATTTCTTCCTATAGGAGAAAGGATAAAGAAAGGTTCATCTATGAGACTACTGAAGAGTATAAACAGTAGATTTATAGTTGTTTCTTTTCCCCTGAAGAGTATTTCGGGGAGGGAAAAAGGAATGTTAGAAAATTATAGTAGAATCTTTGAACCTCTTATGAAGGAGTCCTGTAAGATCAAGAGAAAGTTTGTCTTAGGCAACGAGATATTCTATATACTCACGAGGGAGAATAATGGGTAAGTTATATGTAGTTGCTACACCCATAGGTAATCTGAAAGATATTACATATAGAGCAATAGAAGTCCTTAATAATTGTGATTTGATCGCTGCTGAGGATACAAGACATACCTCTATCCTATTGAAGCATTACAATATAGAAACCAGAATGGTATCTTATCACAAGTATAATGAAGAAGAGAGGTCAAAATTACTTATAAGTTATATACTGGAAAAAGGTATGGATATAGCCCTGGTTTCTAATGCAGGGACGCCCTGCATATCAGACCCGGGATACAGGATAGTAAAGGATGCAAGAGAAAAGGGGATAGAAGTGATACCTGTTCCAGGTCCATCTGCCGTTATGACAGCTCTATCTATAGCTGGGGTACCCACAGATCACTTTCTTTTCCTGGGATTCCTTCCAAGAAAAGAGACTGAGAGGGAAAAGATTATAAAGGGTATAAAAGAAAAAGGGATAGAAACCGTGGTTCTTTATGAGTCTCCTAAAAGGATAATATCTTTAGCAGAACTCATTGCCAGAGAATTGCCTGAAGCTATTGTATGTTTCTTCTGTGAGCTTA
>Ga0308421_1001066_pt1 | contig 15366 bp, 17 predicted proteins | sample HotsprSampleMS60_FD_203673 | JGI IMG/M metagenome (GOLD analysis project Ga0308421, IMG submission 203673) | Hot spring phototrophic mat microbial communities from Mushroom Spring, Yellowstone National Park, Wyoming, United States - 20090730_MS60 ...
CACGGGCGACAGGAACGAACAGACGCGCGGCTACACGGTGGAGGCGTTGAAGGCGATAGGGGCGCGGGTCATCTTGCTGGGGCGGTTTTGGGATCACCTGAACCGATGGGAGCGGGCAAAGTGGCTGGTCAATCAAATCGAGCGACTGGTCGCACTCGCCGCCGAGATGCCTACGGGCAGTGTGTATCTTGTGTACAAGTCGGGTCGGTGTAGAAGTTTGTGAAAGGGGTATATAGGCGTGTCAGATCTTCGGACGGGGGAGGTTGAGGTGCGTTAGGATGGAACGGAAGTACGAGATTCGCTGCCCCATTCACGGGTTCATCGAACTCAACGAATGGGAGCGGGACATTATCAATCAGCCTGCGTTCCAGCGTCTGCGGCGCATCCGCCAGCTGGGGCTGACGGACTATGTGTACCCAGGCGCGATGCACACGCGCTTCGAGCATTCGCTTGGGGTGATGCATATCGCCACGCGCATGTACGACTCGATTGTGGCGCGTAGTGCAGAGGTGCTGAAGGCGGAGCTTGGCTACAACGACGACGGCTTGCGCCGAGATCGGATGATTGTGCGGCTGGCAGCGCTGTTGCACGATGTGGGACACGCGCCGCTGTCCCACGCCGCCGAGGAGATTATGCCTACAAAGCCAGATGGCACGCGGTACAAGCACGAAGACTATACCGCTGCGATTATTCGGCAGGAACTGCGGGAGGTTATCGATTCCCACCCGTACAATAGGACGAACTACGGGATTACCGCCGAGACCACTGCTCAGCTGATCGAGGGGACAGCGTTGTTGCCACAGGGACTCCTGTTCTGGCAACAGGTTGTTGCCAGTCAGTTGGACGCTGATCGGATGGACTACTTGCTGCGCGATGCGTACCATACGGGGGTGCGCTACGGCGTTTATGACTTGGAACGCCTCCTGCACAGTTTGTGCGCATTCTCCGTGAGCGATGAGCTGGTAATGGGCGTCTCTGAAGATGGATGGCACGCGGTGGAGAGCCTAATTCTGGCACGGTATTACATGTTTACTCAAGTCTATTACCATAAAACGCGCCGCGCTTACGATTTTCACATCGCGCAAGCGTTGAAGAGTGCGCTCGCGGGGCAAGAGCTGCCCTCCCCTGAAGCGATTAGTGAGTTCCTCCAATACGACGATTGGTGGTTCTTGGGTGCGCTCCAGAGAGAGGAAGCGGGTGAGCACGGAAAACGCATCAAAGACCGAGCGCACTACCGCTTGCTGTACGAAACCCCAGAAATTCCCTCCGACGAGCAAGTGAATCGTTTTAATGAAGTATGCGACCACTTACAACAAGTGTTCGGGGATAAACTCCATCGCGACTCGGCGGAAAAGTCGTGGTATAATATCGGTCGTCAGGAGCTGTGGGTTAAGCGGTTTTTTGACGCGCCAATTCCGCTGCGTGAGTATTCGCGCCCTATTCGTGGGATGGAGAGTCTGGGACAGCTTCGAGTGTATGTGGCTCCTGAGGTGCGCGATCACGCGCAGAAAGTGATGGAAAGTGTTGGAGGCGTGCTATGGTGAGTAGCGAGTTGAATGTGCTGGAGCGTGTCGGCGTGCTGGCGGCAATCGTGCATCGGATGGGCAAGGGCGTTGGGCGTATCTTCCTAACAAAGACTGCCTACTTGCTACAAGTTGTCAAGGGCGTGCCGTTCGGATACAGCTTTCGGCTTTATTTGTATGGTCCGTACTCAGCGGAAGTTGTGAACGACATCGGAACAGCGACTTGCTGGAAGGTGCTTCACGAACGGTACTATAGCTACGGTCAGGGCGGCGGCTACGAAATCACCCCAGGCGAGGCAGTAGACACTTTTTTGCAGATGGAACCCGTGCGAGCCATCGTAGAGGAGTACCACGACGCGATCGATTGGGCAGTAGAATCTCTCGAAAACTACTCTGCCGCAGAAATGGAAGCGATAGCAACCCTTGTGTGGGTGGACAGGGAAATGAATAGCAGGGGGATAACACTTTCGACGGAGGAACTTCTTGACATGGCACAGAAAATCAAGCCCCGCTTCCCGCGCGAGCGGTTTCGGCAGCTGGCAGAGAAACTTATCGACGAGGGCGTCTTGAGCCATGTTCAACCGCTTCACTCCGTATGAGCAGGACTTTGAAGCGTGGCGGCGGGAGGGGTATCCCGGCGTGCGGGAGGCGACCTACCGCTACTTGGAGTACCTGACCGACCCGCAGGACGAGCTGTCGCCGCGCGCAGGCACGCTCTGGCGCCACCAGTGGGAGGCGTTCCTGCGCGTCGTCTACTGCCACGAGGTGCTGGGCAAATCTGCGATTGGCAAGCAGGGGCTGCTGCTGAACATCGTGACGGGCGGGGGCAAAACCGCGCTGATGGCGGCGATTATCGCCTGGCTGCGCATCGCGCACGGCGTCCAGAAGTTCGTCGTGCTGTGCCCGAACCTGATTGTGCGCGACCGACTGGAGAGCGACTTCGTCGGGGGCAAAATCTTCCGCGACCGCGACCTTATCCCCGACTGGGCGGAGTGCCACCCGCAGGATTTTATCTTGACCACGCTGGGCGGCGGCAAAGGCGGCGGCTGGGCGAACCTGTTCAGCTCGAACATCATTCTGGGCAACATCCACCAGTTTTACACCAGCAACACGAGCGGGCAGAGCAATCTGTCTGCGCTGCTGAACGGACCCGATTTCGTGCTGTTCAACGACGAGGCGCACAACTCGCCTGCGCCCGAATGGGACGCCACCCTGCAACGCCTCGCGCCCAAGACGCTGTTGCGGATTGACCTCACGGCGACGCCCGAACGCGCCGACGGGCAGACCCCCGACAGCGACCTCATCTATGAATACTCCATCCAAGACGCGCTTGCCGACGGGCTGGTCAAAACGCCTGTGGTGTACCAGCCGAGCATCCAGACCGTCGAGCTGACCTACACGGACGCCCGCACCGGCGAACGGCGCAAAGTGGAAGAGATCGACTGGGACGAAGTTGACCGTCTGGGACTGACCGCTACCCAGTGGGTGACCGACGATGAGCCGATGCGCCAGCAGATGGCAATCGCTCTCAAGCGTCTGGAGGAGCAGGAGCGGCGCGCCAACGGACGCTATCAGCCCATCCTGTTCGTGGTGGCGGTGTGCAAGGCGGACGCCGAAAAAGCCGCGCAGACGCTGAACCACTACTTCAAAGTCAAAACACTGCTGGTCACCGAAGACAGCGACGAGGAAGACCGCCGCAAGGCGCAGGAGCTGGGCAAGGCGTTGCAGGCGGGCAAGCCCTACAAGGCGGTCGTGAGCGTGCTGATGCTGCGCGAGGGCTGGGATGTGCCCGAAGTGGGCGTAATCCTGCTGCTGCGCAAGTTCAGCAGCAGGGTCTACGGGCAGCAGGTGATTGGGCGCGGGCTGCGCCGCGTGCGCACGCACGGCGTCGACCCCGACGAACCCCAAATCTGCGCCATCGTCGACCACCCGAAACTGGAGCATCAGTGGCTGTGGGACATCTTCAACGCCAAAAAGCGCGAGAATGTCTCCATCGATGACCTGTTCGACGAGACGGAAGACCTGCCCCCGCCGCCGCCGAAGCAGACGCTGGCGAAACCGCACTTGGTGATCCGCATCCCCGACGAGCTGCCCGACTATCAGGACGACGGCGAGTTCACGGTAGAGATCACCGTGCGCACTGCCGAGCCGCGCCGCGACTGGAAAGCGCTGCTGGACGCGATTGAGTACGAACCCGTCGCCGTCGAAATCACGCGCGTGGACATCGAGAGCGTCGTCGGGCGCGAACTGGGCAGCGAGCCGTGGCGCACCATCCAGTCGCCGCCCGAAATCCGCGAGAAGGGCGAGCCGTACACACCCCGCTGGAACGACGAGGAGCTGCGCGACGCCATCAAAACGCGCCTGCTCGAAATCGCCGAAGAGCTGCTCGACGAGGCGGGCTACGCCGTGCTGGACAACAAGGGCAAGGTCTACAGCGCGCTGCTGCACCATATCCGCGCCAAGTTCCTCAACGGCAAATCGCTGGGCATGAGCGCACGCCCAGACCTGGAGTATGTCTGGAAGATGCTGCCCCAAATCAAGGAGCGCGTGCGTGCGATTCCAGGGCTGATCGGGGGGATTGTGAAGTATGGCGATTAGCAAGCGCGGGATTTACGAGAACCCAACGAAAAGCCCATGGAACTTCGAGCGCTACGAGAGCGACTTGGAGCGGCGGATGATGGATCGTCTGGAGCGCGACCCGACCGTCGCGAAGTGGATGAAACGGCACGATGTGACCATCCACTGGGTAGACCGTCAGGGGCGCATGCGGCGCTACAAGCCCGACTTTCTGGTGGAGTATACCGACGGGCGCATCGCGCTGATTGAGGTGAAAGACCCCAGCCGCGTCGATTCGGACGATGTGCAGCGCAAGCGCAGCGCGGCGGAACTCTGGTGCAAAAAGCGGGGCATCGAGTACCAGATTGCCACGCTGGGCTGACCTATCCCCGCCACAGGCGCGCCGCGCCGAGAAAGCCCAGCGCCAGCAGTCCCATGATTGCCAGCATCACGAGCCAGCCCGCCAAACGCGCCCAACGCGCAGGCGCACGACGCTCGAAATCCACCGCCCGCGATGCCTCGCGCGTGTCCCTGCCGAACAGAAACACGAAGTAGTAGCGCGTCCACAAAAACGGAATCACCCCGCGCACATCGAGCAGGTGACGGCGGTGATACGCATACAGCGACTGCTTCAGCCGCTGGTATTGGTCGGGTGTAAGCGACTGCACAAGGTCAGGCGGCAGCGCACGCAGGATGTGCAGGATATACACATCCTGCGGCTGTTCGGCGGGTTCGTCGCCTTCAAACGCCTCTTGAATCACCCACAGCGGCGGCTTCTCGCGCGGTTCGCGGTCAGGTGCAGGCAACGCCATACTTCCAATTATCGGCAGAGTCGCCCCGTCGGGTATAATGCCCCCTGTGCCTGTGCCGATTGAGACGGTGAAGCGATGCCTGCAACTGATGGAGCGCTACCACCTGCAGGCGATGGAGATTGCCGTTGGCGAGACGCGCATCCATATCGAGCGCGCCGAGACGCCGAGCGCGCCCGCCGTCGCCGTCGTGCAGCCGTCTGCGGCACCCGCCGACGAGACGCCGAACTGGACGCCGATTGAGGCGCCGATGACAGGCATGTTCTATCGCGGTCCCTCGCCGAGCGAGCCGCCCTATGTGGAAGAGGGCGACCTCGTGTACGAAGGGCAGACGATTGGTCTGATTGAAGCGATGAAGGTGTTCAACGAAGTGCCTTCGCCAACGACGGGCATCGTGCGGCGCATCGTGGCGCAAAACGCTACCCTGGTGCAGCAGGGGGACGCGCTGATGCTGCTGGAGCCGCCCGAATGAGCAAGATTGTGCGACTGTCGATATTAGGCGCGGGCACGGTCGGCGGGGGCGTGCTGACCCTGCTGCGCGAGAACGCCGACCTGCTACAGGCGCAGACGGGCAAACGCTTCGAGGTGCGCCATGTGCTGGTGCGTGACCCCTGCAAGCCCCGCGCGGTTCCCGTCCCGCCGCACCTGTTGACGACTGACCCCCCGCGCGCTGTGTGCGACCCCAAAGTGCATGTCGTGCTGGAGTTGATGGGCGGGCTGGAGCCTGCCCGCACGCTGATTCGCGACGCGCTGCAAGCGGGCAAGCATGTGATTACCGCCAACAAGTGGGTGATGGCGGTTTCGGGTGAGGAGTTGCTGCGCTTGGCGCGACGGCAGGGCGTGCGCCTGCTGTACGAGGCGAGCGTCGCAGGCAGTCTGCCCATCCTGAACGCGCTGCAAGGCGCACTGGCAGGCAACCGCATCGAGCGCGTCGTCGCCATCGTCAACAGCACCACGAACTTCATCCTGCGCGAGATGGAGCGCGCCCTCGACGCAGGCGAACCCGCCGAGACCGCCTACGCGACCGCCCTGTGCAAGGCACAAGAGCACGGCTATGCCGAAGCGGACCCCACCAGCGATGTGGAGGGCTACGACGCGCAATACAAAACCGCAATCCTCGCGCGACTGGCGTTCCTGCAGTATGTGCCGCTGGAGTGCGTCTACCGCGAGGGGATTACACATATCAGCGGACGCGATTTGCTGTGGGCGCGGCGGCTGGGCATGGGGCTGAAACTGCTGAGCATCTCCGAGCGGCTGCCGCCTGACGGCAAGCTGTGTGCGCGGGTGCATCCGACGCTGGTTCCGCGTGAGTGTCCGCTGCATGTGGTGCGCGGGGCGTTCAGCGGCATCTGGCTGCAGGGCAACGGCTTTCAGGAGATGTCGCTGCACGGTTTCGGCGCGGGTGCGCGGGCGACCGCCAGCGCGGTGCTGGGCGACCTGATTGAGATCGCTCGCTATCCCAAGCCGCCCCGCCACGACGACCCGTCGCTGCGCCCTGGCGAGACCGCGCCCATCGAGATACTGACCACGCGCTACTTTGTCCGCCTCACGGCGCCCGACGAGGACGCGCTGCGCCCTATGCGCAAGCCGCTCCACCTACTGGGCGCGGAGTTCCACCCTGCCGAGCCGCTCGAATCAGGCGTCGAGCAGGTCGCCCTCACCCCACCGCTGAACGAAGGCAACTTCCAAGCGCATATCGCCCGCCTGCGCCAGCAGCCGAATGTAACCGTGCAGGTCATACGGGTGTTAGACTAAGCACGCGTCACCTGCACCCAGGATATCAGCACTCACTGCCACAGTGGAGTAGCACCTCCACCAAGTCGGTATCGTCTACAACGCCGTCGTTATTCAAGTCCTCAGCTAATCCAGAGCCACGCCGACCAGATGCGGACAACACCACCAGCGCGTGCCCTTACTCATTCGATGCCCGCATGAGTCGGCGCGGTATAATTGCGCCAGCGATGATACGCCTGTTTGATAACTCAGGCTGGGCGGGCGATCCTGAGCAACTCTACGAGGCGGTGGAGTTCCCATCCCCACCGCCTGATCGACCCTACATCTTCACCAACACCGTTGCTACACTGGACGGTAAGCTGATTTTGGGCGAGCCAGGCAGCAGCGCGGCAGGACTGGGCAGTGCTATCGACCGCTTGCTAATGCACCGCTTGGAAGCCTGCGCCGACGCAGTGGTGATTGGCAGCAGCACGCTGCGCGCCGACCAGCACATGAACTATCCTCCACGCCTCTACCGCGCAGTGGTGACCACCAGTGGCGAGTTGCCGTTAGACCACGACTTTTTCCGCAAGTCCGATGCAGGGCGTGCGCTTGTGTTCGCTCCTACGCACCTGCCTCCCGACAAGAAACTTGCCCTGGAGCGTGTTGCGACGGTGCATCTGGTCGGTGAGACGCGCGCGGACATTCCCGAAGTGGTGCGTACCCTGCACATCAACTACGAAGTGCGCTACCTGCTGGTAGAAGGTGGGGGCAACTTGAACTACTACTTTTTCGAGGCGGGGTTAGTGGACGAGGTGTTTCTGACGCTTGCGCCACGCGTCAAGGGTGGAGCGCACCTGCCGACGATGGTGGACGGCGCGGGCTTGCCCCGCGAGCGCGCCCCGCGCTACACCCTGATTTCGGCGTACCTGAACGAGAGCGAGCTGTTTTTGCGCTATCGGAGGGCGGAATGAGCCTACGCGAGTTCGTGCGCGAGCAGGTACAGGCGATTTTCGCCGCGTTGCAGGCAGGCAACCCGCCCCCCGTCGGCGAGTACGACCCCGCCGCGCTGCGCGAGTGCCTGCGTCGCGCTCAGCCCCAAGTCGGTACGAGCCGCTTCCTGCCCGATGCCGTTGTACTGGAGTTCATTTTCCAAGACGCCAGCCTCGGACCTGCCGTGCTGAGCGTGCGCGTCCCCGCGCCTGAGCCGATTGTGTATATGCCTGTGCCCGACTGGGTGATCGAGGATGTCTGGCAGGGCGAGGTGACGGGGTCATTTCGCTTCGTGTCAGAAGCGGAGCGGCTGTTGGAAGCGTTACGTGCGCAGGTGTTCACCGAGCGCAACCACGCCTACTTCGAGAAGCCCGACATGCCTAAGCGACGTGATTGAACATCTCTGCGGATGCGTTGGACACGCGGGGGCGTGTGGTATCGCGTCGGTATCTGTTGGCGCATTTACCGATCCCCCTTGACGCGCCCAACCCAAGTAGGGTATACTCCCTTTGCCATACCGCAGACAGCAGGCGTCCCATCTTCGGGACATAATCCGCTTCGCGGTTCGCCTGCCGAGGGAGGCGCACGGGGGCAGTTCGCTTGGCGCGTTGCTTCGCGGAGCAGCTGTCATTGCACGGAACCGTTGCGAGCCTGCTGCGGCATGGCTCGCGTTTTGGTTTAAAGGCGCGAACATAGGCGAGGAGGTGTATTTGATGGCGACAGTCGAGCAACAGACGCATGCCAGCGCGGAGCGTCGGTGGGAGCGCGCCCCACGCCCCGAAAAGGTGGCACAGGTGAACCAGATTCGAGCGTGGTTGTCCGAGTGCAAGGCGCAGATTCTGGTGGACTATCGCGGGCTGAGCGTGCGCGAAATCACTGACCTACGCAAGCAGCTGCGTCAGTCGGGTGCGGAACTGCATGTGGTCAAAAACACGCTCTACCGCATCGCTTGCGGAGACACTATGCCCGACACCCTGGAACCGCACCTGAATGGGATGACCGCTATCGCTTTTGTGATGGGCGATGAGGCTGCTGCTGCCAAGGCGCTGAGCGACTACATCAAGCAAGCGCGCAAGGCAGAGGTGAAGGCACTGATGCTTGGGCAACAGGTCTACCCAGCCGAGATGGTGGACGCGCTTGCGAAGTTGCCTCCGCGCGAGGTGATGCTGGCGCAGTTTCTGGGCGCGCTCCAAGCACCCCTCACCGGGCTGGTAGGCACGCTCTCCGAAATCATCGGACAGTTCGTGCGCACGCTCCAAGCCGTTGCCGATAAGAAGGCGGAAACCCCATAATCTCAGAACTACCTAAGGAGGTCATTCCTATGGCGAAACTAACTGCAGAGGAACTGATTCAGGCCATTGACGAGATGACTGTGCTGGAACTGAACGAGTTAGTCAAGGCGCTGCAGGAGAAGTACGGCGTGTCTGCAGCGGCGCCTGTAGCCGTTGCTGCGATGCCTGGCGTGATGCCAGGCGCAGCAGAGGCTGCTCCTGCCGCTGAAGAGAAGACCTCGTTCGATGTCGTGCTGGCAGCTGCAGGCGACAACAAGCTACAAGTGATCAAGGTCGTGCGCGAGCTCACACAGCTCGGACTGAAGGAGGCGAAAGACCTCGTTGAAGGCGCGCCCCAGAAGGTCAAGGAAGGTGTGAGCAAGGAAGAGGCAGAGGAAATCAAAAAGAAGCTCGAAGAGGCGGGCGCGAAGGTCGAAATCAAGTAGACAACGGCGCGTTCACCACCCCTCCTGTGCGTCCCTCTTCTCGATGGCAGAAGGGGGACGCTCCTGTGCTACTTGTCCACCTCCCTGAGAAGGGTACACTCATCTGTCGTGGCACGGCAAAGGTGAATGCAGACCTTCCCCGCGTGGGCGGGGACGGACAAAGGGTTGCCATAGGGTAGAATATAGGCGGAGTGGGCGATGAAGGCGCGTGTAAACTTTATCCGAGAGTTGCTAACGCGCAGCTATGAAGGTAGCGCGTGGCACAGCTTCAAAGCCGCGGTGCGTGACCTGACCGAAGAGGAAGCTCTCTGGATTCCTCCGACAGGCTATAAGGGCTACCGCTGGGCGGATGGCACCATACTGAAAATAATCTTTCATCTGGGCGCGGACAAGTTGGTGCAAATCTCCACTGCGTTTGGCGAGGGGAGCGTGGATTGGCGGGCGATGGAGGTACGATTTCGCGCGATGGGCGGCACCCTTGCAGCTGCGCTCCAAATCGCTCACGAGGGCTACGAGACCACTCTCGACGCGCTTGCACCACTCACAGACGATGACCTCGAAGTGGAACGCCCCTACTGGGGTGGCGGGCGGATGACCACAGGCGACCTGTTTCTGATGCTTGCGGAACACGATGTGTACCACGCGGGGCAAATCATCTACATTCGCGGCATGTATGCTGCACAGAAGGGGAAGTAGCGATGCAGAAGAAGACCGTGCGCAATATTGAGGTGCAAGGCAAGCGCGTGCTGGTGCGCGTGGACTTCAATGTGCCCATGCGAGACGGACAGATTACCGATGATCGGCGCGTGCGCGAATCGCTGCCCACGATTCAGTACCTGTTGGAGCGTGGGGCGACGGTGATTTTGATGTCGCACTTTGGGCGTCCGAAGGGGCAGCGCGATTCGCAGTACAGTCTGCGTCCTGTGGCTGCGCGGCTGGAGCAGCTGCTTGGTCGCCCCGTGCACTTCTTCGAAGAGTGCATCGGCGCGGCGGTGGAGGCGGGTGTGGCAAACCTGCCGCCCAATTCGGTCGCGCTGCTGGAGAATGTGCGCTTCTACCCGCAGGAGGAGGCGAACGACGCCGAGTTTGCGCGTGCGCTAGCACGGTTGGGCGAGGTGTATGTGAACGATGCCTTCGGTTCCGCACACCGCGCGCACGCCTCCACTGCAAGCATCGCGCACTACCTGCCCGCTGTTGCGGGATTGCTGATGGAGAAGGAGCTGCGCTACTTGGGGCAAGCGCTCACCAACCCTGAACGCCCCTTCATCGCGATTTTGGGAGGTGCAAAGGTGCATGACAAAATCGGTGTTATCCAGAACCTGTTGCCCAAGGTAGACAAACTGCTGATGGGGGGCGGGATGGCGTTCACCTTCCTCAAGGCGCAGGGCTACGAAATCGGCAAGTCGCTGCTGGACGCTGACCGTTTGGCGTTCGCCGCGCAGATGCTGCAGCAGGCAGGCGACACAATCGTCCTGCCAACCGATGTGGTTGTTGCACCTACACTGGAGCCGAATGCGCCCACGCAGACCGTGCCTGTGCACCAGATTCCACCCGATCAGATGGGGTTGGATATTGGCGTGGCAACGGCACGCGCGTTCAGCGAGATTGTGCAGACTGCACGCACGGTCGTGTGGAACGGACCGCTGGGCGCGTTCGAGACCCCGCCCTTCGAGCAGGGCACGCGCGCCGTGCTACACGCGCTTGCCGAATCGAGCGCGATCTCGATTCTGGGCGGAGGCGACACGGCAGCCGCTGCCGAACAACTCGGCTTCGCGGACAAGATAACCCACCTCTCCACAGGAGGCGGTGCATCCCTAGAGTTTTTAGAGGGCAAAACCCTGCCTGGCGTTGCTGCGCTGCTGGACGCTTAGGCGAGGCAGGCAGTACGCCTGCCCCACGGGTCTACTCGATCCGCAGCTGCTCCATCAGCGGCGCAATCGTTGGCTGGGTGTCCAGATTCCACACGAACTGCAGCACCGCGTCCTGCCGCGCGCGAGACAGTGCCCACTCAGTCAGCACATAAAACTTCGCCTCGACCTCCTCGTCGCTCATCGGATTGCGGGCGTGCCCGCGTGGGAAGGTGTTTTCTTCGGTCAGTGTGCGCCCGTCCTTAAGGTGCAGAGTGATTCGGTTCGGGATCCCTTCTGGGTAGCGGGCATCCATCGCCGTATCGTGGCGCACGGTGATGCGGCTCACCAACGCCAGCAACTCAGGGTCAGTGTAGCGCGCCTCTTCGAAGGTATCCAGGTCCACCTTGCCGTCCATCAGGGTTGCGCCGACGATGTAGGGCAGGCTATGGTCGGCGGTCTCGCGACTTTGCGGACGCCACTTCTCTGGCTCGCTGCCGATGATTGAGTAGCATGCTTCGAAGGTGTCGATTTCAATACGCTCGATCTGACCGATGTCTCCGCCAATTTGTTCTCGCAGCGCCAACGCAGCCCACACGGCGCTTTGCGCATGGTACTCGACAGGGTAGTACTTAATATAGGTCTCATTAATCATGAACCCGCGCCCCTCTTCACCGCCGAGTGCGCCGACTGTGAACGCGCCAGAGACCTGGTTCATAAAGCCCATCCTGCCCTCGAAGATTTCCGAGGGTCCCGTGAGTCCGTGCTTGGCAAGCCAGCTGGCGAACACGGCGTGTCGGCTGGAGTTGGCAAAGGCGCACCCTTTCCATGCGGAGATTTCGCCAACGCGCGTTTGGCGCATCGCCAGTCCCGACACGCCTGCGATACTGATGGCGTGGCGCGTGGCTGTGGCGTCCAGCCCCATCAGTCGGCTTGCTGCCGCCGCTGCGGAGAACAGTCCATAGTTCACATGGTCCCAGCCGCGCGCGCGGAGGCTCGCCGAGTCGCATAAGCGGCACTGAATCTCGTATGCCAGCACGGTTGCCAGCAGCGTCTGTTTGCCCGTGCTGCCCTCCGCTTCAGCAACCGCCAGCACTGCCGCGAGGTTATCGCTGGGATGGGCAGGCTCTTTGGACAGATAGGTGTCGTTGTAGTCTAAGTAGCGTATCAGCAGCCCATTCGCGAACGCTGCCCAGTCAGGCGAGGCTTTGTGCGCCGTGCCTAACACTGTCGCCCCATAGGTACTGCTCACTTGAGTTGCGACCGCCCGCACCTGCTGCGCTGTCTCCGACCGCCACGCACCAAACGCGCACGCAATCGAGTCGATAATCCGCCGCTTTGCTTCGTGAATAGCTTCTTGGGGAAGCGACTCGTACTGCAGTTCCGTACTGTATCGCGCGAACCGTTCGGCTAAAGTCATCTTCGTGCCTCCAATCAGTAGGTTCTAGTGCAATTGTACCTATCCCTCTGCTGGAATGCACAGGCAACTGCGTCCACAAAGGTGTGAAGCTTTTCTGATAAGTCTGACATCTGCCATTTCGAGCAGGCGTGAACACACCCCGCAGGCTCTCTGACAGCCAAAAGCCCACCCAAAAACTGCACCAACCCTAACTTGCCACCTTGTCAAGTGCCCCTTGCGCACGGGTACAATCCTCACACACACGGGAGAGGTGAACCATGCAGGACAAAATCATCACGACCTTCTGCATCCTCGACGACTTGCTCACCATACTCCACCATCGCAACGACCCACAAGCCAAAGCCCCCAACAGTGAAATCCTTACCATCGCCATCGTTGCCTGCCAAGAGTTCGGCGGGAATATGCGCAAAGCCCTTCAGTGGGTCAAAGCCCTTCACCTCTTCTCCCTTGTGCCGTCCGAGAGCCAAAGAGCCGCAGGCTACACCGCTTGATACCCCTGCTGCACGCCCTTGCGTCCCTGTTTCACGCGATAGGGCAGCGTCTGGAGCCGTGTACCGACTATGCGTTGGATACTTTTCTGATGCCTGTGTGTGAGAACATCCGCGCCAACCGTTGCCGAATAGCGCCTGACAAGGCGTTGCGGGGCTACAAGCCCGCTCATCGCTGCTATTTTCACGGGGTGAAGGTGCACTTGTTGGTGGCATCTGGGGGCTTTATTGTGGAGTTTTGGCTGACGCCTGGCAGTTGGCACGACCTGACGGGGCTGTATGGGATGGCGTTGGACATTCCTTGTGGGTGTGCGTTGATGATGGATCGGGGGTACACGGACTATGGTGCGGAGGATTTGTTGCGTGAGGCGGAGGGTCTGGAGGTGTATCCTGTGCGTCGGGAGACCTCTGTGCGTTATGCGGGGTGTCGTCAATACTTGGCGGTAGTGAAGCGTCGTTTTGTAGAGAGCGTGGGTTCGTGTTTGCACAGTTTGTTGCCGCGTCGTGTTCACGCGGTGACTTTGGATGGGTTTATGTTGAAGCTGATGTGTTTTATCTACGCCCACAACTCCAACCTACTGCGCAAGGTGGCAAGTTGAGTTACAAATACGGACGCAATCCGTCCTCGCTCAGCCCAATCTCTCGCAGCACCTGTGCAGCGAAGCAGTTCGGTTGGCTGAGGATACCGTAGAGCAGGTGATGTGAGCCGACCCATCGTTCAGAGCGCCTTGTTGCGCACCCGAGCGCTTCTAATGTCGCCTGACGAGCGCGTGGAGATAAGGTCGGGCGTCTTCGCGTTGCGCCTGCAGGCAGCGACGCCAAGTGTTGCTCTATGCGTTGACGCATCTTCTCGAAGTCGACGCTCATCTCTTCAAGCAAGTGGCGTGCGACGCCATCCTTCTGGTGCAGAATCGCCAGGAGCAGATGCTCTGGCGTGATTTCGGAGTGTCCGTAGCGTTCGGCAATCGCCACGGCGTCGTAGTACACTTTCCGTGCGACTTCGCTCACGGAGTGCCAACTCGCGCCGCCCGTAGCAACAACAAGGCGGGAGATAAGCGCGTCGACAGCCGACAGTCCCGAATCTATCCACTTGCGCACTTGGTCTAACATCGTAGTTACTCACAACATCAACGCCTGCGCGAAGCGTTCCATGCTGTCGCGGGCGCGTTGGAGTTTGAGTTGGCGGCGCAGGTCGCGGTCTTTGGGCGCATCTTCGGGGTCGGGCAGCAGCCCCCAGTTGGCGTTCATCGGTGGGAAGTCGGGGTGCGGGTAGGTGCTGATGTAGTGCAGCAGCGAGCCGATAACCGTCTCGCGCGGGGGCGCGACGGCAGGCTTGCCCAGCGCAATCCGCGCGGCGTTCAGCCCCGCGATGATGCCGCTCGCCGCCGACTCGATGTAGCCCTCCACGCCGACCAGCTGCCCCGCGAACAAGAGCTTCCCGTCGTCGCAGAACTGGAGCGTGCGCTGCAACAGGCGCGGCGAATCGAGGTAGGTGTTCCGATGCACGACGCCGTAGCGCACGAACTCGGCGTTTTCCAGCCCAGGCACGAGGCGGAACACGCGCTTTTGCTCGCCCCACTTCATGCGCGTCTGGCACGCCACAAGGCTGTAGAGCGTGCGCTCGCTGTTTTCGGGGCGCAGCTGCAGCACAGCATACGGACGCTTGCCCGTGCGCGGGTCGGTGAGTCCAATCGGCTTGAGCGGACCAAAGCGCAGGGTGTCCTTGCCGCGCGCGGCTAACTCCTCCAGCGGGGTGCAGCCCTCAAAAAAGCGCGGCTCCTCAAACTCGTGCAGCGGCGCGCACTCCGCCGACACAATCGCCTCCCAGAAGCGTTCGTATTCCGCTTTGGTGAAGGGGCAGTTGATGTAGGCGGGGTCGCCCTTCTCGCGACGACTGCCGAAAAAGACCTTCTCGTAGTCAATCGTGCTGGCGTCCACGATGGGCGACACGGCGTCGTAGAAGTAGAGGTGCTGCTTGCCCGTCAGGCGCGCGATTTCGCCCGCGAGCGCGTCGGAGGTCAGGGGGCCCGTAGCGATAATCAGCGGGCGGTCGGGCGGGATGGCAGCCACCTCCTCGCGCACGACTTCAATCAGCGGGTGGAGTTCAATACGGGCGGTGATGGCTTTGGCGAACGCCTCGCGGTCTACGGCAAGCGCTTCGCCTGCAGGCACAGCGAACTCGCGCGCGGTGGGAATCACCAGCGAGCCGAGCCGCTCCATTTCCCACTTCAGCTGCCCCGACGGAGTGGTGGGCAGCATCGACTTGAACGAGTTGGAGCAGACCAGCTCGGCGAGCCAGC
>Ga0308421_1001082_pt1 | contig 15199 bp, 14 predicted proteins | sample HotsprSampleMS60_FD_203673 | JGI IMG/M metagenome (GOLD analysis project Ga0308421, IMG submission 203673) | Hot spring phototrophic mat microbial communities from Mushroom Spring, Yellowstone National Park, Wyoming, United States - 20090730_MS60 ...
TCGACCATGGCAACCCCCTTCAGCGCACCGGATCAGCGCCCGAGCACCCGCTTCTTCCTCGTCGCGACCGTCGTCCCCCGGTCGACGACGCCAGCGGCCCCCGCATGCTCCGGGCCGACCGTGGCGTGGGAATTCAGCAGAGAGCGGCCACCGGAGCCGCTCGGCTGGTCGTCTCGATACAGCGATCCGCGAGACCGGTCGGCGAGAGCAGGCCCACGCCACCTGTCCCAGTCGCGACGTCACACGGGTATGATCTCCCTACCCAACGGTGACACCGATCGCCGAGGAGCCTCTGCTCCTGGCCCATGACCACCCAGCCGGGAGATCCGTGCTTCGGCCTCAGCTTTCACCGACCGCGCGGCTGGCGCGAAACGTACACCATTCCGTCCCGTACGACCACCTCGTAGACCGGCAACGGTTTGGTCGCCGGGAGACTGGTGACTCGTCCGGTCGCCAACTCGAACCCCGAGCCATGCAAGGGACAATAGATCATGCCATCCTCCAGATCCCCCTCGGCCAGTTCTGCCTCTTCATGCGTGCAGATGCCGTCGACCGCATAAAGCCGTTCCCCGAAGCGAACGAGCAATCGCGGCGCTCCGTCGACCTCGAAGCGCACGACCGTCGCCTCGGGCACCTCGGCCAGCGGCTTGACCGGCACGAAATCGCTCTCACTGGCTTGCTCCTGCACGGGAGCAGCGCCAGAGGCAGCTGGCTCTCTTTCCTCGGCAATGTCGGCCGCTCGACGCACCGCGACCCCAAGATCCCCTTGGAAACCGATGCGCTTGTGTGCCCCGTCACAGAACGGCTTCTTCGCCGAGCCGCCGCACCGGCAGAGCCAGATCTCTTCCCCTTCGTACGGGATCTGGTTTCCCTCGTGATCGACCAAGATGACGCGCCCTTGCACGTGATAGGGACCATTCTGCCGAACCGTGATCCGAACCTCGCTCACCGCTTACCCTCCGTGGCAATCGATCCCTATTGACCTTCAACGCAACTATAGCGTTGCAGAACGGTGCCGACGAGTCGAAGCCGTGAACTGCGAGGACGCGGTTGCCCGCGCGATGACCGCCCCTCGTCCGCATCGACGAATCCGACCAGAGACGACGGTACTGGTTTCCGGTTACATCTCTGCCGCACCACGACCACTGATCGAACGAGCAGCGATCCAGCGAGCCGCATCCACCGCGCTCAATGTTGTCTCACAGCAGCACGCACTGCGAACCACTGGACTCGAGGGAGACGAAGTCTGGCACGGAATGCCTCGGATCGTGCACTCTTCCGGCAACATCGCCACCGGAACGCGGAAAGTCGCTAAACTTTCTAGACCCCTCGCACGTTCCGCAACGTTGGATGCCGACGACGATCGGACACTCGATCACGAATGCTCACTCATGGACCCACACGACGCTCGTCGTGCAGCGGCAGAAGCCAATCGAACCCAACGCCTGTCTCACCGTCGCCGTCCGGCACGATCACCCGAACTTCCGATGCCTGGTCAGTCATGAGTTCCTGGCTCATCCCGCACGGTGGTACCACCTCACCCCATCGATGCACGGCGACGATCGTGTCGATTTCGGTATCGCCATCAGCCGCTGCCAGACCGATCGCCACCGCTTCAGCAGAGACCGATCGTCGCCTCCAGATGCACCGCACTGGACACCATTCTGGATCGTGTCCGCAGTGCACGACCGATCTGCTGCCAGCCCTGTTTGAAGCGCCATCCGATGATCTCGCGTGCCACCGTAGCGAGCAGACGATCGCTTTGCGTGCGTGTCATGACGCTGCTTTCCGTCCGCGCCGGTCAGTCGTTCGGTCGTGACAGCGAGCCACAACGGAAAGGCACTCTTCAGCACGCCTGCCGTGCCACGACGATGCTGCGTGGCGCGCGATCATCGCTGACTCACCGAAAGGCGCTTCGACATGTCGGACGTCTGTGGGATGAACGAGCTCGCCGCTCGAGTTGCACGCCCTTGACAGCACCCCCCTCCCCCTCGCACACTCGAGCGTTGTTGTAGTGGACGGGGGATGACCGATGAGCAGTCACCAGTCGAGCCGCGAACACTGGTTCGCGATACTGGAAAGCAGTGCCCGTCTCCGCTACGGCCCAGAACGCACCACAGCGATCACCGACGAACTGCGGGGCATGGCTAACGCGCTCGCTCGCCTGCTCGTCGAGCCACTCGACTTCGCGGATGAGCCACCCTTCGACCTGCTTCCCGAGAGGCAGGTGCGGGCATGAACCAACTCCTCCACCTCCCGCTGCGCGAAATTCCCGCCCGCATCCGGCAGCGCCAGCTCTCGGTGAGCGATTTGATCCAGGCCACGCTCCAACAGATCGAGCGCACCGAGCCCGATGTTCAGGCATGGGTCGAGATCGACCGCGATGGTGCCCTCCGCGAGGCCGAGCGACTCGACCGCTTGGCTGCTCGCGGCACGGTCCTGCCCTTGCACGGAGTCCCCGTCGGCCTCAAGGACGTGATCGACGTTGCTGGACTCCCAACTCGTGCTGGCTTCGCACCGCTCGCCGACCACCCCGCCCAGGCCGATGCTGCCATCGTTGCGCAGCTGCGCGAACTCGGTGCGGTCGTACTCGGCAAGACCCACACCACCCAACTCGCTTTCGCCGACCCCGCCCCTACCCGCAATCCGTGGGCACCTGACCGCACTCCGGGTGGTTCCAGCTCCGGATCAGCTGCTGCCGTCGCCGCCCGCCAGTCTCCGCTCACCGTTGGCACCCAGACCGCCGGCTCAGTCGTCCGCCCCGCCGCCTACTGTGGTGTCGTCGGTTTCAAACCGAGCCTCGACTGGTTCCCGCTCGATGGAGTCATTCCGCTGGCCTGGTCCCTCGATCACCTCGGGATCTTCACCCGCTCGGTCGAGGATGCAGCCTACGCCTATGTCGCTCTCTGCGCTCACCAGCGACTGGAAGTGCCGCTCGCCACCGAGCCACCGCGTCTTTTCCTGCTCGTCGATTTCCTCGAACTGGCCGAGCCAGAAGTCGCAGCGCATCTTCAGGACGTCGCTCGGCGCTTCCGCGAAGCCGGGGCCCGCATCGAGGAGCGTCGCCTGCCGGTTGATGTCCACCTGCTGTTGGCCGTCCATCACGTCATCATGCTGAGCGAAATGGGTGCCCTCCACCAGCAGATGCTCGAGCGTGTCCCCGACGCCTATGGCCCTCGGCTGCGCTCAGCGGTCGAAGTCGGTCAACTCGTCCCCGCCGGTGCACTCTTGCATGCTCGTCGACTCCGTCGACGGCTCAGCACGCTGCTCGACTCTTTCCTCTCCCAAGTCAATGCGGTCATACTTCCCACCGCCTCCGGTCCAGCCCCCGACCGTTCCACGACCGGCGATCGGCGCTTCCAGGCCGTCTGGACGCTTCTCGGCACTCCGGCGCTCTCTCTTCCCAGTGGTCTGACCCATGACGGCCTGCCGCTCGCTACCCAACTCGTCGCTCGCTTCGGCCACGATCGTCATCTCTTACACGTCGCCGCCTGGTGCGAGCGCATTTTGCCCAGCCTACCGCCACCGCCGCTCGCTTGAGGGAGGCTGACGGGAGTGGAGCACTCATGGGTATCCTCACTCGTCCGGAGATCCTGCGCCTCATCGAAGCCGGTGAAATCGTCATCGAGCCGTTCGATCCCGACCAGGTCGGCCCGGCCTCGATCGACCTTCACCTCGGCCGCGAGTTCCGCCTTTTCAAGCATGCCCGCGAGATCCTCCACGTGACCGAGGAAACCGATCACCGCGAGGTGACCGAATTGGTGACCGTGGAGGATCACCTGCTTCTCCTACCAGGCCAGGCTGTCCTCGGCATCACCGAAGAGCGACTCACCCTCCCGGACTATCTCTGCGGTTGGATCCAGGGTCGCAGCCGCTTTGCCCGCGTTGGTCTCATGGTCCACGTCACCGCTAATTTCATCCAGCCTGGTATGATCCGGACGCGCCAGGTGCTCGAAATGAACAACGCCGGCCCTATCCCGCTCGCCATTCGCCCCGGCATCCGCATCTGCCAGATCATTCTCGAGGAGTGCGTCGGCCGCGCTCGCTATGCGGGGCGCTTCCAGGGGCAGGAACATCCCTGACCGCCCCTCGTTCGGCCCCCTGCTCGCCTCGGCAGACCCCTCGAGCACCGCGCGGAGCAGTCCGCATGCCGGTGTCGCGAAGGAACGGCCGGGCGGCAGTGCGCTACCGGTCGGCTCTTCCTCACTGTCCCGGGCAGTTCGTCAGCGCACGATCGTGCGCCGCGTCTCGGAGAGCATCGCCTCCAGTTCCGCAGCACTGATCAGCGCGAGATCTCCCCGCACCGTCAATTTGAGCGCCGCCAGCGCGACGCCCGTGCGCAACCCGCGCTCCGGATCCCGCCCATCCAGATAGCCGTGCAGGAAGCCTGCCGCAAAGGCATCCCCGGCGCCGACCCGATCGATGACCGTCGCCCGGAGCGCCTCCGCCGTCACCCGCTCCCCCTCCCGCGTCACGGCCACCGCTCCCCCCTCGCCGAGCGTCAGCACCGTCACCTCAGCACCGAACCGTCCAGCGAGCCGCTCAGCGACCTCCAGCGCAGTCCCCTCCAGCCCCCACAGGGTCCGCGCATCGCCCTCCCCGCAAAACAAGACCGTTGCCCCCGCACAGAACGGCTCCAAAACGCGCGCGGCCTCGTCCGGCCCCCACAACCGGCTCCGGTAGTTCACGTCGAACGACACCGGCACCCCGGCTGCCCGTGCCCGTTCCATCAAGCGCTCGGCCACCGCCCGGCAACCCACGCTCAGCGCTGGGGTGATGCCCGTCAGGTGCAGCCAGCGGCCAACCGCCACGAAGTCGATTGGAAATGCCGCCGGATCGACCTGCGCAACTGCCGATCCAGCCCGATCGTAGAGCACCGCGGTCGGTCGTGGCGGCACACCCGTGTCCAGATAGTAGACCCCAACTCGCCCCCGCTCGACCCACTGAACCCAGCTGGTATCCACCCCGTGCCAGGCGAGCTCCCGCACGATCCGCTCCCCGAGCGGATTGCGCGGCAGGACCGAGGCCCAGGCTGTCCGGCGCCCCAACCGGGCCAGTGCCACGAGCACGTTCGCCTCCGCGCCACCGATCCCCACTTCGAGTCGTGTCGCCGTCTCCAAGCGCTCCCCGAGCGGAACGGCGAGCCGGATCATCGTTTCACCGAAGCTGACGACATCCCACTGCACCACGCTCTTCCTCACCGCTGCTCGCTCAGTTCAATCAGCGACTGGACCGTCCGGTGGGGCTGCTTGCCGAGCGCGTCCAGCGCGCTCCCTGTCCGGTCCACCCAGCAGACGCGAAAGCCATAGCGAAGCGCTCCAGCGACATCGAAGCCGTTCGCCGAGCAGAAGAGGATCCGCTCCGGCGGCACGACGAGGTGAGCAGGTGCCAGGGCATAGACTGCTGGCGACGGCTTGTAGCGCCGCACAGCATCGGCGCTCAACACCGCCTCGAACCACTCGCGCAGTTCGGCCATCCGTAAGAGCTGCTCGAGCATCATCGGACTGCCGTTGGACAGAACGGCCAACCGCAATCCCCGCTCGGCGAGCCGCTCCAGCGCCATTGCTGTTTCCGGGAAGGGATCCAGTTCCAACCACCCGTGCAGAAGATGCTCGCGCTCTTCGGGCAGAAGCTCCAGTTCCAGCTGTTCGCACGCTGCATCGAGTGCTTGAGCCGTTATCACCCAGAAATCCTCGTATTCTCCCAAGATCGTGCGCAGGAAACTGTGCTCCAGCTGCTTGGTTCGCCAACGGTCGAGCAGGGGGACATCACCGACGATGGCCCGCGCCCGCTCCGCTAGTCGTCCGAACCCGAATAACGTCCCGTACACATCGAAGACGACCGCCTCGATCGTTTCCTCGTTCACCCGCATCCCCCCACGGCATGGTGCTAGGCCGAATCGTAGGCGCTCCGCGCCAGCACGGCAACTGGCACGAAATGAGTGCCGCACACCGAGATGGACGACCGGTTGTGATGTCCTGATCCGCGGTTCATCGCCTTCCCGATCGCTCCTCACGACGACCCAACCAGCCGGCTCGTTGTACCCTGGAAGTGCTGGCTCGAGGAGGGGCAGCGTGTGGAAGCAGGTCCTCATCGTTTTTCTCGCCGTCGCCGTTTTCGTCGCCATGCTCCCGGTCCGAGAGGCAACCACTTCCCCCTTTGCCAGTCCTGCCTTCGAGCAGATCTGGTTGCGAGACCAGAACGACCTGCTCGACCTTTGGGGACAAGGTCCGCTCGCGTGGCGACTCGAGCCCTATGCCGATGCTCCGTCCGGTCGCCGCCTCGTCCAATACTTCGATCGTGGTCGCATGGAACTCACCAGCGAGGCTCGCTCGACCCGCACGCTGGTCACGCAAGGTCGACTCGCCTGGGAACTCACCACTGGTCAGATCGCCCTCGGCAGTGATCTCACTGCGCGCCGTCCGCCACCCGACATCTCGATCGACGGTGGTTCACCCGATCCGCGCGTACCGACCTATGCGGCGCTCGCCCGCCTCGTCGGTCAGCCTGCCACTGACCGAACTGGCTGGCCACAACCCATCGATCAGTGGCTCACCGCCGACGGCACGCTCCGCACAGCGACGCCGCCAGCACCAGTCCGCATGGGTCGTTTCGTCAACACCACACGCCACAACCTTCCCGACGTCACCGTCGCCCTCTTCGACCGCTCACCCCTCGGCGCCACCGCCTGGCTCGAGACCTTCGGCTACCCGATCAGCGAGCCCGTGTGGGCTTACTACCGCCGGGGCAACGTCGCCATCCCCGCGCTCGTCCAGGTCTTCGAGCGCCGCATCCTGCTCTACTTTCCATCCCTCCCAGCCGATCAACGCTTCACCGTCGCCAACACCGGACGCCACTACTACCGCTGGCGCTACAGTAGCGAACCGACTGCTCCCTGGCCAGCACCGCTCCCTGGCACCCCGCTCCCGCTCGATGTGCCGACCCACTTCCGAGCCGGCCTCCTCCTGGACGGGGTTCGCGATCCGATCGACCTGACGCTCGCCCCGGACGGCAATCTCCTCGTCCTCACTGCCTCCGGCACCATGCTCCTGGTGACGGCGGAGGACAGCCAGGGTCGTGCCTCCCGCCTCACCACGTTCGCCTCGGGTTTCCTCGCGCCACGCGGCGCCGTCGCCAGCGGCGGGTGGGTGTACGTCGCCGACGACCGCGGGCTCATTCGGCTGCGCGACGACGACGGTGACGGCATCGCGGACCGGACCGAGTTACTGCCCCTCGATCTCCGACCGTTGCCTGGGCCAGCCGGTGCTCCGGTCGTCGACGAGCGGGGACGTCTCGTGCTCGCCGCGACCACCACCGACGCACCAGAAACACCCCTCTTGTACGTCATCGAGGATCGCCGAGCCTCGCCGCTCGGCCCTGTCCCCGGTCATTTGGTCCGCCTGTTCACTTGGGGAGAACTCCTGCTCGCGGTCACGCAAGCGGAAGGCGAGCCAGCCAGCGTCTTGCGCTTGACTGCGAGCGAAGATCCTTCTGCCTCGCGCCCGCTCCTCGACTTCCTACCAGATGTCGTCCTCTCCAGTGGGATCGTCTACACCGTTCCGCTCTGGGCAGACCCGATCCCTGGTACGTGGCTCTTCTGTGGAACGCGCAATGGGAGCGGGGTCGTGCTCCGCGCCCTTCCACGCTCCGATGCCCAGGGCGCCGAGCTGGCTCCCTTCGTCACTGGACTGCGTCGCCCGGTCGCTCTCGCTATCGGTCTGGATGGCACGATCTACAGTGCGGACGCCGGCACGGGACAAGTCGTCAAGCTGGTTCCCACGCTCCGCTCGAGTCGATGAAGCGGTCAGAGGTCGCTGGGGCCACCATTCGGCTTTCCAGCCCCCAGTTCCTTGGCACGCCGGTAGGCTGCCCAGACCGCGCGCGATCACGGTCCGCAATCCACCGCGCTCCATTTCGTAGAGCGCAGCCGCAGACGTACCGCCCGGCGTCGTCACCATGTTCCGCAGCTCCGCCGGGTGCTTACTGGTTTCCTGCGCGAACAGGACAGAACCCAGGATCGTCTGCTGGACGAGCTGCTCCGCCACACTGCGCGAGAAACCGAGATGCACGCCCGCATCGATCAACGCTTCCATGATCAGGAAGACGTAGGCTGGACCAGTCCCGCTGAGCGCCGTCGCCATGTCCACGAAGTCCTCGTTGTCGACGCGGATCGCCAGCCCCATCGCTTCCAGTACTGTCCGCACCAGCCGCTCGTCCTCCGTCGTGACCGCCGGCGCTGGGCACCACACGGTCGCCCCGTACCCGATCTGGGCTGGCGTATTCGGCATCGAACGCACGACTCGCTCGTGTCGCAGCCCTGATTGCAATCGTTCGATCGTGGCTCCAGCCACGATCGACAGAACCACTTGTTCGGCACGGAGTCGCCCCGCCAGATCGCGCATCGCCGCATCCAGCGTCTGTGGCTTCACCGAAAGCACCACGAGGTCAGCCTCGCTCGCCGCAGCAGCATTGTCCGGAACCGTCTCCAGTCCCAACCGCGCGACGAGCTCTTGCCGCCGTCGCGCGTTCGGCTCCCCGCCGGTCAGCTGGTGCACGCTCACCGATCCGGTCCGCAGCAGCGCTGCTGCCATCGCTTCTGCCATCACTCCGCAACCGATAAAGGCGATCCGCTTGCCACTCAGCGGCGACGGCTGCTGCCCCACCGGACGCCCTGCGAACTCCGCACGCACTCCACCCGACCTCACTCTTCTTCTTCCTCCTCCAGCTCGAGTTCCTCGAACTCGCCTTCCTCGATGAACGCCTCCACGAACTCGACCAGCCGGTTCAGTGCCGTCTCCACGATCTGCTCACCGAACTCCACCGACGCGGCTCGCGCGTCTCCCAGCGCCCCGTTCGCCGTGATCTCGTCGAACGAATAGGCCACGTGGACCGGCCCCCACCACGACGCGTGCGGATAGGCTTGCTCCAGGAGTTCGCCAGGTGCCAGCGCCTCTTCCCGCACCGCCCACGGAGCCAAGTACAAAAGCTGACTCGTCTCGCTCTCGCAGGCGTGCCCGATCACCTCCGCCACCTTTCCCCGCTGCACCACGTCGTTGGCGAGCTCGGTGATCGATACCCACGCTGCCAGGACATCGAGTTCTCGTCGCAGCCGCTGGACGAGCAACTCCAGTGCCGGGCGATTCCCACCGTGTCCATTGACGAAAAGGAACCGCTCGAACCCATGCTCAGCCAGGCTCTCCACCACCTCGTAGAGCACTTGCATGAACGTTTCCGCCGAAAGCGTGATCGTCCCCGGAAACGCCATATGGTGCGGCGAGACCCCGAACGGCATCACCGGAGCCACCAGGACCTCGGGATACATCCGTTCGGCCAGCCGCACGCTGAACTCGTACGCCCGCGCACTATCCGTCGCGAACGTCGCATGAGGCCCGTGCTGCTCCGTCGAACCGACCGGAATGACGACCAGCCGGATCTCTCCCATGGCAGCTTCCAGTTCCGGCCAGGTCATTTCCCAGAGCACGTATCGCTCTTGTGCTTCCATCACCCGTTATCCTTCCTCTGGCCGCTCCGGCGGCGCTTTGCTTGACCCTCCGCATCGTAACACACGGGAGACAGTCCGATGGCCTGCCCTTATCCACCCATCACCGACTACGCCCTCATCGGCGATGGCCGCACCGCCGCCTTGGTTTCCCGTACCGGCTCCCTCGACTGGCTTTGCCTGCCGCGCTTCGATGCTGATCCGGTCTTTTCGCGCATTCTCGATGCCGATCTCGGTGGCTCCTGGACCATCGTGCCGGAGGACATCGTGCGGATCCACCGTGCCTACCGACCCCACACCAATGTCCTCGACACCACTTTTACGACCGCTACCGGCCAGCTCCGTCTCACCGACTTTTTCCCAGCTCTCCACGAGCACCAGAAACCTGCTTTCCCGCTCGCCCAAACTCTCCTCCTGCGTCGCCTGCGCTGCCTCTCCGGCCGCGTGACCATCACTGTCACCATCCGCCTCCGGCCGCGTTACGGTCGCCAAACGCCGGAACTACGCTCGTTCGCCGGTCACTGGTACCAGTACGGCTGGGGACATTCCCAGGCTATCCTCTTTGCCAGCAGACCACTCGAGCGGCGCGGCGCCTTGCTCCACGGGACGTTCGTCCTCGAGGCTGGCCAGTCAGCCGACTTCGCGCTCGCCTATGCCGACGAGGCTCCTGTGGAACTCCCCGTCCCACAGCTGTTCGACACCTTCGAGCGGCTGACCGTCGACTATTGGACCGAGTGGGCACTGCGCTGCGGCTATACCGGCCCCTACCGCCAGGCCGTTGAGCGGAGCGCACTCGTGCTCAAGCTTTTGACCTACGCACCCTCCGGTGCCATCGTCGCTGCGCCCACGACCTCGCTTCCCGAGTGGCCCGGCGGACCACGCAACTGGGACTATCGCTACTGCTGGCTCCGGGACGCCGCCTTCACGGTCCGTTCTCTGCTCGGCCTCGGCTATCATGAGGAAGCCGACGCGTTCGTCGACTGGATCCTCCACGCCACCCGCCTCACCCAACCGGAACTCCATGTCCTCTATACCGTCTACGGCGAGCCCGATATCCCTGAGCGGCTGCTCGTCGATCTCGACGGCTACCGCAGTAGCCGCCCCGTTCGCGTCGGCAATGCTGCTGCTCGACAGTTCCAACTCGATGTCTACGGCGAAGTGATCGATGCCCTCGCGCGCTATCGCCTCTTCGGTCGCCCCCTCGATCGCGAGGTGTACCGCTTCCTGCGCGGACTCGCCGAGGTGATCGTTCGTCGCTGGCGCGAACCGGACGACGGGATTTGGGAAGTGCGCTCCGGCCGCGTCCACCATGTCCATTCCAAAGTCATGGCCCTCGTCGGCCTCCGCCATCTTGAGCGCCTCGCCATCCTGGACGGCGTCCGTTTGCCGCTCGAGCGCTATAGCCGTGCTGCCGAGGAGATCGAGCGTTGGTTGGTTACCTACGGGGTCGATCCAGTGCGCAACGCCTTCGTCGCGACTCCTGGCGGTGAGCCGGATGCCGCTCTCCTCTGGGTCGCGCTTCAGGATGTGTTCCTCTCACCCGAGCATCCGTGGGTCATCGGAACGGTCGAGGCCATCCAGCGCGAACTCGCCCACCAGGAACTCGTCTTTCGCTACCACCGCAACGACGGCCTGGCTGGCCCCGAGGGAGCATTCGTCATCTGCTCCTTCTGGCTCGTCGAGGCACTCGCGCGCCTCGGTCGGCTGGATCAGGCACACGAGCACTTTGCCCAACTGCTCACCCGCGCGAGCGACCTCGGCCTCTACGCGGAAGAAATCGATCCTCACACCGGCGGGCATCTCGGGAACTTCCCGCAAGCCTTCAGCCACATCGGCCTCATCAGCGCCGCCCTGGCACTCGAGGAGGCGAGCACACCTTCGACCTCACTCCGCCAGGCTGCCGACTAGCGGAGCAACACACCGAGCACGAGCCCGTAGAGGACATGCCCGATGATTGTCGCCACTGCCGTGCGACGCCCGTAGTTGAGTCCTGCCAGCCCTGGCGGCTGCAAATGCCGGGTCGGGTCCGGCCCGGTCCGCTCGCTCGCCATCCGCGGGTGCACACCAGGGAGGCCCGGCAGCACCACCAGCAGCACGAACGCGCCATGTCCGAGCCCCAGCAAAGCACTCAACCACCAGCTAGCACCCCCCAGAAGCCAGAAGACACCAGCATAGATGGCCGCCAGTGGCCAACCCACGAGGATGTGCACGAAAATGCCCGCGAACTTGGCACGTTCTCGATCGCGCGTCACCCACAGCCCGAGGATCAGCGGGAGATCCATCCGCGTCAGCCCCATCAGTTGGCTTCCCCGCAACACGACGGTCAGCACGATCGTGGCGACCAGCCCCGCGATCAGCACACGCAGGATCGCATCCATCGCTCGCCCTCCAGCCCCGCCAACCGGTGCTATCCTCTCTCATCGGGAGGAACACGATGCCGTTCGTCATGGAGCTCCAGCCAGAAGGGTTCGTCCCGGCCGTCCGCTGCGATCACTGTGGTGAGTCGGTCACTGCCGAGACCGGCCTCGTTCTCTGGAGCATCGATGTGCCAGCCAGCCTCAGCGCAGCACCGATTCTGGTCGCCTGCGACCAGGACTGCGCTGATGCCCTCGCCGCCCGCTATCCGGAATCCCAGTTCGCCCTCCTGGCCCTCGATACCTATCTCGTGACCCTCGTCGAGGATTCCCTGAGCATCGACGCTGATGCCGTCCGCCAGCGCGATGCGCTCGCCTGGGCGATCGAACAGACCCGCGATGAGGTCGACCAGGCCCTCGAGTAGCCCTCACCGACTCGCGAGCCGTCGTACGACCAACACCGCGAGCGCAAGTCCAAAGCGCAGGCCGATACCCGCGTAGACCAGCCCGCGCAAGAGCCGACTCTGGTGCGGCGCGTAATGACGGCGATAGAACAGCGCCATCGCCCGGTAGAACTCCCAGAGCACGCGCGGATCGCGCCGCCCCCAGGATCCCCCTTTCACATGGACAGCCCGCGCGGCTGGCTCGTAGCGCAAGCGCCAGCCACGCGCTTTGATCCGGTACGCCCAATCCAAGTCCTCGCCGTACATGAAGTACGCCTCGTCGAGCAGCCCCACCTCCTCGATCGCCCGCAGGCGCACCAGCATGCACGCACCGCTGACCGCATCGACCTCGAGCGGCTGATCGGGGTCGTAGCAGGTCAGGTTGTACCGGCCGAACCGCCGACTCCGGGGGAAAAGTGTCGCCAAGCCAGTCAACTTCCACAAGGCAGACTCAGGCGTCGGAAAACTCCGCCGACACGCCAGATCCAACCGCTCATCCGGCAGCACCAGCTTGGGCCCGACCACTGCCACCGTGGGCTCCCGGTCCAATACCACAACCAGCCGAGCGATCGTCTCCGGCTCGACGAAGCAATCCGAGTTCAAGAGCAGCACCGCATGTCCGCACCGCACTGGCTCGGGAAGCAACGCGAGAATGCGGCGCAGCGCCACGTTGTTTGCACGCGCAAACCCCAGATTCCGCCCGGTCTCCAGGACCAGAACCTGCGGAAACTGCCGGCGCACCATCTCCACCGAGTTGTCCTGCGAGTCATTGTCCACCACCAGGACACTCAGCGGGCGATCGAGGCAACTCGCCGACACGGCGGTCAGGCAGCGTTCCAACAGCCCCGCCGTGTTGTAGTTGACGATCACCACCCAGACACCGCGCGGCGCTGTGGCCGTCACCGCGACCGGCTGGATCGCTGACTCACGACCCCTCGCGCCACGCCAGGTAGTGCTGCCCGACATTCCCCATCTCCACTCGCCAACCCGGCGGATTGCCCGGCGTGTACGTCAAGCACCGTCGCTCGAAACATTGAACCAGCACGTCCTGGACTACTCCACCCACCTTCACCGTTGCCCAATACGGCTCGGTAATCGGGAAACCTGTCGCGAAGAACGTCGGCTCGAACAGCTTCCCCTCGACCGGCCCGGTCTCGCCCCAGACCAGCCCCTGGCTCTGCAGAAAGTCCCAGAAGACATCGGGTACCGTATGGTGTGTTTCCGGAACGAGCACCGCCGCGAAGACGCCACCAGGACCGTCGTCGCTCACCGTGCCATCGCGGTGCAGCCGCCAGCGAATCTCCGCTCCCACCGGGAGCGGCGGGGTATCGAGGAACGCACGAAACGTCGCATAGGTCGGCCCAGCGGGATCGTCGGCATCACCCGCCACCGGAAGAGCGGCCGGCTCCCGTTGCTCAAACAGCGCATCACCGACCTGGACCGCTCCCGTGATGAGTTCTCGCACCAGCAGCCCGTTCGTTACGTACCAACGGGTACCTCGATCGGCCGCCAGCTCCGTCACCTCCATCCGCGCCTTGTCCCAATACAGCACCGCCCGCCGACCGCCCGGCGCATCCACATACGGCTCGATCGCGACCCGCAGCGGTTGCGGCCCCCACGTCCAGCTCCGCGCTGCCGAGCCAGCCGCGACCGGCCGATCCTCTCGCTCCCAGGTTCGTTGCCAGGCAGCAAAAACGACTGGCTGGTAGGCTGCCGGTTCCCATGCTGCCCAGCCGATCTGCTCCAGTGTCTCCCGGCGACCAGTAGCCGGTTCCACGATCACCAGCACAGGCGGCTTCCCTGGCGAGTTCTGCACGAAGGCCAGTCGCTCACCCTCAGGACTGATCGCTACGAGAATCCCCGGATCGCTTGCCGCGATCGCGCGCTCCCCGGTCACCAGGTCGATCCGCGTCACCACAGTCGGAAAACTTCGGCTCACGTAGAGAAAGCGAGCCAGGGGGTCCAACCACACGTACGGAGAGGGCACTTGCCTCCCTGGATACTCCACCGGCACATCGACGATGCGGCGCGCCTCCCCGCTGACCAGATTGAGCAAGATCAAATCGTCGCCACCTCCGACCGCATCCGCGAACCCCAACCACTGCCCGTCACCGGAGACCAAAAGCGGCATCCGGCACGTCTCGATCGGCCCGTTCCACAACACGCCGCTCGCGCCGCTCGCCGGATCGACCCAGCGGAGTCGCGCATCGAGCGCACCGGCATACACCAGCCGTGGCTGCTCGGCGACACCAGCTACCCCAACCCAGGTGATCTGCCCGATCGCTCGGTCGACGATCTCGACGCGACCGCTGGCGGCCTCGATCCAACCTAGCTCCATCACAGGGCACGGTCCATCGAGCGATTCATCGGTCGCTCGCTGGAACGTGAGCCATCGCCCGTCCGGTGACCAGACGAGCGTCCTCGCCGCCACTGCAACGGAACGAACCACATTCCCCTCGCGGGTCGCGATGACGATCAATTCCCCATCGCGCCAGGCCAGCCACCGCCCATCGCCCGACCAACTGGCCTCGCTGCCCCGGCCCACGATCCGGGTCGTTGGCCCTGCTCCTGTCGTGACGATCCCGATCACCGGGGTACCGTCCTGGACACCGGCCAAGGCGAGCCGCCCACCCTCCGGCGACCACAGTACGCGAGACACAGCTAGATCGTTCGCCACCGGTTGTCGCTGCCGACCGTCCCCGGTCGCCAGCCACAACGTCCGATCGCGATCGAGCAGCGCGAGCGACCACCAGGCAGGTTCCGCCTCGCGAGCCGCAACCAAGCCCGACATCCCGGTGCCGATCGAGACGATCGCGAGCAGAATCGACCATGTCACCCGCATCCCGCACCCCTTCCCCGCGGCAGCCCCACTGCCGAAAACGAATACTAACCATAGCGTGCCC
>Ga0308421_1001095_pt1 | contig 15057 bp, 12 predicted proteins | sample HotsprSampleMS60_FD_203673 | JGI IMG/M metagenome (GOLD analysis project Ga0308421, IMG submission 203673) | Hot spring phototrophic mat microbial communities from Mushroom Spring, Yellowstone National Park, Wyoming, United States - 20090730_MS60 ...
CTTAAAAATTAAACTTTTGAAAAATTAAAAAATTTTACAAATTTTAATAATGTTATTTTACATCATCTAACTAGTGTTTGGAAGGTGTTTTTGAAGTTGTTTAAATCCCACATGGTTCAGATAAAACCGAGCCTCCGAATTTCACTTAACGTCCCGCGGATAAAAGAAGTTAACAAAGGCAATTTGGGCGTAGCGTAAAAGAAGCCTTTTATCCACTGTTATATGACCCGAAGGGCAAGGTTGCGGAGCACCCATAGAGTTCGGCTTGGCGGTTTTCATTTTGTCCATTCCTTTAATTTTTTAATAAGAGTTAAATCTTCTGTTTCTTCTCTCCATTCTTTTATTATCTCATTTATATCGTCTTCTAATTCTTTTGGTGTCATTTGCTCAGGCAGGCTACAATCTACATTTTTTGATGCGAAAAACTTGTAAATTTCCATAAGAGGATTTTCTTGTCTGAACTCAATTACTTTAACTCCTATTTTTTCAGATTCTTCTATCATCATATCTGTCAATCTGTCAATCAAAAATAGACTCACTTTTCTGGCAAGTGCCTCATCGCCTATTTCTGGATTTCCAATCCCGAGCAGTTTTAACTCAATGGTTAAAGGTTCTTTATTTTGGCTAAAAACTATGGCGTCTATTTCTCTGTTTTCAACCAATCCTTTTTTCTTCATCTCATCAGTTGTTAAGATATAGTTATCTTCTGGAATTTTCAGTAGCCGAAATATCACATAGAGTAACCCTTTTTCGGTTTTCTTTCCTACCTCGCTCCAAGCTCCTCCTTGAATTGTTAGTTTCATTGCTGAAATAATATTAACGAAAAATAAACTTTCGACATAATTTAACTCGACTTGCATATCATCTTTTTTGATTATTATTTTAATCTGGTATAAATCATCGGACTTCTCGGATTTCTCTAATAGTAATTGTAAAGCTTTAATATTTTTCTTACCTAGATCTAAACATACTTCTTTTGTTGATGTTCCTCCTGTCATATTTTTTACAGTCTTGTCATTCAGACCGCCAAACCACAAAAGTTTAAATTTATTCTCTTTTCCCGTCTTTTTGGATGTGTCTTCTAAAAGCTTTTCAAGCCAATTATCACCTCTTCGTTTGTATTCAAACACCTCTGAAATTAGTTCCTGTGCTTTATCAACGAATCTTTTATTAATTGTTGCAAGGACATAGGTCCTATAATCTTGTCCCGTAAGAATTGAATATATTATTTTGCTAATAAATTCTTTCATATTTTTACCTCTTTATTTTTATGTCCTTGGATATTGTTTCTATTGCCTCACTGATTTTATCAACATTCTTTAATAATCTCTCGCTTGAAGGTTTCTTACCCCTAATAGAAGTCCCAGGATTTTTCTTTACCTGCTCCCTAAATTTTGTCATTTGCTCTTTTACAACCTCTGAAACAAAATTGTCATCATCTGCAGAAATATCCGCATTATCTACTTTTTGCATCACAAGAATATACTCATCATCAATTTTTCCAATATCTGCACTTGTATATTTTCTTGTTTTATCAATATTCCTAAAAATAGTTTTTATCGGCTTAAATCCTATTTTTTTACCCATATCGGCAAAGAATTTATGGCTTTCAATTAGTTCATACTCTAAACTGGAATTTCCTACTACAATCACGCATAACTTATCTTTTTTCAAAACCCTATTCATTTCAATCATTGAACGAAGCATATCTCCTAAATATTCTGAAAGTAATCTAAATCTATTCATTATGAAATGAGAATGCCCACCAATCTCGTGTTTTCTAAATAAATCAAAATCCATTCCTAGCCAAAGCATGTTATACATGTGGGCTCTATAATAATCCAATGCATTTACATAAGGAGGCGATGTTACTATTAAGTCTATCGAGTCGTTTTCAACATCTAATTTTCTTGCATCGCCACAAATTACTCTTACTTGTGGAGTGGTCTTTATAATTTTGGACATCTTATTTATCTCATTCTGCATAGATTTTACTTTTTTTATGAATATGTCATCAACATCAATTCCATTGCCATTTTCTACCAATGACCATATTGTTGATGATAAAGCAACCCTTCCAAAATCAAATAAGTCATTATGTCCTTCTTCTTTTACTTCTAATAGAGTCTCGCGGATACTTTCTAATTTTGAGATTACAACTCTGTTGAAAATTTTACTTACCTTCCTATTAGGTAAATTATTAATTCTTTCATCAACTCTTCTATAATCTAAGTCTAAATATCGTTTCATAACTGCTAATTTTTTATTAAAATATCTGAACTCATTTTCATCAATCAAAGTAGTTTTCACTTTAGTTATTAGAGTTGCGAGTGGATTAAAGTCGTTGCCGATTGAGTTTCGATTATTTAAAAAAGCCTCTACTAATGTTGTCCCACAACCACACATTGGATCTAAAACAGTTTCCTTCTCTTTTGTAAATAATTTTATGAAAGACAGAGGTATTTGGGGTATAAACCTTGCGGGATAAGAATGAAATGTATGTGTAAGATATTGAGTCGTAAAATCCTTAAAATCCCAGTCAATTTTATCTAAAATTTTAATAGCATCTTGAAAATCGTATTCTTTGTTGATAAGCTCTAAATACTCATGTTCCGGATTTTTTATTTTCAAGAGTATTTTTTGTTGAGTGCCGTATAACATATTCATACCCTCATTATAGTATTTCTTCATTATTTTTAAATTCTTTGTCAAACCGCCAAGCCAAATTTCATATAATTTCCCCAGTTTAAATTCTATATGGCTCAGATAAAACTTTAACAAATCATTTTTCTAATTTTCAATGTTTTTATGTTTAAATCCCACATGGTTCAGATAAATATGGTTCAGATAAAACGCTTCTGTCATTGCTGTAACTTATGTAAAACATTAGCAATTTCTTCACAAGATAGGAATTGAACTATGTCTGCAACATAATCTCTTATATTGTAATCTTGTCCAAATGATTTGATTATTACTTCTGCAGGGATTGGTTTTATTTCTAATAAACTCTTATCGTATTGCTTTATCATCTCAATTGTTCTATCCGTAACCTCTTCCAATGTTTTGATGTTTTTATTTAGTTGGAACTTTTTAATTTCCAACATAATTTTGTTATTTCTCAATATTGAGGTCACATAATTGTTTAGGTTTTTATTTTTCTTAAAATTTTGGTTTAGGATTGTTCTTTCGCTTATTGCGATTACTTGTCCCAGCCACAAGTCATCATACAACATTTCTTCTAATTGTTTCTTAAAATGTTCAATATCATATTTTTGTTTTCCGAAGAAAAGGCTTCTGATGACTTCACTTCCGTAAACAGTAATTACATTCACATTTATGTTATCAACTACAAACTCGATGAGAAAACCCTTCTTAGATGACTTTTCATCATCAACTTTGTATAGAATATCTTTATCTTTTAAAGTCTTGATTATGTCATTTTTACCTCTTAAAAGCCCATTATATCAGATTCCCCATTCTTTATCCTTTTGTGCTGTTGCAGGTTCTCCTTGAATATCAAACAATATTCCACTTATAAGAAAAACATTTCTTATACCAGCATTCTTGATGCAATTTCTAAAAGATTGATTTTCAATGATCAATTTTGTGAATTTATTAAACTTTTCCATCAGTTCAATCCTTCCTGCAGTGCAGCCAGAGTAAACTTTCATTTTCAATTCGCAAAAAGCAAGGTTATCTCCACTTTTGTTGACTATGTCAAACTTTTGTTTTGTTAGTTCAGAATCTTCTAATTTAGTGTCTTGTCTTAACCATTGAGGCAATTTCACCAAAGAAAATTCGAACGCCATTTTTTCTGTTGTTCCAAATTCTTCTAGTAATTTGGCAATGAGATCTCCTCTTCCTGCTTGGCTATGTTGATAATATGATGTTATTGTTAATAGAGATTCATAAAAACTATAAAAATTTTCGCTTACAAGTGATGCTTGAGATAATCCATGAAAAACCTCGTCAAAAATATTAAAAATTGATTCCATATTAAGTGTTCTTTTAAACATTTCATGTAACCTCTTTAGGTACATCTGTTTAAGTTTTGTTTCTATTACACTTTTCGGTTCTGTACAGATGAGTAATTTCCTGAGGTTCATTCTATTTCTCCTTATGACAAATTATCACACTTTCTCCTCTTATTGCCCTATTACGAGCACCTAAGAGAGGATTGAATATTAGTTTTTCGAATTTAAATCCTACTTCTTCACAGAACTTTTTAGTTATCATAGTTGTAGGAATCTTTTTACCATTGACAGTGCTATCTCCTATTATAATTGCTAATTTACCTCCAGGTTTCAGAGCATAGTAGATGTTTTTTATAGATTCTTTCAAGTCATCATAATACATGGCAACTTTTATAGGTAATCCCCCGTAATAATTTTTAGGTTTTCCATCTTTCATACCTAAATATTTTGATTCGATTTTTTCCGTGTCTATACCTAAGTAGTCATAGGCAATTTTATCTTTACCTACATAATCTATAGAAAAATAGTAAGGTGGACTTGTAATGCAAGCATCAAATTTTCCCTTCATTTCGCTTATATTTCTAAGTTCAAGTATATCTCCTTCTATGATTTCTGCGGGTTCAAATTTAAGCCCATATCTTTCTTTAATCTCCATTGTTTTCATGTAGCAATTCTTTATGTAATTAAATTTTTCAACAAAGAGGCCTATTTTACCCTTTCTGTTATACCTTGAAGTCCTTACGAAAGCATCAAAAGTATCAAAGTATATTGTCAGCATTAATTTATTAATCAAAGGGTTATGATGTTCCCATTTTCTATCCTCGACAAAATAATTCCCATTGGAGTAACATCTATACCAATGCTTTTAATTCCCATAAGGGAAGCTTCATGTGTGGTTGTTCCAGAGCCGTTGAAGGGGTCTAAAAGGAGTGAATTACGATCTATTTTAAAAGCATTAATTAATGTCCTCACAACTCGAGGATAGAATTTCCCCTTGTAGGGATAGAGGTTATGGAAAGCATAAGCGTTAGTATCTCCAAATTTATCGATAAATTCAGCATGAAGAGTTGTTTTCCCTTTTACTTTTTCCAGGTGGGCAACTCTTAGCCTTATAAACTCTTCATCGCCTTTAAGGATGACAGTTCTGTTTATCGGGTCAATTTTGTATTCCTCAGATAGGCCTTGTAATTCCAAATCCAAAAATTCTAGATCAGCTAAAGTTTGCATCCAAAAACCAAATGTTGTGTCTCCTTTAGGAGTGATGTAATTTGTAAATTCTTTAGCATAAGCCTCCATTATTTCTTCGTAAGATGGGAACTCGTATTCTTCAAACAGAGAGACTTTTTCAGTCATATTTTACGCCTCCTTTATCGGTTCTAGATTTTGCAAACTCCACAAAGTCTAATTATTTAAGATATTATTTAAAATCAAAGTTTAAAGAGTTTAAATCCCACATGGTTCAGATACAACTTTTTCAAAGGTGTTAGATAAGTGTTTGGAAATGTGTATAGTTAGCTATGTTAATTGAGAAAAAAGATGAATTTTTCCGAATATTATGTTTAAATGAAGACAGCTTTAAAGATATCTTGTGTTATTTCTTTATTACTGCTATCCTATTTATGTTATGGATTTGTGATAGATAAGCTTGATTACTTACATTATGAGTATGTTGAGGTAAGGGAGTTATTTAGAGGTGAGACTAATTACAAGTTACAAGTTTATAAAGACGGTGCAGTTGTTTCTGACCTTATAGGTAGGTTTGATATTTTGCCTTCATTTGAAGTAAAGGAAGGAAGGACAAATTTGGTTTTTATATTCGTTCCTTCTTATGGTATTCAGGATGGACAGTATGAGGTTAGGGGATACTCAAATGATGTTCTACTTTTATCAACGAATATTTACTTCCTCTCAAGAATGCAAGCTAAGTTGAATGAGCCTATTACTGCTTTGAATTTTGAAGAGAACTACAATATTACAAACTTGTTAAAAAATTTTTCTACTCTTGGATTTGTAATTGGGGGTAAAGACAATTATGAAAAAGTTTCCACTTCCATAAGAAATTTACTTTCAAAGCTTAAGTGTAATACTTTCATTATTTTGGGTGCTCAAACAAGTGGTTTGGTTAATAAAAAAGAACTATGGCTGAATAGTACTTTGAATAATACAAAAATCCTTTATTACCTTAAGAATTCTGGAATTCAGACAGGAGCCTATGTCATGGCTTTCTTAACTCTAGGTCTTGATAAGGGTGATGTACCTGGGTATTTTCCTAACTTGGTATTCAGGAATGGTAAACTTCAAGAGAATTACAAGTATACCTCTATAACTTCACGCAAAAGGATAGAAGACATAAAAAATGTCTTAGTTAGGTTAGGCAAGGAAGATTATATTGATTTCCTGGGATTAGATTTTATTAGGGTAGGTGATTACGGTGGTTATGAGCTTTCAAAAGATTTTTTCTTCGATGTGCTTGTGAAGATTCCAGGGTATAGCAATTTGAGGGGGGAATTTAGAAAATGGGATTTTGAGGATATTGAGAGGTTCGCTAGGTTTTTGAAAACTAACAGTAACGCTAATCTTCTTTTTAAGTGGTATCAGGCTAGAAGAGTTTCGCTTATAATAAAAGAAATAAAGGACCATCTTAGAGAAAACGGAATTAATAAGCCATTGATAACATTCATGTTAAGTTGGAATGGTGGTAGAGAACATGGGCAGGACCTTTTCATGTTTAGAGATGCCTGTTCTGATTACGCTTTTTATATGCTCTACGAGATTTATTCAGATAATATGTTTAGAGAAATGGGAAATTATTACTTAACGAAGATTTACAATAGAGATTCTAACATAGTGTTTGGCAATATAGTAGATGCTAAGCTAAATAGAGATGGTGAGAGCCCTTTGAAGGTTTTCTCTAGAAGGCTTTGGGATTTTTCTGTTAGTTATTCTTACTTTGCACCGAATGGATTGTTTTTCCATGACCTTCATAGACTTCTTAGAGGTAGGTTAGGCAAGTTCTCAGTTAAAGATTGGATAGAAGAGATTAGAGCTATTAGATATGCAATTGAGGAATTGAAAACAAAAGAAGGCGGTAATTTTAGTTCCTATGAAAGTGTTTCAAATTGAAAGTTACTTAACTTTTTTTGCCGTAGAGAGGTGGAACTCTCTATACTATTTTCAAAAAGTATCCTAGCAGTACAGGATGTAAGTAATTTAGTGTTTTTGTAATTTTTTAAGTTTTTTGATTACAATTTTTGTTATGAATATGTTTGAGGGAAAGCTTTCTGGTAAAGGTTTGAAGATAGCAATAGTTGCTAGTAAGTTCAATAGGCTCATAACCGATAGGCTTGTTGAGGGTGCTAGAAATGTGTTGAAGCAACTTGAGGTTAGCGAAGACAGTATAGACCTTTATTTAGTTCCGGGTTCTTTTGAGATACCTTCTGTTACTGAGGTTGTGCTTAGTAAAAATAAGTATGATGCTGTTATTTGTTTGGGTACTCTTATAAGGGGTGAGACACCGCATTTTGAGTATATCGCTACGCATGTTAGTAAGGCAATACTTGATTTGTCTGTTAAGTATTCAAAACCTGTTGTTTTTGGAATAATAACTGCTAATACTGTTGATGAAGCTATTGATAGAGCAGGGGTTAAGATGGGTAACAAAGGTGCTGAGGCTGCTCTAGTTGCAGTTGAGATGGCTAACTTAAACAGACAAATCAGAGGTTAGTTCAACACTTATAGGGAATCCTACGGACTTTTCTAGTAACATTTTGTCGCTTTCGTCAATAGTTATGCTTTCACTGTTCGGGTAATCTATGAGAATTTTTATTCCATCTCTTGAGAATCTTATTTCCGTCACATCGCATGAAAAATTAGTAGCAGTACACAATGCAAAAGAAAACCTTAGGAATGCAGAAAGTATTATTATTGTTGTTTTGTCGTTCTCTCTTAAGTCCGTGTACAACTTGTGTGAGTACTTGGGTATTGATTTTGTGTGATACCTTGCAACTAAAGCTATGAAAAGCTTCTCTTTTGTTTTTATATCATGAATATCAAGAGTTACAAACTTCTCCATTGATGCCTTGTAGTAGGATTCTTGAGATACTGATTTACCAATGTCATGTATTATTGCTGCACATTTTAGTACAAACTCTTCCATCGGGTCTTTGACTATTAGGTTAGCTGCGTCAAAATTATTGTATATCTTTGCTGCAATGTTTGCTAATTTCTCGTTTTTGTTTATATCACTACCGTGCTGTTTGGCTATTTGTTTTATCTCTTCGTAAATTTTGTCATACCTGCTTCGGTCTTCTGGGTATATTTTGCTGTAAAGTTCTTTTAGTTCCCTTAACAATGTGTTCATCCTATTGTCAATTCTTACGTTTCTTTCTTTGAAATTCTCAACTGTTTCTTTCCATATATCTCTTTTGGAATTCAAGAATGATTCAACGAAATCTTTCTTTCGGGATACCCTTAGACTCGTCTTGGACAAGATTTCCGTTAGTTTCCTTACATCCCTAAAGTAATTTAGGCTTCTCTGGAAGTTGTTTAAGAAAATAAATTCTTCGAAGAACTTTTTGTTGTCAAAGAATACGGAGAAAAGAGGAAAGACATATTTCAAGTTTCTCAATTTTGCTCTCAATCTATCAAAAAGCTCAAAGCTTGGCTCTATGAGAAATGAAATCTTGGCAAAAAGATATTCATTGTAAGATATCTTGAATAGCTTGTAAATTTCCTTGAATGTGATGTTGTACTTTGGGTCGTTTAACTCTTCTAATATCTCGTTTGTAGTTTGAATATATTTATCTAAAGCTTTTGATATTTTCTTATATGCTGTTTTCATGCTTTTTGTTCTTTTTACTGAGAAATCTTTTATTAGTGACCTGGGAGACTTTTCTTTGTTAAGTAGTCCTATCATCATGTCCATATCCCTTACATTGCTAAAGCATTTGAGTATTTGGTAGGTGTATGTGTAGTACTTCTTGAGTATGTGAACATTGTGTAGCCTTGACATGAGCTTTATTAGTGATACGATTTTCCATCCCTTTACTCTTAGTGAGTGTATAAGGTATTGTGAGACATTACCTATCTCACTGTAAGTGTTTATGAAACTGTTTAGTAGCGATACAAAATCTTCTATATCTTTGAGAATATATTCTTTGAAAGAAATTTTCCTTTCGGCTATATCTATCTTAGAGGTTTTTGGCATAAATTTCCTTATAAAAATATTTTGAATGATTGAAAAATTTTGTTTCAATGGTTACGAAGAAAAATTGATAAAAACTTATTTTAATTGTTATCCTTTCATTTATGAAAAAGGTGAAAAGATTTGTTTTTGCGTTTGTGTTTTTCTTCAGTTTTGTTGTGGTTGCTTTTCCTTCAAAGTTTTCACCTGAACTGCAGATTGTTGTAGATTTGTATAAGAAAGGCAAATTAGAGGAGTTGAGGAGCTTATCATTTGTAGTAGCTGACAAGCATGTAGGTGAGTATGTTGATGTATTAGCTGAGTTTGATGGTACACCTCCTACAGAGTTGTTGTCTAAGTGTAGGTTTTTTAGAAAGTATCCTGGTAGTGGAAACTTTTATCATATACAGTTACCTATTAGTGAAATTGAGAAATTTGGCTTAATTTCTTCTCTTAGGTACATGAAGCTGTCTAAACCGATGAAGCTCTTTATGGATAAGGTGAGGGAGAATCTTGGGCTTGAAAAGTTTTATAACTATACATATTTAGGTGATGTTCAGGGGAAGGATGTTATAATAGGGATTGTTGACACAGGTATTGATACTTCACATTGGGATTTTTGGCAAAATAACGTTGTTCCTAGAATTTTGTATATTTGGGATCAGACAACTAATGGTAAAATTCCTCAGGGGTTTAATTATGGTAACGAGATAACATCTAGCGATATTACAGCTAATTCTCTCATCGGTATTGATGAAGAAGGACACGGAACACATGTAGCTGGTATAGCTGGAGGTAGCGGAAACGAAAGCGGAGGTAAGTATAAAGGTATAGCTACTTCATCTAAGTTTGTTATAGTTAAAACCACTCTGGGTATTGCTCAAATATTGGATGGAATAGATTATATAATGTTCAAAGCTAAAAATCTCGGTAAGCCTTGTGTTATAAATTTGAGTCTTGGTAGTGATTTGGGCTCTCATGATGGTAAGGACTTAGAACATGTAATACTTAAGGAAATTATAGATTACTACGGTAGGCAGGGTAATATAATAGTTGCTGCGGCTGGTAACAGTGGAGATATGAAAATACACTATTCTAACACTATTACATCAGTTTTACCATCTATTGCTGTGGTAAAGGTCACTACAAATGTTTCTAGTGAAGTTGATGAGATACATATAGATTCTTGGTTTGATTTTTCTACTCCTACACAGAAGGTTGAAGTTAATGTGATAACACCTAGCGGTAGCAGTACAGGATGGATAACTTTCCCTACAAGTTCATATTCAATATCAACATCAGAAGGTGTAATTATGATTTCCTCTACTTCCAACCGCTACAATGGTAGTGGTAACATATATATTGTTATCTCTGATTCTTCCTCTTCTCAAGTAGCTACAGGTAATTGGAGAGTGCAGTTTAGAACTACTGAGGGGACTACGCTTTTACATTCGTGGATGGCTTACACATCTGGAGTGAATGCTTATTTTTCTAATGGCGATAACTATTATACGGTTTCTTCTTCTTTCTTGATTGATGATATTATAGTCGTTGGTGCCTTTACTACTAAAACTAATATTAAATCGATTAATAATAAAGATGTTATTATTCAGAGTAAACTACCGCAAAGAGTTAGTATTAAGAATCTTCCAGAGGTTACGTACGGTGAGACAATTTTTACTAGTTTGACGAACGATAATATATGTTTCTTTTCGTCTTTAGGTCCTACTAGGGATGGGCGTCAGAAGCCGGATATAGCTGCACCAGGTGCTTTAGTTGTTTCTGCTTTGTCTAGGTGGTCTTCGGCTCCTGTGTATTTTGTAGTTGATGAGATACCGGGAAAGTATAAGTATGTGGCTATGATGGGTACAAGTATGGCTGCTCCTGTTGTTACAGGTGTAGCTGCTTTACTTCTTGGAATTGATAAAAGTTTAACATCTCAGGATGTGATTAATTACTTAAAGACTTATTCCTTGGCTAGCCCTTATGATTCAAATGGTAAGGCTTGGGATCCTGCTTGGGGGTATGGAATGCTATCAGTGACAAATATATTTGAAGTACTTAGAAAGAACCCAACCAATTTGGTTTGGCTTGAGGGTAATGTTTTAAGGTTTTCTTGGGGAGTTGATAATTTTAATATCAAGATTAGAACTGATACGTCTGATTCAGTTGATGTCTATTTGTATAACCTGAGAGGTAATCTGATTAAATACTTTGGAACGTATCAGGTGCTTCCAGGACTTAATACTATACCCATCAAGCTTATGGAAAACGAAGTTACTAAAAACAATGTATACATGCTTAGAGTTTCGGGGAAGAAGATAGGAATTATAGACTTCAAAATAGTTGTTGCTAGATAAATTTTACCAGAGAGGCTTGCCTCAAAGAGGCTTCGCCTCTCCGAACGGAGGCTCTTCAGTATAGTATTATTTAACTTCCAGAAACTTTAAAAATGATTTTCTATGTATTGGTGAAATGCCGTTTTGAATTATGCTTTTTAGGTGTTCTTCTGTTAGGTATCCTTTGTTTTTGTCCCATAGGTACTGTGGGTACTTTTTTGATAGGTGTTTCATTAGTCTGTCTCTTGTTACTTTTGCTAGGATTGATGACATTGAAACGATTTGGATTCTGTCATCGGCTTTAGGAAGTGGAATATATTTCACTTCTGAGTTGTTGAAGCTATAGAGAGAGAGTTTTTCCAAAGTGTTAATTAACTTTTCGTTTTTGACAAGGTTCTTTAGAAAGAATTCAAACTCTTTGGTTCTTATGTTTATGTAGTCTGTTATTATTAAGTTGGGTATAAACTTCAGGTTTGACAGGGCTATTAAAATGGCTAATCTTATACTGTTTGACATTCCAAATTTGTCTATTAAATCGTTCGGTATTATACCGAATCCAACATCTTCTATTGTATTTATTATTTTGCTAAATAGTTTTTCTCTCTGGGTGCTAGATAGTTTTTTTGAGTCTTTCACACCTTCTATAAAGGTTGAACTTTTGGCAACTACTGCACATACGACTAAAGGTCCTGCTACGCATCCTCTGCCTACTTCGTCTATGCCACATATATATTCTTGTCCCTTGGAAGAGTATGTTTTAATTATCTTTTCTACTTCTTCGTATGAGAAGCTTTTAATCATATTTTCACTATTGAGAATATCTTTTCTTCTATTTCTTTTTTGAAGTCTTCTAATGTTGAATTGTTGTACACTACGATATCTACATAGTCCTTTACTTCTTCTAGCGTTTTTTGGAATTGTATTCTTCTTTTGACTTCTTCTTCTTTAAAACCTCTCAGATGTGCTCTCTTTAGTATTTCTTCATCTGATGATTCAACGTATACGATTAAATCACAAAACTCATCAAGTCCTATTTCAAATAGTAGTGCTGCGTTTATGCAGTAAAATCCGTCTTTGTTCAGCATGAGCCTTATGAGTTCTTTTATTGTTCCGTGTACAAGCTTGTTTAGGACTTTTAATTTCATAGGGTCTGAAAAAACGATTTTTGCTAGCTTTTTCCTGTCTATTTTACCTGTTTCTGAGTCAAGTACGTCTTTGTCAATCATTTTCATTATTTCTTCCTTTCTTATCTCTAGTGCCTGGTGTCCGACTTGATCTGCATCTATTACTTTGAATCCTCTCGATGCTAAAATCTCGCACAATACATTTTTACCTGAAAGCATTCTTCCGGTTACGCCAAGCACAAACCTTTTTAATTCCCTTGGTTTAGAAGGCCTTCTACCCATACTTAGAAAATTTTAGATAAACCGAAACCATAGTAGCAAACATACATTACTATGGCACTTTTTTGTTATTCGGATTTGTAACATCTTTTAAGTTCAAGCTTCTATGATTACCTTGATTAGCCTCGTTTATATAGGCTATTGTTTCATTAATCTTTAAGAAATAGTTAAGTGCTACTAATGTGAAGGACTGGCGTTTATTAGTTGAATAGGAATGATTTTTTGTGTAAGTGGAATATACTACTTAACTTGTATCATAATTTCTAGGAAAATTTTATGAAGTATTTACATAGTGTTGAATATCCTGAGGATTTGAAGGGAATACCAGTTTCTGAATTGCCTAAGTTATGTGGTGAAATAAGGGAATTTATAATAGATAATGTTTCTAAAACTGGGGGGCATTTTGCTCCTAGTTTAGGAGTTGTTGAGCTTACCGTTGCACTGCACTACGTTTTTGAGATGCCGAAAGATAAGATAATATGGGATGTTGGGCATCAGGCATATGTTCATAAAATCTTGACTGGTAGAAAAAATAGATTTGGTGAACTTAGGAAATATAGAGGGCTTTATGGGTATCTGAAGCCATCGGAAAGTAAGTATGATATAGTACATGCTGGACATAGCAGTACTTCCATTTCCATTGCTCAAGGCATATACGAAGCAAATAGGATAAATGGCACAGAGGAAAATATAGTTGTTGTTATTGGTGATGGTGCAATGACTGCCGGTATGTCGTACGAGGCTCTTAATAATGTTGGGTTTTACAAAAGTAGACTTATCATAATACTCAACGATAACGGTATGTCTATATCACCTAACATAGGTTCAATAACAAAGTTATTTAACAAACTCATAATGTCTAGGAAAGCTTATTTACTGAAAAGTAGGATATCCAGAGGTGAGAATTTGTTCAGTGCTTTGATTAATAGGCTTCTTGAGGCTATTAAGTCTTTTTTCTTGCCTAGAAGCCCGTTCTTTGATGAGTTGGGAATAAAGTATATTGGGCCTGTTGATGGTCATGATGTTGTGACTCTGGTTAATACACTTTCAAAGCTAAAGGTTTCACCTGAGAGACCTATTTTACTTCATGTCATAACGAAGAAAGGTAATGGGTATAAATTTGCTGAGGAAGACCCTGTAAAGTATCATAGTGTTCCACCTTTTGACCCAAAGGTAGGAGTTCAGGCTAAGAAGAGTAATAAAATTACATATACTGATGTTTTTTCTAAAAAAATTGTTGAGCTTGGGGAGAAGTATAAAAATTTATTTTGTATTACACCGGCAATGAGGGAAGGTTCGGGACTTTCAGAGTTTGCCAAAAGGTTCCCAGAAAGATTTTTTGATGTTGCGATAGCTGAACAGCATGGATGTACTTTCTCGTTGGGGCTGAGTATCGGTAATGTAATACCTGTGTATGCTATATATTCCACTTTCTTACAGAGAGCTTATGACCAAGTCATTCACGATGTTGCCATTGCTGATAAGAGGGTTATATTTGCTATAGATAGAGCTGGTGTTGTGGGAGATGATGGAGAAACTCACCAAGGTATATTTGATATATCCTTTCTGAAGCAGATACCAAACTTCATTATTATGGCTCCTTCAACTTCAGGGGACCTTGAAAGAATGTTGGAAATGGCTATAGGTTTTACAAAACCTACTGCTATACGGTATCCGAAGGATACCGCTAGTGATGATGAAATTTTAAATGGTAACACAAGAGTAGAATTTGGTAAGGCAAGGTTGATTTACGAAGGTGATGAATGTTTCATAATTTCATTTGGAAATATGCTTAAGTACTCAATTGAAGCTAGAAAGGAATTAGAAAAAGTGGGGATAAGTACAGGAGTTGTTGACCTTACATTCGTTAAACCTCTTGATTTTGAAATGATTGATTATATTTCATCCAAAGCGAAGGTTATCGTTAGTGTTGAGGATGGAGTTAGGATAGGTGGGGTAGGTGAATCTATAGGTAATTACTTACTTACTAAGGGATTCAAAGGTAGGTTCTTTAATATAGGGGTGCCTGATAGCTTTCCGGGGTTGGGTACTAGGGATGAGCTTTTTAGAGACTTTGGTATGGATGCTGAGGGAATTGTGAAAAAAGTTATTGAGCTTATGCGAACTTGAAAGAACTCTTTTTTAAGTTAAACAATCAA
>Ga0308421_1001099_pt1 | contig 15019 bp, 17 predicted proteins | sample HotsprSampleMS60_FD_203673 | JGI IMG/M metagenome (GOLD analysis project Ga0308421, IMG submission 203673) | Hot spring phototrophic mat microbial communities from Mushroom Spring, Yellowstone National Park, Wyoming, United States - 20090730_MS60 ...
CAGTGTCTCTCTACTGGTTTACAACCCGCAAAATGTTACCTGTTCCCTGTGGGTTTATGACAAGTACATGGTTGAAAGGTATAAAAGAACCTTCGCTTTGACTCAAAATGACGGCTCTATTTGGTTTGAAGTGCCCGTTACTGTCTATTTACCGCTCTATGATACCTTTACTGTAGTTGTGTACCTACCCACTACATGGTCACGTGGTACCTATTACAATCAGCCAACCCTTGATGCAACATCGCCTATAGATTCTTGTTCTGGTCGCCTCGATAAGACAACTTGGACCTGGTACTACCTCACTAACCATGACCTTTGTATTCGTGCTATTGGGCATTTTGAGAGGATTCATGATGTTTCCGCCTGGGAGATGGTCTTCCCGACCCATCCCTATTGTATTGGAGAACAAGAAACATTGCGGTACAATGTTTATAACTTTGGCAACTTTGATGAAAGTTCCGTCCCTACAACGGTTGTGTTTGGGGATAACAACTACAATGTAAGCCCGGCGGTCTTACGGAAAAGTTACACACCCTTAACCTTAAGTTTCGTGCCTTTGAATGAGGGATTAATTTTAACCAAATTCTGGACTTCCCTCTCCAATGATGCTTTGAAAAGCAACGACACCTTCCCGGACTATTACCTTTATGTCTTCCCTAAGTACACCACTTACGGCCAGGAGTTCGATTTTATATCCAGCCTCTCTGGTGCCGGTTGGACAACCTTTGACCGTGATGGGGATGGCAAGACCTGGACGTTGTATACGGGCAGAAGTTACAGCCGTTCTGGTTGGAATTTTGCAGGGTGTATTTATAATCCAAATGGAAACAATGATTGGCTAATATCACCACCTATAAATGTTCTCGATACTGCAAATAACTCAGTGGGGGCCTTTGTGAGGTCCATCTCTTCTAACTACCCTGAGAGTCTTGAGGTTTGGCTCCTTCGTTATCCTCATCCTGATAGCACAATTGTGAGGCTCTATGCGGGAAGATTGCCCGCAAACTACGTACGGCTTGCCACCTACCTTGATGAATATCGTGGTCAGACGGTCTATTTGGCCTTTGTAAACAAAAGCGTCGATATGTTCTATCTCTTTTTGGATGACTACTTCGTAAGGCAGGTTCCCCTTCCTTCCAATGGGATTATAAAGGAAGAGTTTGAGGAAGGGCTTGTACCGCCAGGATGGTTTACAAATAACAATCTATGGGTAGGGGGCACCCCACAGGCGGCGGGCGTTCCCGATAATGGAACGGGGAATATTTTCTACTTCCTCAGCAATTCGGCTTCTGGTTCATCGGGTGCCATACAGTCGCCTCGTTGCAAGAGGAATATCACCAGCGGATTTATTTCTTACCGATTCAAGTATTACAACTACGATGGTAATGATTCTCTCCAGGTTTACTACAAGATCGACGATGGTGGCTGGACCCTTCACAAGACCCTTTACACCACACCCCTTGGCTGGAATACCGTTATTGGTGGTCCTATTTATGTATCGAAGGATAAGGATGTCCATTATGTTCAGTTTGTGTTAGGTGCTTATGCCGATGGTGGCAATTCAAACATCGCCATTGATGACTTTGAGGTCTTTGATGGCGCAGTATTGGATGTTCCAGAGGTTGTAAAACCTCAAGTTTTTGTTTCTACCTTTGGTAGGGATATAGCTCTGAAGGCAACGGGTATCAAGAAAGAAGTTCAGGTTGAGGTCTTTGATGTGGCAGGCAGACGAACCTTTGTGGGGAGTCTAACGGGCAATTCAGAGACGAGGATTTCGAATTTGAGGAAGGGCGTGTACTTTGTGAGATTCTCCGGCGAGTTTAATGAGGTAAGGAAGGTAGTGGTCTGGTAAAAATGGACTGATTTTTTGAAGTAGGCGGGGCCCTTTAGGGCCCCGCCTACTTTTTATCTCTAACTCGTGCAAGTTTAAACTTGCACTTGACAATTTATCCCTTTTATTAGATAATTTTACTCGTTAAAAAATTAACAAGGAGGTTGAATGGGTAGAATTCCTGAGAACACCTTAAGGAGGCTCACCCATTATTTGAGATGCATGCAGAGGCTTGCGGAACAGGGTAGGGATGAAATCCAATCAAAGGATTTGGCCTCTTATTGCAAGGTCTCTGATTCTTTAGTAAGGAGGGATCTTTCTTATTTTGGCGAATTCGGGAAAAGGGGGAAAGGGTACTCCATTTCCGTTCTTCTTCCAAAGATCAGAGAGATTGTGGGCCTCGACAAAGAAAGAAAAATTGCGGTAGTAGGGATTGGGAACATCGGAAGGGCCCTTTTAAATTATCCTTTTCACAAGTTCAATTTCAGGGTTGTTGCGGGCTTCGATGTTAAGCCGGAGCTTATAGGAAAGGAGATCAACTCCATCCCGATTTACCACATCGATGAAATTAATAGAATTGCAAAGGAAAAGGATATCTCCATTGCCATTGTTGCCGTTCCTGAGGAGGCGGGTGATGAGGTTAAAGAAAAGATCGTCTCTGCGGGAATTAGGGGGATTTTGAGTTTTGTCCTTTTGAAGGGGCCGTTCCCAAAGGATGTTTGGGTTAGATACATAGAGCTCCCATCGGAGCTGGAAATACTGAGCTTTTTCATGGAAAAAGGAGGCGTAATTTGAAGGCCTTATCGAGGTGGTTATATACAGCCATAATATTTTTGCTGGTCTGGATTGCCCTAACGGGGGCAGTCCGGATCGATGAGCTGGCCACGGGGGTTATCGTTTCAGCCCTGCTGGCCCTTTTTACCTACCATCTCTTTACCACAGAGGGGTTAGCGAACTTAACTCCTAAGAAAATCTTTTGTGCCGTTATCTATTTCTTTCCTTTTCTCTTCTGGCAGATGATTAAGGCTAATCTCGATGTAGCCTACAGGGTTATTCATCCCAGGAGGCCCATAAATCCCGGGATCGTTAAGGTAAAGACGAAAATGAAGAGTGACCTTGGTAAACTCATCGTAGCTAATTCTATAACCTTAACGCCTGGAACCTTCACCATGATGGTGGATGGGGATGAGATGTACATTCACTGGATCGATGTGAAAACGGATGATGTTGAAAAGGCAAGTGAAATGATTCCGGGGGTGTTTGAGAAATGCTTGCTCAAGTTCATGGAGTAATCGTTTACATTTTTGTGGCTTTACTGGGGCTTGCAGTTCTTCTTTCAAGCCTTAGGTTCATCCTGGGACCAACGGCATCGGACAGGGTTGTGGCTACCGATATTTTGACTACCATTACAACCATCGTCCTTGTGTTTCTCTCCCTTGCCTTCGGTAGGTCTATCTATCTTGATGTGGCGCTTGTTTACGCCGTTCTATCCTTCATTGCAGTGGTTGCCATAGCAAGGTACTTAGAGGGGGGAATATGATCAGAATTATAATTGGAGAAGTCTTTCTCATAATTGGTGGAATTTTTGTCTTTTTGTCCTCGTTGGGACTCATTAGAATGCCTGATGTTTACAACAGAATGCAGACATCCACAAAGGCAGTAACCCTTGGGGCCATTTTCAGCATTATTGGGATTGGTATCATTGAACCTTCCTGGTTTGTCAAAGGTTTACTCATTGTGCTCTTTTTACTCTTTACAAACCCAATTTCTGCCCATTCCATAGGCAGGGCATCTTACCTGAGGGGTGTTAAACTCTGGGAGAAGAGCGTGGTTGACAAGTTTGCAGATTATGTAAAGGAGAAGAGACATGAGTGAGGCGGTGATAATTTTGAGCATTGTTCTTGCAATCCTTGTCGTTGTGGCCACTTTTGTTTTGTGGCTTACAAAGGACCTTCTCGTTGCCGTTCTCGCATCAGCGGTTATCAGCCTCGTTTCATCCATATTTTTCTTAATTTTGCAGGTCCCTGATGTTGCAATAACGGAAGCTTCTATCGGAGCTGCATTAACTACAGGCTTTTTCCTCTTTGCAATGAAATATATCGGGAGGAACGAAGATGATTAGAAAGTTCCTTTACTTCGTGATTTTGTTAGCCTTTAGTTTTTTTATCTACGCAGTAATATCTGCCTATTTCCCCTTCGGTGAAAATACCCTTACGGGTGTTGCAAAATACTATGTGGATAATGGAGTCAAGGACCTCGGAGGGATCAACATTATTACCTCCATTGTTACCGTCTACAGAGGATTTGATACCCTCGGCGAGGTAACAGTCCTGTTTTTATCGGTAACGGCTCTTGCCTTCACCCTTTTGGGATTTAAAGTAGAGAGAAGGACTCTACCTAATCCTACCTTGATAATGGAGACGGGCGGAAGGTATCTGGCACCCCTTATTATGTTGCTTGGAGCCTACATATTCCTCCATGGTCACCTTACACCAGGTGGTGGGTTCCCGGGCGGCGTAATTATTGCGACTGCCTTCCTTCTCCTTTTTGTTACTCAAAAGGTTTATAAACTGAGGAAGATACATCTTACTGTTACCGAAGCCCTTGCAGGCTCTCTTTATGTCATCGTCGGCCTTGTAGGCCTTTACTATGTGAGGTCTTTTCTTGGGAATTTCTTGCAGACTGGAAAGCCTGGATACATTGTGAGTGCGGGAATTATCCCCATTATTTACCTTTTGATTGGATTTAAAGTGGGTAGTGAATTGACCGCTGTGCTCAAAAACCTCAAGGAGGGTGGGGATGAACATTGAGAGCTTGATTTTTTATGGAGTTCCCATTTACCTCATTTTTATGGGTGTTCTCGTGGTTTTGACCACTAAAAATCTCTTCAAAATGCTTCTGGGTCTATCGCTTATGAACAGTGGTATCAACGTCCTTATTGTTGCCCTTGGTTATGTCAGAGGTGGAACAACCCCTATATTCTCTGAATATCCGAAAATTTATGAAAAGGTCGTCGACCCTGTACCGCCTGCCCTTGTACTAACAGCCATTGTGATCGGTCTTGCTTTTCTTGGCCTTGGTCTTTCCATTGTAATTAGAATCAAGGAAAAGTATGGAACTGTTAACGTAGAAAAACTAAAGGAGCTAAAATGGTAAACTCAATTTTAATCATCGCCTTTTTACTTCTTTTTGCCTTTTTGATGCCGTTACTGGCCCTTTTGCATAAGAGGCTTCCCGCCGTTGTCGCGCTCTTACTGCCCGCTTTCAATCTCTATGTGGGGGTCACTCACTTTTTGAAGATGGAGTTCATTCCACTCATTATCAAGACAGGAGGGTTTAGACCGCCCTTTGGGATTAACTTAGCCATTGACCACTTCTCCCTCTTTTTCTTGATCCTTGTCAATGTTGTAGCCCTGTTTATCGCCTTTTCCTACCTTCTCGAAGAACAGGATTACAAGTTCCATATGCTATTTCTTTTAAACCTCCTCGGTGCATCGGGCATTATCCTCACGGGTGATCTTTTCAACTCCTTTGTCTTTTTGGAGATTTTTGCCATTTCCGCTTACGCATTGGCGGCGTCGAAGAGGGAGAAACATGCCCTTGAAGGTGCTGTCAAATACTTGGTTGTCGGCAGTATCGGCTCTTCTTTCTACCTCCTTGGGGTTTTCCTCCTTTATAAGGTAACGGGTTCTCTCAATATGGCCTTCATCGCTTCCAGTTTACAGGGGGAAAAGAGCGGGATTGTTTACCTTGCAGGAATGTTTATGCTCTTTGGTCTCTTTGTGGAAACGGAACTTTTCCCCCTTAATACTTGGGCTCCCGATGTTTATCAGGGTGCTTATAACCGGATTGCCGCTCAATTTTCATCCATTATCTCTAAGGCTGCGATTTACCTTATGTTCCGAATCGTTTTCTTCCTTTTTGACGATCCACTGTTTTATAAACTCCTTATTGTGATGGGGATTATCACCTTCGTTATAGCCGAATTTAATGCCCTTGTTCAAAAGGACTTGAAGCGGATGTTAGGTTATTCATCCATCGGACAGATGGGGCTTTCGGTTCTTGCCTTTGCCCTTTACGGAATTACATCTCATCCTGAGGCCTTCTTTACCGCATTGCTCCTTGTAGTAAATCATGCAATTAGCAAGGCAATGATTTTCACCAATTTAGAAAATATGCCAGAATATGTCCAGGTCGATACAGGTAAGGCAAATCCCTTCTCAAGCCTTATGTTTACCGTTGGTGCCCTTTCGGTGATGGGGTTTCCCTTTACCCTTGGGTTCTGGGCGAAAATTGAGGTACTGGGAATTCTGCTCAGGTCAAATATTCTCTGGCTCTTCTTCTTGATACTGATCCTCTTTATGGTGGAAGCCTTCTACTACTTCAGGGTAATCAGCAACCTTATGAGAAGCGAAGTTGTTTCAGTAAAACTCAATCCCTTATTAACCATATCCCTTGTAGTCTTTGCCCTTTTCCTTCTCTACCAGGGATTCTATCCGGTTCAAACTTTCATTTGGACAAATAAAGCCTTAAATGCCTTTCTCAACAAGGCGATTTATATTAGCACAATTGCGGGAGGGTTATAATGTATAACATAAGTTTGGCCCTTTTGTCCATTTTGCTCGGGGCTTTGGTTTTCTTTGGCACCCTTTCCCATAAAGCTTTAAGGATCGCTTCACTCGTTGTTGGAATCCTTTCAATCTTGGCCTTTACCTTTCTATACCTCAAACCTGGCTCCTTAGAAATTGTTAAACTCGGCGTTTTTGCTATGTCCTTTAATTTGACAGAAGTTTCCCAGTTTTTCCTCTGGATCATCATTGCTTCCTTTATCCTTTCCCTCTTTTCTCTTTTGCACGAAGAGAGAAGTGCCTTCTTCTACCTTTACTATTTCTTAGCCTTTGGATTTGCTGCACTCACGGTTATGGCCAACGATCTCTTAACTCTTTATATGAATTTTGAGCTTATGTCCCTTTCCGTCTTTGCCATACTCCTTCTCGGAGTGAGAGGAAATACAAAGGAAATAGCCTTTAAGTATATGATTTATTCCCTTGTTGGTGCCTATTTTTACCTGGGAGGGCTTTTCCTTAAATTCAGATACTCGGGCAATATTGGTTTCGGGCCCATCGTAGGGGCTTCGACCTTAACACAGATTGGTATCTTTGTGCTCCTTGCTCTTCCATTCCTCGTCAAGATTGCCACAATGCCTTTCCACAATTGGGCACCCGATGCCTACTATTCTGCCTCTGATTCCTTTACTGTTTTCTTCTCAGCGGGATTATCGAAGGTCGGTGTGTATGGACTGGCAATATTAATCCTTAAAACCTTTACTGAACTTTTCAAGAATAACATTTATCTTCCTGAAGTGGTAGCCTGGATCGGTGGAATAACTGCCCTCCTTGGAGGGATTTATGCCTTTATGTCGGATGATGCAAAAAAGCTTCTCGCCTATTCCAGTATCAGCCAGCTGGGCTATGTTCTTGTTGGACTGGGCCTTTTCACTCCCTATTCCTTTTCTGCAGGAATTTTCCACTCTGTCGCCCATTTCGTTTTTGAAGGGGTTTTGTTTGTCACGGTGGCTGCAGTGATTCACAGAGTGGGCACTTCCGATCTACGCAAGATGGGTGGACTTATAAAGAAGATGCCTATTTCTTTTATTGGCTTACTTTTTGGAATCATCGCCGGATCTGGAATTCCACCTACGGTAGGGTTCCCGGGCAAGTGGCTCCTCTATGAGGCCATCATAATGAAGGGTGACCTCTTCCTTGTGAGCCTAATCTTCTTTGCCTCGATAACGGCCTTCCTTTACTCCTATAAGCTCGTCCATTCTATTTTCCTTGGTAAACTTCATAAGGAGCATAGGAACGTAAAGGAAGCACCTCTGGGATACATTATCGCAACTATCCTCTTCCTTGTGCCCCTCATTGTGTTCGGGGTTTTCCCCGGAGCCCTTTTTGAAAGAATCTACACCTTTACAAAGCCTGTATTCAACCACGATGCCTTTTTCACCCTTAACAGCCTGAAGACTCAGATTGGTTTCGCAAAGATGACAGTGGCTGGCATTACCCTCATATCCATGTTTGTCATCAGTTTTATCCTTTACCTTGTTTCGGGGAAGTCTTATAGGGCGAAACAGGAAGATAATTACACGGCGGGTGAATGGGTCGATGAAGATTTTGCTTCCCACTATGCCCAGGAATTCTACGGCTTTATGAGGAAGGCTTTTGGAAAACTCCTGGATTTGAGCGCTGAGAAATTCTGGAATGGAGTTCTTTCGATTTTTAAGGCAGTTGCTGAGATGACAAGAAGGGTCTACACGGGGGATGTCAGGGATTATGCCCTGTACCTTATCTTCTTTTTGATAGTTTTGGTATTCTTGGTGGGAGGTAGGCTATGAAGATTTTATTGCTCCTGGGGTACTGGATTCTGGTGATCATTATGGGCCTTTTGTATATGGGAATTGCCCGTAAAGTAACGGCGAGGATTCAGAATCGTTATGGACCCCCTTTCTATCAAGCGTTCCTCGATGTCCTCAAGCTCTTTTCCAAGAGGGAAACTGCATCTCACGGTGTTATGCATTCCCTTGGACCTGTAATTGCCTTTGCAGGTATTTCTACCACCCTCCTTTTCCTGCCACTGGGAAAGGGCGCTCCCGTTCTCCACTTTCAAGGGGATCTGTTTGTATTTCTCTATCTCATAGTTATTGGACCCCTTGGTATGGCCCTTGGAGCAGGCGAGTCTAACAACCCTAATGCTACCATCGGAATTGCAAGGGCTCTCTCCCTCATGCTGGGCTATGAAATTATTCTCTTTATGGCGACTTTACCCGTTTTTGTGCACTTTAAGACTGCTTCAATTTACGAAGTGATCCTTAACCAAGGTGCTTTTCCCAATTGGGCGGGCATAAAATTTCCTCTCTCAATGTTGGGTGGCCTTATAGCATTGCAAGGACTCCTGGGTGAGAAACCTTTTGATCAGCCCATCGCACCCCATGAAATTGCCTCCGGTCCAACGGTGGAGTATGGCGGAAAATACCTTGGCCTTCTTCAACTCTGGCATGCAGTTGCTATAATTGTGGAGACTGGGTTATTCATCGATGTCTTCTTTGGTCCACAGAATATCCTGTGGTTCTTCTTAGGGACCTTTATTGTCTTTATGCTGTCAGTGGTAATTAATGCGGTTATGCCAAGGTTTAGAATTGAACAGGCCATTAGATTTTACTGGGGAGTTCCCCTTTTACTCGTTGTTCTTGGGATTCTTCAATATTACCTCTGGAGGTGAAAATGGGACTTTTTAAAATTTCTCAAGGAAGATCTTTGTGGATGGTACATTTCTGCACAGGATGCGGGGCGGTAGAGATGCCCCCAACAATGACCTCTCGATTTGATATGGAGAGGTTTGGTGTTGCTCCGATGGCTACCCCCAGGCAGGCTGATGTTCTCCTCATTACGGGTTATCTTACTGTGAAAACGCTAAAAAGGGTAATTATGGTATACGAACAAATGCCAACTCCAAAATACGTGATAGGCTTTGGCTCCTGTACTGTTAATGGTGGAATTTACTGGGATTCCTACAATGTCATCAAGAATCTCGAACTTTACATTCCCGTTGACCTCTACATCTTTGGTTGTATGCCACGCCCTGAGTCTATCATTGACGCTTTTCTTAAGTTGAGAAAGATGATTGAAGAGGGTAAGGCCAATAAGTGGAAAGATTACATTGAACGATACGACTGGTACAAGCAAAATCAGGCAAAGCTTTTTGATGTAAACAAATGGAGAGTACAAAAATGAAAATGGAAGAGAAAGTTGTTGAAGAATTGAAGAATATCCTGGGAAACCTCGGAGAAGTCTGGATTCAAAGGGAAAAGAGGGTTTATGCAAAGGTACCGAAGAACCTTGTCCTTCCCCTTTTGGCCTTTCTGAAAGATAAAGGTTTTCATCAGCTGACTGCCATTACCTGTGTGGATTGGCTCAAAAAAGGGAAATTTGAACTTATTTACAACCTTTTCAGTTTAAATTACGAAGGTGTTCATGTTTTCATCAAAACAGAGCTTGAGCGGGACAAAGAAACGATGCCATCGGCCATTGAAATTTTTCCTATGGCCTTCGATTACGAGAGGGAAATCCACGAAATGTTTGGAATCGTCTTTGAAGGGCATCCAAGGCTTGATAATTTCATCCTTGAGGACTGGGATGGTCCACCTCCTATGAGGAAGGATTTTGATACTGCAAAGTATGTCGAAGAAAAGTACGGTGTGAAGGACTATGCTGAGGAGTTATGGAGACGCAGGGAACAGCCCTACAGGGAGGAGAAAGATGAGTAGAGTGAGAGAGTTCGATTTTGAATATTTCATTGGACCTGCCCATCCGGGTGTCACCGGAAATATGAGTTACCATATCTGGGCAGAAGGTTCAGATAGAACCGAATTTAGGCTAACTCCATAGGGCTTTTGAAAAATTGATTGAGAGGAGGATGTGGCTTAAGAATTTCCCTTTGATTCCCAGAATTTGCGTGCCTGACCCCGATGTCAATGAAGTCCTTTATGCTATGGCGATTGAAAAACTTATGGGTATCGAGGCACCTTTAAGGGCACAGTATTTGAGGGTGTTTATGTTAGAGATGTCCAGAATGGCTTCCTACCTCTTCTACTTCGGCGGCGTGGCAGGTGCCCTGGGGCTATATACTTTACCCAACTGGTTCATTGGAGACAGGGACTATATTCTCGACCGTTTTGAGGAAATTTCTGGCCACAGGATTTACCACATTTACCAAACCATTGGAGGCGTCAGAAGGGATATCCCCGATCCGGGTTATAAGGACAGGGTAATGGAGCTTATGGATTACCTTGAGAAGAGACTAAAAGATTATGACAAAGTCTTCTTTGAGCATCCCATTTTCAAGAAAAGGGCAAAGGGAGTAGGGGTTGTCGATAAGGAAACCGCCCTTAAGTTTAGCGTTACCGGTCCCAATTTGAGGGCGGCTGGAGTACCTTATGATGTGAGGAATGTAGAACCTTATCTTGTATATGATAGGTTAGAGTTTAATGTTCCACAGGTATTTACTGATGGTGATGTCTATTCAAGGGTAATGCAGAGAAGGTTGGAGTTTGAAGAGTCAATCAAGATCGTGAGGCAAGTGATGGAGAATTTGCCAGAAGGTCCTGTAAACATAAAGCTCAGGAATCCTTTCGAGATCAGGGTGCCCGAGGGTGAAATCTATGTGAAGGTTGAATCATCGAAGGGTGAATACGGATTTTACCTGGTATCGGATGGCGATGTTAAGCCCTACAGACTTCATGTAAGGGGACCAAGCTTTTCCCATGGATTGCAACTGGTAAGACACATCGGACCGGGAACCAACATTGCGGATATTTCACCCATTTTGTTCAGTCTTGATATTTGTCCGCCAGATGCAGAGAGGTGAGCCATGAATATGAACTTCAAATTTTTAGATGCTTTGAAATTCCTTGTAAGGAAACCCCACACCGTAAGGGTTCCTTTTGAGAAGAAGGAACCCGCGAGACGGTACAGGGGAATTCACTCCAACGACTGGGAACTCTGCGTGGGGTGTGGGAATTGTGCGAAGATTTGTACCTGTCAGGCCATCGAAATGGTAGGGGTTCCAGGGCTACCTGAAAGGCCGGGTGATTCGGGATTAAGACCTAAGATCGATTATGGTAGATGTAGCTACTGCGGTCAGTGTGTTGATGTTTGTCCAACGGGTTCCCTTAAATTGACAAACTTTTACAATATTGTGACCCCAAATAAGGAAGAGTTTGTTATAATTCCTACGAAGGAACTGGATACAGGACCTGGGACTGGTTGGGAGATGGGCGAGTCCCATTTCCTCGATTTTGAAAGGGTTGAAATGCCCGAAAGGCCGGTTAATGAGAGAATCAAGGATTTTGACTGGATTCTTAAAGGGTTTACTCCTGAAGAAGCCCATTTAGAGTCTGTTAGATGTCTCGGATGCGCCCTTTGCGTGCAGGGCTGCCCTACGGGTATGTACATTCCCGAGTATATCAGTGAGATAAGGAGTGGAAACTATCGAAAGGCCCTCGAATGGATGAATATAAACAATCCTTTGGCCGAGGTTTGTGGTATCATCTGCACCCACAGATGTGAAAATGCCTGCGTATATTCGAAAAAAGGAGATCCTATCCAGATTAGATACCTTAAGGGTTTTGCAACTATGCAAATTGACGATTATGGTGCGGTTCTTGGATATGCCAAGGAGAAGGGGAGAGGCAAGGTGGCTGTTATTGGAGCGGGTCCTGCAGGCCTCTCTGCTGCCTACTATTTACGCAGGAACGGGGTAGATGTTACCATTTTCGAGGCAAAGGATAAGCCTGGTGGAATGTTGAGGTATGGAATCCCCCGTTATCGTTTACCAGAAAAGACCCTTGCCAAAGAAATTAAATTTATCATAGAACAGGGCGTAGAAATCAAGTACAATACCCAAGTGGGTAAGGATGTTAAGTTTGAGGAACTACTCCATAATTAGATGCCGTTTTTCTCGGAGCAGGTTACCAGGTCGGGCAGAAGATGGGGATCAAGGGAGAGGACTTAGATGGAGTGATGGATGCTGTTATCTTCCTGAGAAAGGTTAGTGAAGGTGAAAGAGTTTCTGTTGGTGAGAAGGTCCTTGTGATCGGTGGTGGAGATACAGCGATGGATTCATCGAGGACGGCGTTGAGACTCGGTGCTAAAGAAGTGGTTATTTCTTATAGGAGAAGAGTGGAGGATATGCCCGCTTCCCATGAGGAGAGAGAGGAGGCCCTTGCAGAAGGTGTTAAATTCATGCCCCAAACGCTGCCGATCGAAATCGAAAGGAAAGGAAAAAAACTGGTGGTAAAATACTGCGATTGTGAAATGGTCTATGAAGAGGGTGCAAAGCGGCCAAAACCTGTTCCTATTTACGAAAAGACCTATGAAATGGAAGTGGATACCGTGATAATGGCCATTGGCCAAGGGCCCGATCTGAGTTTCTTGCCTGAAGATGTAAAAAGTAAACTCAGGTTAAACAGGGCTGGTAACAAGATATTAGTGAACGAAAATATGATGACCGATGTTCCCGGGTTATTCGCAGGCGGTGACCTTGTTACTAAGAGGGCGGATGCAATAAGTGCTATAGCAACAGGGAGGAAGGCAGCACTCGGGATTTTGAAATATCTTGAAGCGAAGAAGTAAAGAAAAAAAGGGGGCGGGGCGTACGCCGACGCTTGACTTTATAGCTAAAAAAATATATAATATTACATTTGAAATGGTGTGTAAACGGACAGGACTAAAGAAAGAGGTAATTATTCATATTCTCCGATATTCGTTCGCAATATATCTTTTAGAGAATGGAATAGACTTAAGATATATTCAAGAAGTCCATTTTGAGATACGAAACCCATTAGACCAGATGTTGGAGGAGAAAAAATGGTTAGCCTAAATGGACAAAAAGCAACATTATTTTTTATGAATAATTTATACGCCATCGCCATAAGGAGGAACTAAAGTGCCCGTAGGAGAAGTAGTAGAAAAATACCTTCAGTTAATAAAAACAGAGGATTTTGCAAAATATGAAAAGGATTTCGCAAGCAGAGTCCAAAAAGGTTTAAATGAAGGATATCTGGAAAAAGATCCTGAACCAACCATGGTCTCAATAGTAGAAGGGATTATAAATAACTTGGATGGATTATCAGTGTCGACCAATGGAGTTAAGATTTCTACCAAAAGTATTTTTATTCATGGAAACAAGTCTCAGGTAGAATTTGAATATTATGGGCAAAGGGTCCAAAGAGAATTGGGTGACCTCATTTTCATATTATCCGTTATCTATAACGGAAGAAAATATTTTGAAAAGTTTACGATTTCGCAGTTCAAAAAAGATGACAATAAATTCAGATGGGATCTCAGTAACAAAGAGCAAATATATTTACTTTCCCATTTCCCGTCATTCCGAGGGATAAGAGGTTCTATAATTCCTATGAGGGAGTTCAAACTGCATAATTATTCTGGTTGTTTAGGCTCTTTTAATTTACTTTTCAGACCGGGAGATTTTGTTTTTTTAAGTGCTCCTCTGTTAAAAATGCTTGTGGGAAATAGAAAATCAATTGATAGATTTAGGATATCGCAAATTTGGGAACCACCATGTTATTGTTTTCATTATCCCACACCTTTTGATTGGCCTTATATATTTTGGAGGAGAAAAGTATGTGGACACGGATTGCGCAGTCCATTTTTCCCGCACTGTTGTTGTATGTGTGTTCTTGGTTTTTGTCGTTTTGCTTCTAATATTCATGAGTTTGTGGATAAGTATTTAAGAGGCAATATTGGAGAGCTAACTTATTCAGATATTGGGATTTATAACGCTCCAGCTTTTGATTTCCTCCATGAGTTACTTTCTGCAATAATGAAAAAGGGCCAAAAAGAGAAAAAAGCTGAAGTTATTAATTTCATCGAGGAATTTTTTAGGTATCCATATGGTGGCAACGATGGAGGTATGGGAGAAGGTGTAGAATTTGATTATGAAGGCGGAGGTATTGGCATCATCTATACTTCGATCAATTTAGGCGAAGTAGAATAAGGGCGATGGCGTATATCGCCGTGTTTGTGGCTCACTGTCTTCGCCCAAATTGGCTAACGCTAGCTTCACAAATACCGAAATGTTGGACGAAATCCAACTTTCAAACGGAGGCTTCATGTTTCAATTTCAGAGTAATGTGTCGGTAACTGATCTAATTAACGCTGCAATACTTATAGGTGCAATAATAGGGATATTTTTAACTTATCGTCAAATTAGAATAGGTTATAAAACGCAAAAGGCAACATTTTTTAAAGAGATTTATTCAACAATGTTTAGTGATCCAGATATTAGGAATGCATATTATCAAATCGAATATGATGAGTTTACATATGATAGCGAATTTCATGGTTCCGAAAATGAGAGACTTATTGATCGTCTACTTAGCTTTGTTGATTTGGTATGTGAACTTTACAATCAAAAGGTCATTACAGAACGAGAAATGAGTTTCTTTCACTATGAGTTTATAAGAATTTATAAAAACAAGAATGTCCAGGCTTATTTAAAATTCTTAAAAAAGTTTTATAAAAAAGTAGGTTCTAAGACAGAGCCATTTCATAGTTTTGTTACATATTGTAAGAATGTACTAAAGGAATGAAGGCTGGACTTCGCTTATCA
>Ga0308421_1001100_pt1 | contig 14994 bp, 15 predicted proteins | sample HotsprSampleMS60_FD_203673 | JGI IMG/M metagenome (GOLD analysis project Ga0308421, IMG submission 203673) | Hot spring phototrophic mat microbial communities from Mushroom Spring, Yellowstone National Park, Wyoming, United States - 20090730_MS60 ...
GTGGACGAGGTGATGCGGGAAATCCGCCTGGCCCTGCTGGAAGCGGACGTCCACTACAAAGTGGTGCGGGACTTCATCGCCCGCGTGCGGGAGCGCGCCATCGGCGCGGAGGTGAGCCAGGCGCTCAGCCCGGCCCAGCAGGTGGTCAAAATCGTCTACGAGGAACTGGTCGCCACGCTGGGGGAGCCGGGACGGCTGGAACTGAAGGGGCCGGCGCCCTACGTGATTATGGCCGTCGGCCTGCAGGGTTCGGGCAAGACGACGACGGTGGCCAAACTGGCCCGTTATCTAAAGGAGCGGGGGCATTTGCCGCTGATGGTCGCCGCCGATACCTACCGTCCGGCGGCGGTGACCCAACTGGAGGTGCTGGGCCGCCAACTGGGGCTCCCGGTCTACAGCGAAGGGGTGGAGCCGGACCCGCCGTCCATCTGCGCCCGGGGCGTGCAGGAGGCCCGCCGCCGGGGCTACGACGTGGTCATCCTGGATACCGCCGGTCGTCTCCAGATAGACGAGGAGATGATGCGGGAACTGGAGGCCATCGCCCGGCAGGTCCGTCCGGTGGAGATTCTGCTGGTCGCCGACGCGATGACCGGGCAGGAGGCGGTAAACATCGCCGGAGGGTTCCACCAGCGGCTGGGCCTCACCGGCCTGATCCTGACCAAGATAGACGGCGACGCGCGCGGCGGGGCGGCCATCAGCATGCGGGCGGTCACCGGCGTCCCCATCAAGTTCCTGGGGACGGGCGAGAAGGCCGATGCGCTGGAAGTCTTCCACCCGGAGCGGCTGGCCTCCCGCATCCTGGGGATGGGGGACGTGCTGACGCTGATTGAGCGGGCAGAGGCGGCCTTTGACGCCGAGCAGGCCCGCCGGATGGCGGAGAAAATCCAGGAGGCAGAGTTTGACCTGGAGGACTTCCTGGAGCAACTGCGCCAGGTGCGCAAGATGGGGCCGGTGACGCAGATTCTGGAGATGATGCCGGGGATGGGGAAAATAGCAGGCACGGTGGACCCGAAGGAGGCGGAGCGTCAGTTGAAGCGGGTGGAGGCCATCATCCTCTCCATGACCCCGGAGGAGCGGCGCAACCCGCGCATCCTGAACGCCAGCCGGAAGCGGCGCATTGCCCGGGGGAGCGGGACGACCGTTCAGGAAGTGAACGCCCTGATCGGTCAGTACCGCCAGATGCAGCGGATGCTGAAGCAGATGAGCCGGGGGCGGGGCCTCCTCTCCGGCCTGACGCGAATGTTTGGGGGGTGAAAGGTTTTGTAGGACAACTGCTCGCAGTTGTCCTGCAAACGAAATGGAGATATGCCCCCGATTTGACAAAATAGAAAGGGTGATGTATGTTTGTATGCGGAGCGCACAGTGGAACCGCACCTGGTCACCTGACGGTTTGAAATCAGGACACGGATACACACGGATTTCACGGATCAACAAGGATAAAAATCCGTGAAAATCCGTATTATCCGTGTCCATCCGTGTCCCATTGAATGGGAAGCAAGGGTAAGACGGGTATTTCAGTTTAGCAGAACCCCACAAACTCAAGGAGGAAAATGGTTAAAATCCGTTTGCGGCGCGTTGGTGCCAAGAAGCAACCCAGTTACCGCATCGTGGTGACCGAATCCCGGTCTCCCCGGGACGGGGCGTACATTGAAGCCATTGGCTTCTACAACCCCCGCACGGAGCCGGAAACGGTCCAGATTCAGGAGGACCGGGCGCTCTACTGGCTGAGTGTCGGCGCTCAGCCCACAGAGGCCGTCGCCCGCCTGCTGGAGAAAAGCGGGACGCTGGCCCGGTTCGCCCGGCTGAAAGCGGGAGAGCCCCTGGAGACACTGGTCGCGGAGGCGACCACCTGACCGCGTCGTTCCTCAAGGGCACGGCCTCGCTCCGGCTATCCGGGCCGGCGGACCGCGGCGGGGAGGCTTCCACGCCCGAATGATAGCCGAGGGAAAGGGGGAAGAGCAGAGAGACCTGTTCCCACCTGGAACCTCACCCACAGCAACCGCCCATCCACCATCGTCATGGAGGTCCATCATGTCCGCAATGAAAGACCTGGTTGAGTATATCGCCAAAGCGCTGGCCGACAAACCGCACCAGGTACAGGTCTCAGAGATTGAAGGCGAGGCCGCGCTCGTCCTGGAACTGCGGGTCGCCCCCGAGGATATGGGGCGCATCATCGGCAAAGACGGGCGAACCGCCAATGCGATTCGCACCCTTGTTCGTGTGCTCGCCGCCAAACAGGGAAAACGGGTCACCCTGGAAATCGTCTGAACGCAGACGTTCCCACCCAGCCAGGGGGGAGCCCGAAACCACGCGGGGCTCAGGGCCGCCGCCTCGGCCGACTGAGCCCCGCTTCTTGACCGTCGGCCGCATCCTCCGCCCCCACGGCGTCCGGGGCGAAATGCGGATGGAAATCCTCACCGGTTACCCGGAGCGGCTTCCGCTCCATCGCGTCTTCTACCTGGGCCCGCAGGCGAAACCCTATCCGGTGGAGTCCGTCCGATTCCACCAGGGTGCGGCGTTGATCAAACTCGTGGGCTGCGACGACCGCAACACTGCCGAAACCCTGCGGGGACTCCTGGTCCAGATTCCCCTGGAGGACGCCGTCCCGCTGGAAGAAGGGGAGTACTACTACTTCCAGGTCGTCGGCGTGGAGGTCTTCACCGACGGGGGCGAACTCCTGGGCCGGGTCGTGGACGTCCTGGATACGGGCGCCAACGACGTCTACGTCGTCCGGGGGCCGCGCGGGGAAATCCTCATCCCGGCGGTGGAGGATGTGGTGCGGGAACTGGACCTGACCGCCCGCCGGATGGTCATCGTCCCCCTGCCGGGACTGCTGGAATAAATATCACACAAAGACACAAAGGCACAAAGATATATAAAAAATATTTCTTTGCGTCTTTGTGTCTTGGTGTGAGGAAACTATGGCCGGAAGGGAGCGCTACTACGTCGGGTTCAACCTGGTGCGGGGCATCGGCCCGGCCCGCCTGCGCATGCTGATAGACGCCTTCGGGGACGTGGAGCGGGCGTGGCACGCCCCCGCGGACGCGCTGTACCGGGCCGGCCTGGACCGGCGGTCGCTGGAGAATCTGCTGGAGACCCGCGCCCGGGTGGACCTGGACCGGGAGGTCCGGCGAGTCGCGGCCGTGGGCGCCCACATCCTCACCTGGGAGGACGAGGGGTACCCGAAACTCCTGGCGGAGATTCCCGACCCGCCGCCCGTTCTCTACGTCCGGGGGGAACTGAAGCCGGAGGATGCCTGGGCGGTGGCGGTGGTGGGCACCCGCCGCGCCAGCACCTACGGGCGGGAGGTCACCCGGCGGCTGGTCAGCGTTCTGGCCCAGAGCGGGGTGACCATTGTCAGCGGGCTGGCGCGGGGGGTTGACGCGGTGGCCCACCAGACCGCGCTGGAGGCCGGCGGGCGCACGATTGCCGTTCTCGGCTGCGGGATTGACCTGGTCTATCCGCCGGAGCACCGGGAGTTGGCCCGCCGCATCGCCGCCCAGGGCGCGCTGGTCAGCGAATACCCGCTGGGGACTCAGCCGGAGCCGGGGAACTTCCCCCCGCGCAACCGCATCATCAGCGGGCTGAGTCTGGGCGTCGTCATCACCGAGGCGGGGCGGGATAGCGGCGCCCTCATCACCGCCGACTACGCGGCCGAGCAGGGCCGGGACGTCTTCGCCGTCCCCGGCTCCATTCTCTCCGCCGGGTGCGCGGGCACCAACCGCCTCATCCAGGACGGCGCCAAACCGGTGCTGGACGCGGCCGACATCCTGCAGGAACTGAACCTGACGATGGTCGCCGAGCAGAAGGAGGCCCGCCAGGCCCTGCCGACGACGGAGACGGAGGCGCTGATTCTGGCCCACCTGAGCGCGGAGCCCGTCCACGTGGACGACCTGACCCGCGCGGTCGGCCTGCCGGTGGCCCAGGTCACCAGCACCCTAGCGCTGATGGAACTGAAGGGGATGGTGCGGCAGGTGGGCGGGATGAAATACGTCGCCGCATAACCTCACCCCACCCCCAGCGGCTTCGCCGCTACCCCCTCCCCTCTCCTGACCTTCGGTCAGGAGAGGGGAGGGGGTGCCGCCGCAGGCGGCGGGGGAGGGGGGAGGTGGAGCATTCACAAGCAAAGGAGGCCAATGAGTTCCTACTATGCGCTGATTATGGCGGGCGGCGGGGGGACGCGGCTCTGGCCGCTCAGCCGTCGGGCCCGCCCCAAGCAAGCCCTCACCCTGGTGGGGGAGCGAACCATGTTTGAGCACGCGGTGGACCGCATCGCGTCGCTCTTCCAGCCCGAGGAGATTTTCGTGGTGACCGGAGAGGAGCACCTGGAGTCCCTCCTGCTCCAGGCGCCGGAACTCCCCCGGGCCAACTTCCTGCTGGAGCCCGTGGGCCAGGGGACGGCCCCCGCCATTGGCCTGGGCGCCGTCCACCTGCGCCGCCGCGACCCTCAGGCCGTGATGGTCGTCCTCACCGCCGACCACTTCATCCGGGACGTGGAGCGGTTCCGCCGGGTGCTGACCGCCGCCGCGCAGGTTGCCGAAAAGGGCCACCTGGTCACCCTGGGCATCACCCCCTCTTTCCCGTCCACCGCCTTCGGCTACATCCAGCAGGGGGAGCAACTCTACGAGGTGGACGGGTTCGCCGTCTTCCGCGCCCTGCGCTTCACCGAGAAGCCCAGTCCGGAGACGGCGTTCCAGATGGTGGAATCGGGCCTCTATACCTGGAACAGTGGGATGTTCATCTGGCGGGTGGACCGGATTATGGAGGAGTTTGCCCGTCAGATGCCGGACCTCTATGACGTCCTGATGCAGATAGACGCGGTGCTGGGCACCCCCGCGTACGAGCCGACGCTCCGGCGACTCTGGCCCGAACTGTCCCCTCAATCCATTGACTACGGCGTGATGGAGGGCGCCCGGGACGTCGTCGTCATCCCGGTGGACATCGGCTGGTCGGATGTGGGCAACTGGTCCAGTATGCGGGAGATTCTCCCCGCCGACGCCGACGGCAACGTGGTCGTGGGTGAGCATGTGGGGTTGGAGACCCGCAACACCATTGTCTTCGGCGGCCATCGCCTGATCGCCACCATTGGCCTGGAAGACATGATCATCGTGGATACCGACGACGCGCTCCTGATCTGCCCCGTAGACCGGGAACAGGACGTCCGGGAGATGGTGCGGCAACTGCGGGAGATGGGACGGAAGGAAGTGCTGTGATAGGCCTTCGGCGGGGGCACAGGAAGAGGCCGCGCGCCTGACCACCGGGTACGTTTGTCCAGGAAGGACACGGATTGGCACGGCTTATCGGAAATAGGACACGGATGCACACGGGTGAACACGGATTTTACTGTTAGCCCAATCCTGTCGCCCCTTCTTATCCGATGGGGCCTGATTCACGAGTATCCGCGTACATCCGTCCGATCCGTGCTGATCTGTGTGTGATTTCCGGCCGTCTCTTCTGGGAAGCGATTGCCCGCTGGGGGGAGAGGAAGAGCCGTGGGGGAACAATCCGTGAATGAACTGGGTGAGGCGGACGAGTTGCAAATCCGCCTGCTGATGCGTCTGCCGCCCGCGCAGCGGCTCCGGACCATGATGGAGTTACAGGCGCTCTGGCTGGATACGGTGCGGGCCCGCCTGCGCCGCGCCTACCCGCACTTATCCGATTACGAACTCACCGTATTGATGTTTGAGAGATTGCAGCATGGCGGATGAGCGTACCTTGCGCCCCTGCGTACGGGCGAGGCATGCCTCGCCCCTACCTGCGACGTGCGACCTGCGACCCTGCGACCCTGCGACTTGTGCCCTGCGCCCTGCGCCCTGCGACTTGCGTCCTGCGACATGCGACCCTGTGCCCTGCGCCGTGCTCCCTGCGACCTGCGACCCTGCTTGAGGAGGCTGTTCCTGAATGACTGAACACACCGATACAACTCTGGATGCCTACTGCGTCCGCTGTAAAGAGAAACGACCGCTCAGGGACCCCGAGCCCGTCTTCACCGCCGGGGGGCGCCCCGCCACGCGTGGCGCCTGCCCGGTCTGCGGGACGACGCTCTTCCGTATGGGCGCCACGCCCGCCCACGAGGGCATGGACCCGCCCCCACCCCCCAAACCGGAGGGCCGGCTGGTCATCGTGGAATCCCCCGCCAAGGCCCGCACCGTCGGCCGATTCCTGGGCAAGAGTTACACCGTCCGCGCCTCGGTGGGCCACGTCCGGGACCTGCTCCGCTCCTCTATGTCCGTAGACCTGGAGAACGACTTCAAGCCCACCTACCGGGTGCCCAAAGAGAAAAAGCAGGTGGTGAAGGAACTGACGGAGGAGGTCAAGAAGGCCGCCGAGGTCTATCTGGCCACCGACCCGGACCGGGAGGGGGAGGCCATCGCCTGGCATCTGACCGAGGTCACCGGCATTCGCCCGTCCCAACTGCGCCGGGTCGTCTTCCACGAAATCACCCAGTCGGCCATAGAGGAGGCGTTCGCCCACCCGCGCGGGATTGACATGAACCTGGTCAACGCCCAGCAGGCGCGCCGTATCCTGGACCGACTGGTCGGCTACAGCCTGAGCCCGCTCCTCTGGCGCAAAGTCCGCAGCCGCCTCAGCGCCGGACGGGTCCAGTCCGTCGCCGTCCGCATGGTCGTGGAACGGGAGCGGGAAATCCAGAACTTCGTCCCCGAAGAGTACTGGTCCATCCAGGCCGAACTGGCCAAACGGGAAACCCGTCGCCGTACCTTCCTGGCGAAACTCCACCGCATCCGCGGGGAAGAGGTGGACCTGAAGGACGAACCCGCCACCCGCGCGGTGGTGGAGGAACTGGAGCGGTCGGTCTACGTCGTCACGTCGGTCAAAGAGGGCCAGCGGAGACGGCAACCCGCGCCGCCGTTCACCACCAGTACGATGCAGCAGGAGGCGTCCCGGCGGCTGGGCTTCACCGCTACCCGGACGATGCGCATCGCCCAGCAACTCTACGAGGGGATTGACCTGGACGGGAGCGGGCCCGTGGGCCTGATCACGTACATGCGCACCGACTCCACCAGCGTCGCGGAGCAGGCCCAGGCGGAGGCGCGCCAGTACATCGCCCGCCGGTACGGGGAGGACTTTCTCCCCCCGCAGCCCCCCGTCTACAAAACCCGGACGAAGGGCGCGCAGGAGGCCCACGAGGCCATCCGGCCCACGTCCGTCTTCCGGGAGCCGGAGGCCATCAAAGACCAACTGACGCGCGAGCAGTACCGGCTCTACCAGTTGATCTGGCAACGGTTCGTCGCCAGCCAGATGCCCCCCGCCCTCTACGACACGATGACGGTGGAGATAGAGGCCGGCCCGGAGGAAAGCCGCCCCTACCTCTTCCGCGCCACCGGCTCCACTCTGCGCTTCCCCGGCTTCCTGATTGTGTACGAGGAGGCGAAGGACGAGGACGTGCAGGAAGAGGAGCCCGTCCAGCAGATTCCGCCGCTGACGGTGGGGGAGATTCTGGACCTGGTCCGGTTGATCCCGGAACAGCACTTCACCCAGCCACCGCCCCGCTACACCGAGGCGACGCTCATCCGGGCGCTGGAGGAGTACGGCATCGGGCGACCGTCCACCTACGCGCCCATCATGGCCACCATCCAGCAGCGCGGGTACGTGCGCCGGGAGGGGAAACGGCTGGTGCCCACGGAGACCGGCTTCCTGGTCAACGACCTGCTGGTGGAGCACTTCCCGGAGGTCATGGACTACGGGTTCACCGCGCAAATGGAGGAGCAACTGGACGAAATTGCCGCCGGTCGGCGGGAGTGGGTGCCGGTGGTGCGGGAGTTCTACCGCCCCTTTGCCCTGCAGGTCGCCCAGGCCGACCAGCGGATAGAGAAGGTGGAACTGGAGTCGGCGCAGGTGGGACGGGCGTGCCCCGAATGCGGGGCGCCGCTCACGGTCCGCTGGGGCCGGTACGGGAAGTTTATCGGCTGCTCCCGCTTCCCGGAGTGCCGCTACACCGAGCCCTGGCAGGAGAAGGTGGGGGTGACCTGCCCCCAGTGCGGCGGCGACCTGGTGGAGAAACGGACCCGCAAGGGGCGGACGGGCTACGGCTGTGTCAACTACCCCACCTGCAACTTCTGGGTCTGGCAACGGCCGCTGCCCACGCCCTGCCCGTCCTGTGGCGGCCTGATGACGGAGGCCCGCAAGGGCGTCGCCCGCTGTACGGCCTGCGGGGAGGAAGTGACACTGGAAGAGGAGTAATGGATTTTCTCACACAAAGACACAAAGGCACAAAGATATATTTCTTTTTGAGTCTTTGTGTCTCTGTGTCTTTGTGTGAGATTCAAAAAGGAGTCCTATGGCCCAGGAACCCCCCGAAGACGGTTATACGGTGATCGCCCGCGTCATCCGGCAGGAGGGCCACTGTGCCGCCGGTCACCAGGTCGGCGACGAAGTGGTCTTTGACGGCCTGACCGTCCAGGGCAAAATCTGCATCAGCGCCCTCTACTCTATGCTGCCCAAAGTCTTCGCCATGCGCTACGGGGCGACCTTCCCCTGGCTGAAAGACCCGGACGTCGCCACCCACGCCTGCCCCGATGCCTGGAACCCCGTCGTCTTTGAAATCCGGCGCATCCGGTGAAGCGACTGGCCCGCTGGACCCTCTGCCTGCTCCTGCTGCTGGCGGCCTGCCGGGCCCCCGGCGCGACCCGCCCGACGGTCAAAATCGGGCTGGTCGCCCCCTTTGAGGGCCGCTACCGCTACGTGGGCTACGGCCTCTTCGCCGCCGTCCGGCTGGCCCTGCGGGAGGCCAACGCGGCGGGTGGAGTGGGAACGCCCCCCTACTCCGTGGAACTGGTCGCCTACGACGACGGCGCGGACCCGGAAATGGCCCGCCAGCAGGCGGAGAAACTGGCCGTGGACCCGCAGGTCGTGGTCGTCATCGGCCACTTCCGGGAGGAGACGACGCGCGCGGCGCTCCCCGTCTACGCCCGCGAGGGGCTGCCGCTCCTGGCCCCGGCGGTGCTGGACCCGGCGCTGACCGCCGGGCCGGGATTCGTGCCTGTGGTACGCATCGGCCCCGACGCGGACGAACTGGCCGCCCGCATGTTGTTAGAGGGGGTGGCGGAGGCGGGACTCATCACCGACGGCGGCCCGCTGGGGGAGGCGCTGCAGCGGGCCGCGGCGGCGCGCGGGCGGTCGCTCCGGCCCGTGGGCCCCCCCGCCGACGTCCCCCGCTGGGGGCCGCTCCCGCCCGTCCTCTTCTGCGACGCGCCACCCGTGGAATGCGGCGAGGCCCTGGCATCCCTGCGCGCCCGCGGTTGGGCCGGGGAGTTCGTCGGCGGGCCGGACCTGGCCGCGGACGAGTTCCGGGCCGTGGCGGGGGACACTGCGGGCGTCCGCGTCGTCACCCCCTGGCCTCGCCCCCAGACCCTGCCCGCCTGCGCCGACTTCGTCGCCCGCTGCACCGAAATCTCCCTGGGCATCCCGCCCGGCGACCTGGCCCTGCCGGCGTACGCGGCGGCCCGCCATGCCCTGCACGCGCTGGAGTGGGCCATCACGCATGGGGGTGCCCCTTCCCGCTCCGGCGTCGCCGCCGCGCTGGCCGCCATCCCAACCGAACCCCTGCCCGACCCCTGCGGCGAATGACGACGGACGACAGACCACAGACCACAGACCACAGAGATAGACCTGCATCTGGCGGGGCACACGCACGGCGGGCAACTCCGCCTACCCCTCTTCGGCGCCCTGGTCACCAGTTCGGCCTTCTGGAAGCGGTACGAGGCGGGGCTGTACCGGAAGGAGGCAGCCACCCTCTACGTCAGCCGGGGGATCGGGTTGGAGGGGAAAGGTGCGCCCCGGGCCCGCTTTCTCGCCCCGCCGGAGGTGGTCCTGGTTCTGTTGGCCCGGCGGCCCGCGCTGAATGCGCCGACTGAAGTCGCCCTTCCTGGGCCGCAGGCCTCTGGTCGGCCTTCGCCGACCGGGAGCGTCGGCGCAGGCCGACGCCCGGCACAGCGTGCCCAGGGAGGCTGATTTCCAATCAGCGCACAGCGGCAAGCCGGCTGGGTAGGTAGTTACGCCCGAAAGGTTTTGCATGACGAGTTTGCGTCCGGGCGATCCTTGCCGACCTCAGAGGGTCGGCGGAGGCCGACACCCCTCGGGCTGAGCCCTTCGGGGCGAAGTCCGGCACGAAGTGCTCAGGGAGGGGGATTACAATTGGCCTGAACAGTTACCCTGGGGAAAGGGGGGAGTGGGCGGTCTCCCCGGGCAGCGGGTATCAGAGAGGGGGCAACGTCGGCCTTCCCGACCAGCAGGGTCAGCCGCGGCGGATGGACAATGGTCTCCCAGTCCGCGATCAGCCCGTCCAGCACATGCTCCCAGCGCCGGGTTTCCGCCCAGGCACGGCCCGAAGCGCCCAGACGCCGCGCCAGAAGGGGATCCCCGATCAGACGAGCGACCTGGGCAATCAGTGCCTCCGGGTCCTCATGGTAGATCAGCCCATTGACTTCGTGGTGCACGTAGTCCAACTGACCGCCGGAACTGGGCACCACCACGGGCAGGCCCGAAGCCATTGCTTCCAGCACCACGTTGCCGAAGGTCTCATTGGCGCTGGTCAGGACGAAGATGTCGGCCGAGGCATAGGCCGCCGCCAGGTCCGCCCCGTGGAGATAACCGGTGAAGACGGTGGGGGTACCGGCGAACTGGTATTCCAGCATCTGGCGGATCGGCCCGTCGCCGACGATGGCCAGGCGGGCCTGAGGGAGCGCGTCGGCCAGGGGCCGGAGCATAGGACCCGTTTCTCTGGCGACAGCCGGCTCACGGTGAGAATGACCGGCGCGTCCGGCCGGCCGCCGCTCAGCCGCGCCCGCCACTGCGGATCGGCATGGCGCGGGTGGAAGCGCTCTACGTCCACCCCGCGCCCCCACACGCGCAGGTTGCGGAAGCCGCGCCGCTCCAGTTCCCGCAACGTGAAGTGCGACGGGCAGAAGTTGAGGTCGGCCTGGTCGTGCACCCGGCGCAGGAACTCCCACATCGGTTCGCTGAAGGCGCCCAGCCCCCAGCGCGCAATGAAGCCGGGCAGGTCGGTCTGGTACGAGGCAGCGACCGGGATACCCAGTTCGTGGGCGTGGCGCAGGCCCACCAGCCCCAGCGACACCGGGTTGAAGACGTGGATCAGATCCGGGTCAAAGGCGACCAGGTGGTCGCGCACGTCCACGACGGGCGGCACCAGCCGGAGTTCCGGATAGACGGGAAACGGGATGGCCGGCAACCCGATGACCGGAGTCTCTGCGTACCGGGTCGGACCGCCCGCGGGGGCAAACAGGATTGCCCGATGTCCTCGCCACGCCAGGTGTTCCAGAAGACGGCAGAGGGTGTTGACCACGCCATCGGTCTTGGGGAGAAAAACTTCGGTAAACAGGGCTACGCGCATCGGCACTTCAATCCACGAAAACATGCTCCACCTCAACCGGTGAGGGGAGCGACAGCCTGAGATATTTGGGCGAGAAGTCCCCCGGCACAACATCCAGTATATTCGGAAACGCCCGGAGCGGGGTGATGGAGACGTACCCCATTTCTACAGCCCAGGCATCGGTCCCCGGTTCGGGCGCCGGTGGGTCGTCCTGGCTGGGGGAGACGACGATGTCTCCAGCCTGAGGGTCAACGTGGAAGCGGTAGCGGGTCAGGCAGGAAGTACTGGCTGGCATGGTGACCAGGATGTCCGCCAGATGGGAGAGGGGCCGGTTCGGCACGTTGATGTTGAAGAGAGTTGGAGGCGATGAGCCCGCGCTCAATGCTCCGGACGCGGTGGCCTGCCACAGGCGCACAGTCTCACCCAGCGCCCAGGCGGCCGTTTCCCAGTGTGCCATTTCTCCCGGTCCAACGGCCAGGGAGATCGCGATGGCGGGCACGCCCAGTAGATGCGCCGTCAGCGCCGCGCCCACCGTGCCGGAGTAGAAGACGTCCCGGCCCAGGTTGGCGCCGTGGTTGATCCCACTGACAACCAGGTCAAAGGGGCCGCCCAGAGCGCCTCCCAGACCGACGTGGACGCAGGTCGCCGGAGTGGCGACGACCCCATACGCCGCCACGTTCTCCGGATGGCCATCGGGATGCCGATACGGGAAACAGGACACCCGGCGGGTTGGTGACAGGGCGGCGCCGTAACCGCTGTGGTTGACCGCAGGAGCCACAATGGTAACTTGCCCCAGTTTGACCAGAGCCCGAGCCGCCGCCCAGAGGCCGGGCGCGGCGATGCCGTCGTCGTTGGTCAGTAGAATCTTCATCGCAGATGGCTCCCCATCAGCACGCTCCCCATGACCAGACCGCCCAGCGCCGCACCCGCAACGGTCTGCGCTGGGGTGTGGCGACCCAGGTGGACGCGCGACCAGGCCACCAGCGGAAGGGCCAGCAGCGCCGGAGATGCCGCCCATCCGGTCACAAAGATCAGGAACGTCAGCCACGCCGCGCTGGCCGCGCCGTGCATGCTGATCTTCCAGCGCAATGTGATCATCAGCACCAGCGCGGTCTGGAGCAGTTGAGCGATGCTGACGCCCAACAGCAAAGAAGGGGCAGCCGCTCGCCAGAGAATGGCGGCCGCCGCCAGCATAGACGTCAGCGTGAAGAGCAGGGGGCGGGCCCGCTCTTCCCGGCGCTGGACGTCCAGGTCGGATACCAATCCCCGTCGGTGGAGCCAGATCAGGTAGAGGATTGGCGCCAGCACGTTCAGTGCCAGAGGGATACCGGCCCAGGCCCAGGCGGCGGCCCGCCGCGTCGCTCCGGCGGCGATAGCGATCATCGCGATGCCCAGCACGGGTGGCGAAAAAACCGCCGAAACGATCCCCGCCACGCGGTCAGACCAGACCCGCAGGGCGGAGGGGAGGGGCGGGGTCGGCAGAACCTGCCCGGGAACTGGCTGGGTCTGGGAGGGAGTGATCAGCGACACCATCGCTTGCCTCCGACATCGGGCTCCGGCGCGGCAACGGACGCTCCCCCGGCACAGGCCAGTGCCCGCTCAATCTCGCTGGCCAGCGCCGCTCGCCGCCCGAAGGGGTCCCGCTGGATGGGACGATTGCCGTATATCCGATGGAGTTTATTTATCAAAACCCGAGGCGGCAAACGGCCGGCTTCTTCTTTGTTAATTGTCATTGACGGACCTCCTTAATCTTTCACTGATATGTCAGGACTTACGCAGTTGGGAGCGGGGAGAACGTGCCAGGCACTTCCAAAAGTGCCTGGCACGTTCGGAAGTGGCGCAACTGTGTAACTCCTGTATGTAATGAACCTGTGAGCAGGGAATGAGATGAAGGCCGGAATTTGCAGTGCGGCAATCTACAATGAGTATGCCAGGGTGACGTCAAGGAGATGTTAAGAGCAGGTTATGGCGCTGTTAACGGTAAGCCCGGTGAGCCAGGCCGTATGCGGCCAGGCGGAAAAGCCAGCGGCCCAGCCCGACAAAATGGGGACACGCCCGGTAGCCTGCGCTACAGACCTGGCGGCCTGGTATGCATTTTTATAGCGCAGGCTGCCCGCCTGCACTACATGATCCGCAGCGCCAGCGGTCAGCCCGTGGCGCAGGCTGACAGCCTGCGCTACACTATCTGCAATGCAGGTTGTCCGCCTGCAGCCGTTCGCCTGTACCGACTGGACGGCGGTACTACATCTCAGGAAAGGAGTTGCCCCAATGACCTTTCTGACCCACCTGGAATGCTCCCTCTGCGGCAAGACATACGACGCCGACCGCCTCTGGCAGACCTGCCCCGATTGCGGGCGACCGCTTCTGGCCCGCTACGACCTGGACGCAGCGCGGCGGTTGGGGCGGGAGCGCCTGATCGGCTCGGAGCCGTCCCTCTGGCGCTACCGGGCCCTGTTGCCCGTGCGGGACGACACCCACATCGTCACCCTGGGCGAGGGGTTCACCCCCCTGCTCCCCGCCCGGCGCCTGGGCGCGGAACTGGGGATGCCCCACCTCTACATCAAGGAGGAAAGCCTCAACCCGACCGGTTCCTTCAAGGCTCGCGGGCTGGCGGTGGCGGTCTCCCGGGCCCGGGAACTGGGGATCCGGGAAATGGTCATCCCGTCGGCAGGGAACGCGGCGGGGGCCGCGGCGGCCTACGCCGCCCGCGCGGGCCTGCGCCTCCACGTCTTCATGCCCCGCGACGTCCCGGCCCCCTTCCTGGCCGAGTGCTGCGCACTGGGGGCGGAGGTCACCCTGGTGGACGGCCTCATCACCGACTGCGGCCGGGAGGCCCGGAGATTGGCCCAGGAGCACGGCTGGTTTGACCTCTCCACCCTGAAGGAGCCGTATCGGCTGGAGGGGAAGAAGACAATGGGGTACGAACTGGCCGAGCAGATGAACTGGGACCTGCCCGACGTCATCATCTACCCCACCGGCGGGGGGACCGGACTGGTGGGGATGTGGAAGGCGTTTGAGGAGATGGCCGAACTGGGCTGGATCGGAGACCGCCGTCCGCGCATGGTGACGGTCCAGAGCACGGGCTGCGCGCCCATTGTCCGGGCGTTCCACGCCGGGGAGGAGTTCGCGGCCCCCTGGGAGGACGCGCAGACCGTGGCGGCGGGGCTGCGGGTTCCGGCGGCGGTGGGGGACTTCCTCATCCTGCGGGCGCTGCGGGCCAGCGGCGGGACCGCCGTCGCCGTCCCCGACGGGGCGCTGATAGAGGGCCAGCAGTGGCTGGGCCGGACGGAGGGCATCTTCGCCTGCCCGGAGGGCGGCGCGACCCTGGCCGCGCTGAAGATGTTGCTGGACAAAAGGTGGATAGACCCCGGGGAGCGGGTCGTCCTCTTCAACACCGGCAGCGGGCTGAAGTACCCCCTGCCGTAATCCGCTTTCCTGTCCCCTGAATCCCCGATGGTTTCCCCAAGAGCGGTTCCCCCAACAACAGGATGCCAGATGGGCAACTCCTGAAGAGATTGTAAGTTGACAATGGCATATTTTAAGATATAAAAAGAAAGAGATTGCGCGAAATGGGTTGTTGGATATGATTAAGGTATGGCTACCAAAAACCTTTCCCCAATCTATGACCCTTGTCGGTGGGGCAT
>Ga0308421_1001102_pt1 | contig 14977 bp, 15 predicted proteins | sample HotsprSampleMS60_FD_203673 | JGI IMG/M metagenome (GOLD analysis project Ga0308421, IMG submission 203673) | Hot spring phototrophic mat microbial communities from Mushroom Spring, Yellowstone National Park, Wyoming, United States - 20090730_MS60 ...
CCTGCATGTTAGTCCCAACAACAGTGATAACACTTACAGGGTCGTAAAGATTATGTAGGTTATAATCTTCGTCAGACCAAAAAGAATAAGAACCGTAATAGATTATGTCGTTCATGATATTTTTTATGATTCTAATTATATCAACTTTTGCAAACCATTCTTCTATTATTTCTGCGGCTTTTTCTCTGTCGTCTTGATCCTCTATGTTTACAGTATAAGCGGGTTTATTATTGATAGATCTTGAAATGGCATCGGCTAAAAAACGGGTTGCCAGACCTGACACACTAAGCATATACATCTCGCTTAGCATGTCTAGAATAGCGTAATACTGCTCTATCGTCTGTTGATTGTAAAGTAAGGAAGGATAAGAGGTGGATGGGGAAAAAGCAATAGGCCGCTGCGGCGCGCTAAACAAGGTGCGCGAACTCAAATAGTATGGCCCCCCACCACCAGTTATAAAACCATAACTGCCACCAGAAGAATTGAGATTGTATAAAGTCTGAAAAAGGTAAGAACTGAAAAATCTTGTCAGAGACACATGGTAAATATACGAATATAATTTATATGCGATTCAGTTTCAAAAATGTCATTGCGGCGTAAATCATAAGATCGTAAATACTATCATTGATACTACATATTACCCTTTCAAAATATGTATCATCACTGTTCTTGTCAATACTATTAACTAAGTTTTTGAGCCTTATGGCTTTTATATGTGTCATAGAAGCGACGTCAGATATTGAGAGTCTATCGTATATCAAATCAACATTATTATAATCGTGATGTCTATTTTGTATGATTTTATAGGTATCATTTAGTATTTGGTCTATATTTCTGTAATCATCGCCGTTGACCACGATGTATATATAAAGGGAGTATGTGATAATGTCTATTATAGTATTATCATCAACATTTCCTCTTATGCTATCGCCAAACAGCTTAGCGGTGTTCATAATCAACTTTGAAGGTAGACTATACATTAGTACTTTAACATCTCCATCTCCTATTTCTCCATACAATTCTTTTTTGGAGTTAGAAATAGATATAGCCTTATGAAGTAGATCTGTCAGAGCAGCTTTCATCTTATAAGCGATAAAATTAGTACGATCATTCATAGACGGTACTTTGGTAAAACTAGATTGACTTTGGTCTACTTCCATATCATCATAATGGTACATACAATTGGCAATAATCGAAAATGCCAACTCCGAGGCAGGAAGCTCAAATTTATTTAGCGCTTTTTTCATACTTTTGCACTTGATGAGCGAAGTAAGAGTATCCGAGGTGCTGCTACGAAATCTGGACAAAAAGATTGTACTCCTCAGCTACGACTATGAGAAAGATGAGGTCAGATACATAGGGGATGAAATAAATTTATGGAGCTTTATTGTAATGATGTACATACTAAATAAGAACATTAAAGCTGAAAAAATGATAGAAAAGACAGAAAATATAATAAAACAGCCCAAAATACTCGTTGTTCTTGTAAAATATATAAAAAAGATTCTATATATTTGGCTGAGGGAACATGATTTACATTGTAAACTTCTCATGAGACTATATCCTGAATTGTATAATCCTAAGAGGCTGTTGATGATTTATAATACACAGAATAGGTCGTTTAAGTAAAACGAGCATTGATTTTTGTTGCCATTCTAAATTTACATATTGATTTTTATTATAAATAGAGCGCAAATTTTAATACAATTTTATGTGTTGCGATAGTGTTTTATATAGGCGAGAATCAAGCCTCTATGGTTAGGACGAGGCGAAGTAAAGCCTGTGGAGCAGTCTCTGGTGAATGACCGTAGTCCATACGGGCTACCTAAAAAGCAATCTTGCGACGAAGCAGGAAGCTCAACTGGAAAAGTTGAGCAGTCCGCCTATACTATAAATATACAAATAAAGCTCTATTCTGTTCAGTATATTTGTACATGTTACTTAGTATCAATAGTAAAAAAATAGTAAAATGTAAGGTTGCTAGATTCATAAAAACGCCTTACGTTAGGCGTAAAGATCAAAAGCCACCATACTGTGAGGCAGATACGAATAAACCTTTACCATTATACACGATAAGGTATTCTAAGCACAGAACTATTTTCTACACAAAAAATAACAGCATTTATTTTCATCAGAGTATATTAATTAGAAAAGAAAAAATCGTTCCATTCTACGATCAAAAAACAGAAAATTATTGTATAACCAATTTAAAGTTTATAATAGAAGGACATGCCTATAATATTATTAACCACTTCAATGCTTCTAACGGTGATACATATTTTGTCTACTTAACAGAGGATTCTACTGCAAATCGTTTTATAGTCGTTTATAACCACACTAAAAATAAGATTGTATTCATTGATGAACCAAAACCACTCGATCATATAACCTTCACAATAACCATAGCTAATTCGCTGTTAGTGTCAATACTGCCAGAAGGTTTCAAAATACACATAAAAGTAATAGATATAACTAAGGAAAAAATAGAAAGACTACATATTTCATTAGACCAATATCTTATAAAAATAATGGACTTGCTATCAGATAGAAGCATAGAAGATAGTATTAAGAAATTGAATGAAATAGCACATAATATAATCAATAGTCAAATGCATGCAACTCGCGAGTCAGTAGAATACAAGTGGTCACCCGATGTAGCCACTACAGTAAGTGTAGATAGTAATAATACAGCCTTTTACAAAGACTTACAGATACAAGTTAATAAAATAAGTATAAAAACTCTAAAAATAATAATACATGAGGCTTTTTACTTATCTTTTACTTTTGAAAGTAATAAAATGGTTATTCAGGTAAGCACATGTAAACAAGGTTATATAAAGATAAATCGGAATACTATTAATATACCACCAGATAAATCTTGGATTATTGGTGAATATATACTTGACAATGAGTATAACATATCTAAATCTCAATTATATTCTGTAACAAAAGTATCAAAAGACTATATTATAATAGATGATGCAATTTATTATCCAAACCCCAAAATTCCTAAAACTTACATAGGTTATAGGACCAAAAACAGAATAGAACACATCTTCCATAACGACGACTTTAGCATTTTCAAAAGTGAGTCTAATCTTATAGCATTTTCAAATTTTATATCTTCGAAAATTAATTACAAAACCACTACACATACAAATAGTACAAAATACTCATGTTGGTACTCAAATAAGACAATAGAAATTATTAGCATAAATCAGGTAAATAATTTTATAGCACAAATACAAAAAAATTACAATAGCAAATCATCTGAAATAATAGAATTGCCAAAAGATTTGATAAAAACCGTAAATATTAATGAAATTGCCTTAAGAATTTTTAAAAAATATACGGAACAACTTCCACAAATGAATTTGATTATTGTTCGTGTTACGTAGATGAAGAGAAAGGTTACTTATATTACATAATAATACATAAAGATATACTTGACGATAGAAAAATTGTTCTTTTTAGATACAATATAGAAGATGGTAATAAATTGCCCGAAATTATAGCTTATTTAGAACTGAAATCTGATGATTTGTTAAAGAATCCCAAACTTTTAAAAACCCGAATCATAAACTTTACAGCATTCCGAAGAGGCAATCAATTACACCTGGCCCAACTATTAGAAGTTTATGGAGATGAAAACACTTATAACTTCCTAAATGACATAACAATTGAAGCGAAGTATCCAATATTTCAATTCAAGGACATAAAGTATAACAGAACAAAAAAATTGTATATTATACCAATAAATTTGAAGAAATCTGTCGTACTAATAAATTAGAAGACTTAATGAAGTCTTTGAATACTATAGAAAGAGACATAAAAAGGCGTTACAATACTGTAATATTTAGTTTCAAATTACGAACGCCACTTAACGATTTCAACATTATCGTACCGTTTGTTATTGCGGATCTAACGTTAACAAGAGGATTACCAACGGACTGTTCATAGTTGTACAGTTGAACTTACTACTTCAATATATGTCTTCTGAGCATGCCCTGTCCAGTAAAGTAGAACCTATAATAACCTAAGTTGATTTACCGAATTATATGTTTTTTGACCTAATATTTCTACAAACTTCTTTTCTTGACTAATCACAAAAAGTAGCTCTTCATTTTGGAGGTGTGATACTTTTCCTACTTTTTCTCCTTTTGGGTTATAAATACCAATTTGAGCGCCGACATATCTCTTATATGGATGTCTGAGAACGACTACATAACCTTTCTCGCGAGCAATCTCTAAAAGTTCTGATTCGGTATGAAATCCCTCATTGCTAAATGATAGTAAGATGACTTTGGCTCTGGCGTTATAGATGACACTTTGGAGCGCTTCTTTTGCTTTGCTACGAGAGTTGAAGGGGCTTTTGCGGGTTTGTACGTCAGAACGTTTTTGAGCGATCCCGTAGCAGGACGGAGCATCAAAAAGGACTAAAGTCTCCCAAATATGATAGTTTGCTAAATACGAATGCTGATTATAGGGTGGATCTAGGTACAGTAGGTCTACCTCATGTTCTTTTACTACATCTATGGCGTCACCTAGTAGTGCTGTGCCTTCGCCTGGCAAAAGAGGTGGATACTCTAAGTGCAGGGGATTATACGAACGGGGTGCCCACTTTTTCAAAAATGCCATTTGGAGGCCTGTCGTGGAATCTACCTTATCCGCCGCCAACATGAGACTTGTCAGCAAAATCGCACGAAGCCTTTCATCCCCTTCTGAAACAATATCTATTTCTTTGCGAATTCGTTCTATGCGAGTAGCATTGAATGGCTGAAAAAAGCGAGTCTTGTGAGCATAGGTTTCTGTAAACCAACCTTCTTCACCCGGAAGTTCATTGAGATAATTTAAGATGGGATTGATACGTTCAGGTGTATAAATTCTAGCATCGGCTTCAACAAGTGCTTTGGCTAAAATATAAGCATAATTAGCGTAATCACTTGCGATAACACGAAAACCTCGGGCTTTGAGAGCATGCACCACACGAGCACTGCCTGAAAAAGGATCCAAAGCAGTCTTTATAGATTGTACTTCTACAAGTTGCTCAACTACTTGTAAAATCCAAGAAAGAAGAGCCCGTTTTGAACCAAGATATTTAATCATAGCACTAAATTAAATGTTATCATACTTATGCTTTAGGATATGTATCTAATACAAAAACTCATCGAAATTACATAAAGTAACGTGTTACCCAACGATCGCTCGTTGTCATTTCTGCTTGACTAACCTCTATCATTGTAAGTATATTTACGCATGATTTTTAATGTTCAAAATAAATTGCCTAAGATAAGATTAACACCATATCGTAAGCATGCAGACTATATATCAGAATTTTATTTTGACCACAAAAGTGCCATTATTCTTGGAAACAACATTATGCCTGCATACAATAAACTTATCGCTGTATTTAAAAACACTATAGTCGTAATAAAGAGTCAAAACAAAAAATATCTAAAGTTGCTGTTCGGCATGCTATACAACAATACTATAAACTCCTATAAGGATATAGTACATAACAATATGAGTAATAAAATATACGAAATATTAGAGGATTTATATGATGCCAATGAAGAGTTCAAGGATGAAGAAACTCACATTACTATATCAGATAAGGGAATAATCGCGTATTTAGTAAAAGAAACGCAAATTTTATGTTACAAATACACAAAATACTGGCGCAAGGACAAGACAATTAATTTATTAGGTGAAAATGAAAAACTGGAAGAGGAAGATCACGGGAAGTTTATAAATGACAGATATTACGTTTTTTACAAGCAATTCCTAGAAGACGCAGAAATTGATGAAGATTATGAAAACGAAGAATACGAAGATGAAGATTATGAAGATGAACTTGAACACAAAGAGGAAACCGATGTAGTTAAGATATATGATATACATACAGGAAGTCTTATACATAAGGCAATTACATGTTCGCAGTTGCAAGACGGGTACTATAGGCCATTTGAACTCGTAAGCGTAGACTATCCAATTCCATTTTTTATGAAGGACAAAATAGTATTAAGGCCTGTTGCACTTGTACTCGATAATTGCGGTATCTCGAACGTCATTATTAAATCAGAAAATGGTAATAAGACCATAAGAACATATCCATTAGAACATGTACAGTCTGTAATAGCATTCTTCTATTCAGATAATAGTGCTATTGCCTTGACCGAATCATCTATTTTTCTATACGAAACACACAATGATTCAATAAGTGTGAAAACTATAAATATATCACACAAAATAGATGTTAAGAAATGTTTATACTATAAATATCAAAACTTTCTTGTTATACACGATAGCAAAAAACAATTTATAGCCATCTACTATTGTGCTGCTAAATCCAAATATTACTACGAAGTTATTCACTCCGAGAAACACACATTAGAAAAATCCGTTGTGGTAGGATATATTATAAGTACTCAAAACCCATCGGATTGTATAGGATTAATACTGTATTCCTTAAAAGTAAATTTATCTATAATAGTATATGACAGCAATAGTGATAAAATTAAGTACAAGCAGACGAAATACAATATTACAACACTATATAAAAAAAGCAAGATAAGTCTGTTGAAAGTAATGATTACGAGATTGATTAAAAATAATTATACTTTGAAACTATTAGACGAAGTTAGTTTTTTGAAGCAGTTCAATGGCATATATAAAAACAAAGAAGATGCTGATCTTAATGTAATCGTTAGTGATAAAGTCAGCGCATTTATGAATTATTATTCATCTCCCATACAGTTGCAGATTCAGCAATATTACAGCTTTGAAAACCTAGATTCAGATTCACGAAGCTGGGAGAAACAGGTAGAGGATTGTAATTGTATTTATGAACTCCCTTGCTTGGTCAAGTTAATAGAACTGTAAGGTTATTGTTGAGGATAGTCTTAATTTCATACTGACTAATATATGAAAGCACTAGACTTCATTTTTGTCATCGTTAATTGCTTTTACCATTTCCATTCCTAGCCATGTATCAAACTGTTTCTTCAAAAAAGTTTTTGCATCTTTACATATAAAGTATTCTACTGGCTTTTTATGCCTTTCGTATTTGCGAACTGCTTTCACAAAGGTTTTTGCATCAAAGCATGGCAGAGTCGGATTGATGGACTTTATTTTTTTACCTACACCTTTTAAAAATTCACTCATCTTATCCTGACTTGAAATCTCAGATCGCCATATAAAAGGATTGGCGCTCGTGTAACCATCAGACTTTAAATGGACAAGATACTTGACCAAAAGATGATAACTATCACCATTAAAGTCAACGAATTCGTATAGAAGCTCTCTCTTCTCGTCGTTCTTCTTATACTCTAACGCAGAAGTGTCAAAGAAAAACTTATACCCATCTATCTCTATGTGCATTGACCTGAAAAGGTAATCAGATTTAACGTAAATGAAATCTTTTGATTTCCATAGCAATTGTGTGTCTAGGCCAGGATTTTCTATAGTCTCGTTTGTAAATAGCTGCTTGGGTACCGTTAAGAAGCCGAGAGATGTACCATCAGGGGAAAGAAAGTTTGAGAAAAATTCGTATAGTTTGTCTAGCAGTGCTATTTTAAGCTGTTCAGCTTCCGATGGGTCTGTTGTTAGCTTTGATACTTCTTCGTCTATCATTTTGAGCAGCGCTGGGACAATAATGTTTTTGGCGAACTCTACTTTTGCTCTGTGTGCTTTTGCCCAACCTGTGTTCGGATTAGCAAAGTACTCGCTCGCGTCCATAGTCAAAAGCTGGATGAGCGGATGTTCTACGATGCTCATAAGGTAACTTAATTACTCGAAACGCAAGGCAAAAACTGATTGCTCAATCTCTGTTTGCGTGTCGCTAAGTCTTATTTTGCTTTTGCAAAGTAAACAAGAACTATATTTGTATATTTTGGTGTGATTTTGGGATTTGGCGGTTCAACATCAATAAAATGCAAGCCTGCAAAATTTATACGAATCCCGTACGCCCATACAATCGAAGTAGAAAGTAACGAGATTATAGATCTGTTTTTTTGTAAAGATGACGATTACAAGACAATATTTTATGTAAAAAATGATACCATTAACTTCATTAAAATGCATCATGAAGAGTATCGTTATAAAGTCAAAATCGTAGAACTTTTTGACTACAAGACATGGACATGTAATTTGATAGCTATAGATCGTAAGAAATATAACCTAATAAGGCCAACTGTTAGCCCAAAAAATTTTGTCAGATCACCTAGTGGTGATCTTTATTGCATAGTTGATTATACTTATTATTTCAACGATGGTGAAGACGATGATGATTATAATTACGATTATGATAAAGACAGACCAGAGTACAAAAGTAATTATAGAATATTTACCATAATCAACCTAACTAAAGGTAAGACACTATTGAAATACGTAGAAAAAGACGACAGCTGGGTAAGAGAGGAAGACGGCATAGCATTATTTCCGTACTTTTTTGCCACCGACCCTTTGTATAACTCGTTCATTGTAGTAATGCGTGTGGATGTGCATAATGCACTTCATTATAGCGATATATACTTAGTAAATCTATTAGAAGATACTGTAGAGGAAATTCCATTTGATATAAGAGGTTATATAAAATCTCATATTGAAGATTTGATGTATGAAATTTACATTGACAATTTAGATTATAGTGAATATGATGAGGACGAAGAATTTGACCCAGCAGAGCACTATAAGGAAGCTTACGATTTTGATGCTGATGATATATTTGATACAGAAAGAATAAACACAAGTCTGAGGTCATATTCTGACAATTTTATTAAATACCAAAACGAAGTCCCTGTTTATAGCAATTATGAGGCAAATTTTTGGCTAAATTTAAAAAGTAATGTGGGAAGAGACAAGTGGGAATTTGATATTTTGTGCGAGATAATGTTATCAATTTATACCGAAAACAACGAGCTAAATATTTTAGTTACCTGCAAAGATCTTAAAATAAGAGGATTTGTTCGTGATTATAAGTCAGAGAGCACTCACGTTTTATTACATAAGAAGTATCCAATAGATAGCATAAGTAAGTTTAACATAAATCAATCTCAACTATGCTCTGTAACATCATTTTTTGGGGATTACTTATTTAAAGACGGCAATCTTTACAAATTATATGACGACACTTATGAAATGATACATGATAGCAATAATAGACCTCCCTTCATATTAAAGCGCGACGGAATATATTTCATGGAACTAGGACCAAGTTTTAATGAAGAGTTCGCTGTCATACCATCGAGATATGTGGGCAAAAATAATGAAAGATATGCAAAGATTGAGGATAAAATAATGGATTTTAAAAGCATAAACAAGATAGCAAATATGTACAGCGAAAATAATAAATATGGTATCATAGTTGATATTCAAAAATATACGGAAACTTTGGACATAAAAGAATTACTAAAAGAATTAGAGAAGCACATTAAGAAAATACTGCGAGAGAAAGGAATACAACATAGAATAATGCATTACGATTACTACTTTTCTGAAAAAACAGGAGATTTATACGTATTCATAATACTCAAAAACGCCTTAGACGAAAAAGCTCGTTTTATGATTGTTAATCATAAAATATCACAACCAATTCCTTATAGCACAATAATACTCTTATCAGACATATACGAATTCGAGACATATTCAGAAGAACAAGAAAAGCTAAGAAAACTGAAAAACAGCTATAAACTGCTAAACGAGATAATAAACAGATATAAAAGTCTAAACAAAAATATAAATAGAGAAAAAAATAAAAAGAACGAAGATATATATTTCATTGACTTTTTAGATTACTTTTTCCATAAAACTATAAATCGCACCCCTAGCGCATGTTCTGCACACAATGATGATTTGATTATAAGATACCACATCTCTCTTTCGGATTTTTATAAGGAATTTAAAGATATCAGACACAATCGTCAATCTAAAGTACAATACGAGGGACTAGCTAGATATAAAAGCACTATTGATGGATCAGATACAAAAGTAGAACGCTACGAAAATATCCTGCTTCATAGGATTGAAATTAAAATGCCCCGTTATTATGAGTTTAAATATGACTTCCTGATAATAATCTCAGAAATAGATGTTGTCAAGACTATTAAATTGCAGGTTTATGATTGATGTACTGCGCAACCGCAAAAGGTTGCTCAATTCGCGACTATTTAATAGAGCATTTTCTACTTACAACCAATTCATTTTTTCGAGAATGGCCTGACCATTTACAAAGAAGACTGCAATGCCAACTAGAAAAAATAAAAATATATTACATACGGAATTATTCAATAACTATATGCTAAACAAATCGATACATGGTAACGAATCAGAATGTTTACACACTAAACTGACACCTGTAACTTACAAGGGTCTTTATTCTATGCACAAGTACTGGGGTAAAAAGCCTCATAATATTGTGCGTTCGTTCATTGAATGTTATACAGAAGAAGGACAAGTAGTAATGGATCCGTTTTGTGGTTATGGCGTAACTGCTATTGAGGCTTTACTTACCAGACGAAAAGCTATTGCCATTGACTTAAATCCAATTGCAACTTTTATAACTCGCGCGACATTACTTCCTGTAGATCCTATCGACATAGAAATGGAGTATTATCGTATTCGGAATACGGTTGAGTACAACATCAACGAACTTTACTTAATGCAATGTACGCAATGTGGTGCAACCGCTGTCGGTACACACTTTATATGGGAGGGTGATATTATAAAAAAAATATGGTACCATTGCACAGTTTGTGGAGAGCGTAAAGGCGTTAAGAAACCAGATCAAGCTGATCATGAACGTGTCCGCACTATTGAAGGGCAGCAAATCCCATATTTCTATCCTAAGACCCCACTTTATGAGAACCCACGCTTAAATGCTTATTCAGGTATGACGGTTGCCGACTTGTTTACTAAACGCAATCTAATGGCTTTGTCAATACTTTTACATGAAATAGAAAAAGTTAAAGACAACTTAATAAAAGATGTATTGAAGTTTACTTTTACTTCATGCTTAGCCCAAGCAAGCAAAATGATATTTGTTATCAAAAATCGTGGAAGAACAAGCGGGAATGCGAGATATGAAAAAGAAGAGGTTGGGAGTTGGGTAACAGGATTCTGGATTCCTAATGAAAGATTTGAGCTAAATGTATGGCGATGTTTTGAAAATAGATTCCGTAAAGTATTGAATGGTAAGAAAGAGGTTTTCATACATCTTAACAGTTCCTATTTAGAAGTTGAGACCCTCGAAGATTTGATACAAGGATGAAAGCTTCGACTACATTTTTACCGACCCTGGTCACCAAAACTATACAAAACTGTACATGTTTAGTGCATTCGTCCCCTGACCAGGTGGGGAGGGACTAGCCCGTTTCGTTTCGCCGCTCCTACCCAATCCCTTGTGAGGATTAGCCTCTTCAAGGGAGAGAGGTCTCTGAAACTCTCAAGACAGGAGAAGGCGAGGGCTACGGAGAGAACTTGCCAGCTTTTTTGTAGGGCTTGCGCCCCACCCCGCACCCGTTCCATCTTGCGGTTGACGGTTTGTTGGGCAGCCGACTCACTCTCCCCGCTGTCCAGTAAAGACTTAAGTAAGAGTTTCAACTCACCTTTCAGTCTATTCAAGTCGCTTCTTAGCTTATTCCTTTTGTATTCGTTTTTCTCTTCGCATATTTCCTTCCTAAGCCTAGAAATCCTATCCTCAACCTTTGCCACTGAGTAAGACAAAAACTCCTTATCTTGCAGAAGCTTTCGGTAGTTCTTAGGTAATCTTTCTTTGAATCCAAGCCCGCGTCTTGTTATCACATAAGCGCCTGCTGTATCCTTGTCTATGTTGTGTAGTGGCGCGTATTTGAGCTTGCCAATGATTGACGTGTAAGCTGGATTGACTTTGATGACTTGAATCCCATTTCGCCTCGCCACAATCTCAATCTTTTGTAGCAAGCCTTTGTATATCCACTTTTGTAGTTTTTGTCTCAACTTCGGTAGTCCATCTCCTCTTCTGCCCTTTGGTAGTTTCTCCAAATTCTCTACAACGATCGCTTTTCTTTCTCTTTTAGCGATTTCCACTACCTGGTGCGCTGTTTGCCAAGACAAGTACGCTCTTTTGTCTGAATTGCCCTCTAATAGGTTGTCCAAGCTGATCCGCTCATACTTCTCTAAGTTACCATCCTTTGCCGTATGAACTAACGCCAAGTGAAAAGGGTAAGCGTTGATGTCAATCCCTATGACGCCGTTATCCTTTGTAATAGTTACTTCGGGGAACTTTTCTTCTCTACTGAACTGTGCGTAGACTTTCCCGTTTCTGAGTTTGAGTCGTACTGTGTATGGGAACCATTCCTCTGTCTTCTCAGAATGCTCTAAGCTACCAATAAAGCCTATCCACTTGTCGGTTTTTCTTTTCGCTGACCGAATCACCCTCGCCCACACATACTCGCCGTTTCCTAAGTTAATCCGCAGATGCCATTGATTGTTCAGATTGACTAGCCTAAGATTGAGATTGCCTTCTTTTGCTCTTTCTCCTCTTGAATACATAAAACCATATCTTCTTTCGTCCCATTTTTGTCTTAGTGTCTCTCTTCTTTTGCCTGTTAAGTGTTTTTTCTTTAACTGTTCAAATAGTTTTCTTGAACCAAAAACAAGCTTTTTGGGATTTTGCTTTCCTTCTAGGCAAGATTCCAGATTTTGCTTTGCCAGAAGAATTGCATCGTCCGAATATCGGGTGTTTATTCCATACTTCTGGGCTAACAGTTTTTTCAGTTCTTTTCTTTCCGCTCCCTCCATCAGTCTTTTGTAGGCAAACCTGACCATTGATGAAAACTTACGCATGAGAGCCAATACCCGCCCTTTATCCTCATCTTTGTCAAATGCTAATAAACACTCTACCGTTACGAAGTTGCTATCAATCTTTTTTCCCGTCGGCATTTTTAGAACGTCTTTGTTCATAAATTCTGCCTGCACCTATTGACTACAAGTATTTCTGCCTTAAAACTATCGAAAATCCTTTACGCTCTTTTACACTTAGAAGCTTTGTGGACAAGCTACTTTACAAATACACAATTGGGACAGAAAGTAGCAACTGTTGCTAACCTCACGCTGATAGAATCCCATATATAGAATCCCATATATGGGATTAAGCTTGGTTTGGATGGCATGGTTACAGTTGGAAGGAGACTTTGAAGATGAAATAGTAATATCTAATGCGAAAAATCGCAATAAAGACATCAAAGACTACAGAATGAGATTAGAATTAGCTTTCAAAGAGATGCATCGGGTGCTTAAAAATAGAAAATTCATTTCCGTTGTGTTTAATAGTAGAGATGCGAAAGCATGGGATGCCCTTATTACATCCTGTCGCGACATAGGATTTGGAATTGTTGACATAAAACATCTTAAATATTCTGCTAATTCGGTTTTGCAAGACTCACGAGAGGGTGGGCTTCAAAGTGATTTTGTTATAACATTTCGTAAGTAGTCGCCCGAAAGAGCGATTATTTATGTTTGTTAATCCATTTGTTGCTCCACTATCATAAACATCTTCTTAACAATACATTCTAGCATAGTTTCTTGACTTCCTGATACGAATACATCGCCTTCTACAAAAACTATTGTATTGGGTTTCAGAGCTAGCAAGTAATCTTCTCCTCTAAAAACCTCATAACGACATTCAAGAGGTGATGTAGTATTAAGATCATCTCCATCGGATGGAGTGTTATCGGGGTAAAGTCTGAAAACAATGACATCCTTTACGTCACCAACATGCATTATTGCGCTTTCTTGTAACCTACCTACTGCTATGATTTTGCTATACATAACAAACGGTTGAATTGTACAATTCGTATTACCATGGTGCGCCTTAGTCGAAATCTTAAGTAAATGCTCTATCTACTCATTAGAGGCATAAGATTCGCTGCAAAATGTTTACTCTATGGTGTTAGAACAACTCGAAGTTAAGTCTACCTTAACTTACGAAAACTACTCAAAACAATCAAATCAATTCAAAAGTAGCTAAAATTCGCCTTTTTGATAGTTCACAGTATTGAGGGTCTATTTCTACACCTATCCCAATTCTATTCAGCATAGTTGCCGCAATTAATGTGGTGCCGCTCCCCGCAAATGGGTCTAAAACAGTATCGCCCACAAAACTAAAAAGCTTGATGCAACGTTTAGGCAGTTCAATAGGGAAAGGAGCAGGATGACCTACTTTCTTTTTGCTCTCGCCTTTAAATGTCCAAAGTCCATTTGTCCATTGTATAAACTTATCACGTGTTATATCTGATTTTCCGCTTCCACTTACCTTGCGCCAGTGTTTTTTGTATAAGACTAAAATCAATTCAACAGGAGCAATCACAAATGGGGCGCTTGCGCTCATCCAAGATCCCCAAGCAGTTCGTCGCGAGGTATTTCCTTCGTTCCATACGATTGTAGCATGATACTGAAACCCTACCTACTTTGCAATAGTTGTAATATCAGCTCCTACGCTCTGCTGCCCACCCTTATTTTTGTCTAAGGGAATGTTCAAGCAAATCCTCCCATCGTCTTTCAGAAATTCTAAACATCTGCCTAACCACCTACGCGTGAATTCCAGATATTCATAATATGAAATGTCATCTTTACTCGATTCGTATTGAATGCCCACATTATATGGCGGCGATGTAACGATTAAGTCTATACTGCTGGCTTCTATAGCGTTTGTTACCAGAATATCGTCATTTATTAGTGTTAGTCTATCAGTCTTGTAAAACACTTCGGCCATATTCTATTTTGCTATCATTTTGTATGGCAAAATTACAAAGATATCTATATGTAAGCAGTAGGCAGCCTGCGAATTACCCAACTTTTTACAGTTGAGCATCCATTTAGTATATTTACTCATGCGTGCAACGCAGGCAGAACGTATAAAAACATTTATAGATGAACTAAATATAGACACCACTCAAGTGTATAACATGAATAATAAAAATGAAATATTAGAATATACAAG